>Ga0209323_10003764_pt1 | contig 10073 bp, 16 predicted proteins | sample Rifsed19ft2_FD_184014 | JGI IMG/M metagenome (GOLD analysis project Ga0209323, IMG submission 184014) | Soil microbial communities from Rifle, Colorado, USA - sediment 19ft 2 (version 2) | ecosystem: Environmental > Terrestrial > Deep subsurface > Rock core/Sediment | place: Rifle, Colorado...
AGTTTGTGGAGACATTCAGATCTACCAAAATCTCATTTCCGATCATTGCAGGAGTTGATTCCAAAGTTAGGCTAAGTTCAGCTTGGGAAGAAGAAGGCGTTGGAGTCGGCGTAGCTTCAGGAGTTGCCGTTGGGGTAACGGAAACCGGATTTAAGCTCAAATCAAAACCAGTTGCGATAATTGCCATAGCCTGCCCCGGATAATCCGGTGATGCAAACTGGCTTCCTGACGTGTTAAAAACCAAAGACGCGGAGACATTGGGATCCGCAACAATTGAGTGAAAATTTAACGATGCCAGCCTGAAAATACCAGCCGGCGCATCGGCTGATGTTTGTCCGCTTCCGGGAAAGAAAATCGAAACCAAAGTAATCGAACCCGTAGAATTTGCACCACTCATTGAAGTGTGCGAAAGATTCGTGTTCAAAGATGATGTATCGGGAGTTACCTCAGACCCAAGCTGGATTTTTGTCGGATCAAAAGTAAAAACAACACTCGCGAAAGCCACTTTATTCGTACCCGAATTAACCATCAAATCATAACTTGATCCTGTTGAAGTGGGATCGGTCGGTCCCTGAAAATAAACATCTACTTCGTTGGCTCCTTGAGCCACAACTTTTTGGATAACAGTCTTTATCAAAAATATAGAGGGTAATAAAAGACCTAATACAAATGCAAATAATATTTTTCTTCGGTATATGTTTCTCTTGAAGCCAATCATCATTATATTTTTAACTACAAGACCAATCTAAAAATCCTAACATGGATAAATAGTGTTATCAAGTATCGGGTTTTGTAATGAAGCACCTCTTCTTCAGAATATTTCAGAGTTCACTTATAAATTTTGCCCTTTCCCAGTTTCTTGGCGTTTTTCACACCGATTCCGGAGTTTGGCTTTTTCCAGCTAAGATACTTTCCGCCGGAAACATCATCCTCTCTGTTACCTCTCCTGTTAAAATATTTTTCCCAACAGGGTGAGTTCGGTAATATGTCCTCATCCACTTCCGCAATTATAAGACAACGATATGCATCTACTTTTTCTAATTTACAGCCAACGCATTTGAAATAGATTTGAGGTTCTCCTTCGGTTTTGCCTGCCATGATAATTTAAATTCGCTTATTGTAACTAAATTAGTATGCCTTGTCCAAAAGTAAACTTGATTAGAAGCTGACGGAAATAATTGTTATAATAACTGAAATCTAGGGGTGTCGTTCAGTGGTACCCAGCTGCTCGCGAGCGGCTGGGCAAAACCCGTAAAAAGCAGGCTTATATGTTTTACATTTATCTGCTTAAGGATGAAAGAGGAAAACTTTATACTGGTTATACAAAAGACTTGAAACGCCGATTAAATGAGCATCTAAGAGGTAAAACACCTACGACTAGAAAAATGGTTAGTCCGAAGTTGTTTTATTACGAAGCGTATGATACTGAAAAAGCAGCTAGAATAAGGGAAGGAAAATTAAAACAACACGGTTCCAGTTATCAGGGATTAATTAAAAGAATAACTTAGGGGTGTCGTTCTCCAAAACCCGTGACGATGGTTCGATTCCCTCCACCCCTGCTGAAATCCAACCTCAAAAATGGTAAAATATACTAATGTTTAACTGGAATACAGATACTTCAGCTTGGGATAAAAAATCTGACTCTTTTCAAATTTGGAAACAAGTCCAGCTAATTAACTATGGACTAAAGGATGAAAAGTTAGACCAGAAAATTCTTAAAAAATCCTGGAGTGTAATAAAACCCCAAATAGATCCCCTGAAGGCTTCCGTGCTAGAATATTGGTTATGGGAAAAACTTCCTCAATCCTTACCGAATTACAAAAACGGTTCCTGGAGTTGGTCGCGTTCGAAAAAAGTTTAACTAGCAAGTACTACTGGACTGGAGGGACAGTTATTTCGGAATTTTATCTTCACCATCGCGAATCGGAAGATATAGATTTATTTATTGAAAACGGAGAAGTCCAAACAGATGCAATCAGTTCATTTATTAGTCGCACCTCAAAAAAATTAGGTGTACAAAAAGTTCATTACACCCAGTTCCTAGGTCTTCATACATATATTTTTGAATTTCCGAAGAACTCAGCATTAAAGGTAGACTTCAATTACTATCCATTCCCCCGACTAGAAAAGGGAGGTAATTATGGTGGCCTTTTATACGATAGTATTTTGGATATAGCAGTAAACAAGATTCAAACAATTGCCACAAAACCAAGAAGTCGCGATTTTATAGATCTTTATATGATTCTCAAGAAATATAATTACGAGTTGATTGATCTTATGAAAAAAGCCAGACTAAAATTCGATTGGTACACAGACCCCCTTCAACTGGCAGCAAAGTTTTTACTCGCCGCAGAAGTAACTGATTTACCAAAAATGTTAATTAAGTTACCTGATAAAAAATGGCGGGAATATTTTCTTCAGAAGGCAAAAGAGCTAAAAACTGAAGTATTTTGAGCGTAAAAAGTTCGTAATTATTTTAAAAATAATTTGGTGCGTATGTCTTCCATCCAGGGCTGCCAATCACCCTATAATGTTGATTGTTTAAACTTTTTTTGCTACAATATTCCCCAATGTCTGAGCAAGATAAACCTAAATCATACGAGGAAAGAATTGCTGCCTGCCCTATTCACAAGTGGGCAGATATTGATGAGTATTTAGATAGAGCTTTTTTACCACAAACACTTAGAAGACCATTCCATGAATTAGTATTGTCACGCGGTGAGTTTCCTAAAAATATGTCGCATGACCAAGGGAAACTATTTGGTAAGAAAGCTGTTGAAAACACAAAGACATATGAAATGCTTCCAACCGAGGCGCATGCTTTAAGAATATTGTTTGGACAATTAATAGAACAATGGCTTGCAGCAGAAGCCAACAACAATTAGTAAAAATATGACTAACGAAATAATCGATAGAAAAGATAGCCGAAACCGTAACGAGTTAATTTCCGACGACAGGATCAGAGAGATATTATCAAGGTTCTCGCCTATTTTGCACAAAGGAATAGCAGATGCAAACACGTTTTTCAGTCACTCCATGGGAGAAAAACTTGCAAATACAGTTTCTATGACCGTTGAAGAAGCTGAACTTTGGCAAGAAAACTACCAAATCGTTAATAGAACCCTCAAGGCAAAGAATACATTATTCGTTCCTGTTTTATCCACTGATGATCAATCTTTACTTGAACCTTCAGAATACACTCCAGACTCACGCAGCCAGATCAAGCAAATTGCACTTAGGGGAAATTTAGGAAGAAAATACAGAGTTAATCTTGATGAAGTAGTTCATGTTCCTGTTCAGCCTGCGGAGCCAAGAAATATGCAGTTTTTAATTAAGCTTCACGCACACCTTGGTGGTATGGGTGGTTCATATGGCGGAGGGAAAAATAGTCTTTATAATGCATTCATCGGTTTTGATACATTTGTTCTAGATGAATACGGAAGATGGATACTGAAAGCAATTCCAGGTACAACTCCCGGAGTTGATGGTCCAAATTGGGGCGACGGACCAGTATATAGTCCATATATGCCAGCAAGAGCGAGTTTATGGTTCAATACACATATTGACCAACGAAAAACAAACACGATCAGAAATAATGGCGAAGGTCAGTTTGACCAAATGTTTCACTGCGAAATTCACCACCCTGAACAATTAGGTCAACTTAACATACCGAAAGATAAGAAGTTGAAATTCTTTTTCTGGCAGTTAAATGCGTTCGTCAAAAATCCTTCACTGGGTAATAGCCGTTCTTTTCCCATGCTTAACGAAGGACGGTAATAAAATATTAAATTCGAGCGTAAAAAGTTCGTAATTATTTTGCAAAAATAATTTGGTGTGTATTCTTTCCATCCAGGGCTGCTGAATAATTTTAGCTTCAAAAATCTTTATGGATAAAAGGAGGTTCGAACCTACTCCATGTTTCCTCGTTATTCAAATTATTTATACACCACTTGTAAGAATCCGGATCGTGATCATGTGTACTCGAATAATAAATACTGTAATACATTCCATAAATATCTAATATTCTCCTTGTTCCAACTCCATATTCAGTTTCAGCCAATTGATATATCATTTCAATCTGTTCAGGCTTAATGTTTTTGTCCATTGTTAAAAACAATATGCTTGCTGCATCCAGCCTGGGATCTCCTACCAAGGTATGAATACTAAAATCCAATACTGCCGTAACATCCATGTTGTCATCTACTAAAACATTATTTAGATAATAATCAGCGTGTACCAAATATTTTTCACTTGTATCAGTTTCGTTCACAATTAGTTGTTTTAATCGTGCCAACTTATTATCAAAATCCGTAACATCGTTCCTCAAATATTCACCTGATTTTTCCACCTCTTGGTCCATTTTTCTTGTTAAAAATTCCGGCCAACTTTCGGTCTGGACTGCATCAACATTAGACAATACCTGACCAAATTTCGAGTCAGGAAATTCTATATTATTTATCTTCTTCATTACTTGAAAATAATTAGTCAAAGCTGTTTTTTGTTCATCTTTATTTAAGGATGGAAATACTTTATCCAGTGTTTGTCCTTGCAATCTTTTCTCTATCGAGTAACCTTCTCCCAATTCAGTTATTTGTGGCACCGCAAATGGTAAAGATAAATCATTGAGTTGTTTTTGAAATTGCATTAATCCTTGCAAGTAATCTGTATCCGGATTTTTGTATATTTTTAGCACTCTTCCTGAATCAATCTCATAAACCTCACCTTCTCCACCTTTACCTAACAATAATTGTTGGTCTACCCCAAATTTCTTCAAAATAGCTTCTTTACTTTCCATTGTTTATTATTGAAAAAAAACCGATGATGATATTTCCAATTATATACTACCTCCAAATTTCAACGTAAAAGGTTCGGAATTGTTACGCAAGTAATAATTGATTTGTATACTTTCTCCGTTCGACTCACTTTGTTCGCTCAGGACTTCGCATCCAGGGCTGCTGTAGCTTTAAAATTCTGATACAATTAATAGTGGTAGTATGGACGACCTCGCAAATGCATATTGGACTGTGCTTTCGATATTTATTTTACTCTTATTTTCTGTTGCAATAATTATAATTCTTGGAGTAATAAACATTATAAAAGTAAAGACAAAGAAGAAAATCAAACTGAAATCTAACTTAATTACTGTTGGGCTCGCTTATTTAGTACTAGCAACAGTATTTTATTTTAATAAAGATTATGGAAAAGTTTTTTCATTTTTTTTCTTGCCAATTCTCTCCATATTTGTCCTAATAATATTGGAGGTGGCAGGTTTGTTCATAAATAAAAAAGAGAATAGAAGTTCCTGACACTCCTTCATTAAAATTACGGAAGTGTAAAGCAAAGTTTACTAGCAGCAAAAGTTAAATTTGAGCGTAAAAAGTTCGTGATTATTTTGAAAAATAATTTGGTGTTTATGTATTCCATCCAGGGCTGTTTGAAGTTAATTTACAACCTGATTTTCCAATTTGGACACTCTTTTTTCAAGATCATCAAATTCTTCGATAGTTGGAGCATCGTCTTCCAAGCGTGCGATTTGTAAGCCTAATTTATCCATTCTCTCAGTCAAATTACTTCTTGTTTCTTTGATCTCTCCTTTTACCTCATCAACTTTTATATCCACTTTATCAATTTTTCCTGACAATTCCTCTTTTAAGGATCTTTGTCCATCCAGAATCGCTTGGAGAATTTTTGTGTCTGACATATTTTTATAGTACAAATTAGTTTAAGAAAAAACAACATAACAAAAGAGGTCATAAAATATAAGTGTAATAGGTTCGTAATTATTTTGAAAAATAATTTGCTTTTATTTTTTCTCCTTCGACTCATTTTATTCGCTCAGGACTACCGCATTCGGGGCTACCGGGCATCTTTCGGAGACCGACTCTAGCCAGTCAAGAATTTGAGATATTTTTAGCTATAAAGTATAATTATGCCAAATGTTAGAAAAAACCATTTTAACAATCGAAGAAGAACACACTAACACAAGTCCATATGATCGAATTCTACAGTTCGACCGACGAAGAGAAGCTTTGGAAGCTGCAAAGGAAGAGGTTAGTCGTGATCCGTCAACAGAAGCTACTCATGGACGAGTAAATAAGGTTACCATTTCAGGAATAAAAGGCAGACCAGCTATTGTTTTAACTAACCCACAACACAATAACCCTTAAATAAAGCAACTATTAAGGCCTAAAACTTTCACCTTCGACCTGCCTCACAATAATTGCATCCATGGTTGCACAATTAAATTACAAAATATATAAGTATTAAACAAATATGCCGCAGAGGTTTTTTACAGAAAATCCCGATATGTAAAGCTAATACATATCCGATATGAGTTACCGATATGAGTTAATGAGTTATACAACTTGCTTTTCCAATTTGGAAACACGCCTATCAAGATTGTCAAACTCCTCAACAGTTGGGGCATCATCTTCAAGTCTTGCAAGTTGTAATCCTAACTTATCTATTCTGGAACCATTTTTATCGACTTTTTCTTCTACCTTTTTGATATCCGCTCTAATTGCCGACTGACCATCTAAAATTGCTTGGAGTAATCTGCTATCCGACATAACTTAAATAATACTAGCCACTTCTTACAAAAACAATAAGGCAAAACCTATCAAAATCCTTAAATTTTCTGGTAATTAAATAATGATATACTTTAATGATGGGAATAATGGAAGTTATTGGAGTAATTTATATCTCGGCAGTTGTAATTTCTTTCGGAAAAATATTCAGGTTATTGATGAAGAAATATAAAGACTTATAGAAACTTATTAACATTTACCCTCTTAATATATATTCACAATCTTCCAAGGATAATACTGCTTCCAAGAAGAATATCTTCAGGATCACCGCTAAAACAAATTAGATTTTTTGTAATTCGCTCTCTTTCCTCCTCTTTACGGGTTTCATACATTTGCCTCGCTTCATCCAAAAAATATTCTGCTTGTTTTTTTCTCTTGGCGTGCAAGAGATTAGCCGCTCGCTTAAGGTCCAGTGCTATAGTTTGCCAAACTTGTCGATCGTTCATATTCTTAATAGTCTTTTTACAATTGCTTCAAATTTCGTTCTGATATTAGGATCCAGAATATCTGAACTTGAATTAATTCCGGGCTTGTTGTTTATTATCGAATCAAAAGTCATTTTTTTTGCTTCCAAGTCATAACCTCCTCCCCATAAATTTTCACGCTTACACCCTTGTTCCATCAGCACTTTTTCTTCATCGACATGCATCTTTGCTCCTGCTGCCAGAACTTCTCGTTCCACATCTAGAACGATTTTTATATAAAACCCTCCGATTTCTCCGGCTAATTCGTTTAATTTAACATCTCTAGCACTTTTATCAATCGTTTTAATCATTAACCAATTATACCTTAACTCCAAAATATGGCGTAAAATAGAAAAAGTATGGATGAAACAGGCGCAGAGTTAAATCCCTTAGAAACAGAAGAACAAGTTGCAGTTAACGGGTTAACCGCGGAAAGTAAAAACGGCCCCAATGTTTCTTTGATGGAAAAATACGGCATGAACTTTTGGAACCACTTCAAAGATTCAGGGACTCACGGCAAAGATACTCTGAAGAGATTGGGTGATGTTCCTTTTTCCAAAGATCTCAAAGGTCTGATGAAGGATAATAATGCGGCTTCGGTAAAGTTTGTCGAATGGACAAATAATAAAGGAGGGGTTGAGTGGAGATATGTTTTGTATGACAAAAAAGAGAACGGAAATGATCCGGAAACTTTCAAGGTCATGAAAAAAGAAGGTAAGGAGTGGATCGAAGAGTTTAAATATCCGAAGGAAGATACACCCCTACCGGTTAACGAACGGCCCCCGGAAGAAGTGAATCAGCCGGAAGATATTGAGCCACCGGAATTAGAAGAAGAAGAGCTTGAAGTTATTAAAAAAATGCCTCCGACAGAAAGCATCCCGCTTGAACAAAAACCCGGATTCGGTTCTGAGTCTTTAGACCAGACACTTGTGGAAGTGAAAACGCATCTTGAAAGCGGAAACAATGCGGATGTTGAATTAAAGGCAAATGGGATGGCTCAACTTACAAAACGCGCAATTGAACAAATTGAAACTCCCGACGGAATAAAGATAAGACCTTTTAATTTCGTTCCAAGTTACGATGCTTCACGAAATGAGTTGGTATTGGATTTTAACGCGGCAGTAAGTAAAAAAAGGAAACTATTGGGTTTTAGAATTCCCGGAATAGAATCCGGAGTGAACGGCCGCATGCAAATTGGTGAAGCCCCAGCCGATCTGCAAAGATCAAATATTGCAATTACTGAAGTAGCAACAAATCCCCAAAAGATATTCGGTCAAGAAACACGGAATATATTTGAAGCATACTTGGGAGGAGAAGGGTTTGAAGATCGCTGCGATCAATATTTGAGATCTGTGTTGGGCGATTACAACGAAGCGGTGTACACCATGACAGATGAAGGCAATGTCAGAATTTATTTCAAGGCAAATTCCGATGAATCCGAAACCCAACCGGAAGAAGTCCAGGACATAGTTTGACACACTCTGCTAAATTGCTTCAAATAGTTACTCTTTTTGTAAAAATACATACCAATAGCTTATAATATTAATTATTATGGGATTAAAAGAGATACGAGGTGAAGTATTATCCGCAGCTTCATTATTCGGTCCAAATGATGGGCTGAATCCAATGCGTTCACTCTACCGTAACAATTTAGTTAATAAACAGGAACCGTTCGAAACCGGCGACTCTCCCGAAGCATTGTTAAAAATTTTATCTAGATTGCTGAATAATTCTACTGCCTCCACCTCCCCAGAACCTTACTGGCTCACAAATCAAAAAATAAACTGTCATTCTTTAAATGCCGCCCTAATTCAGTTTGCTAACGAACACACTGGATATATCCATAACTCAGTTACCCCCCCAAGTGTTGATGTTGGGAGTTATATTAATTCGGTATTAAACTCAGAAAATAGAATTGGGATAACAGACCAATATACTTCAGCTTTAGCCATCAGTAAACAAAATATACTTGGAGCATTGTTGATTAATGTTTGGGGTAGCAGGATAACAGCACGCAATCGCGACACCAGAGTCTATCCTGATATTTGTATTACTGCGGATACTATGCAGCGCTGGCGAGATCAGATTATTGCTCTGCCATGTTTTCAAAACCAAACATCAATAGATGTTACAGGAGATAATTATTACTTTTGGACCCATTGCACAGCAGCCTATGTAAACGACTTTCTCGGCAATCGGATTACAGACGCTGTTTTTGATAATGGTACCAAAATGATGGTTAAAGTACGCGCTTTAGCCGGCAAACCAACAATGAGTGAACACCATGAGGCTACCTTATTTGGAAGGGCAATTGGTAAAAGTATGGCATATTTAGCCAAACATCCGGACACAATATTCAGCGAGGACTAAACAACATAAGAGAGTAAATTAATGCAGCCTCAAAAGTGATTTAAATACTCTTCTAATTTTTTAACAGAAGATACCCGTTGTTTTGGATCAAACAGAAAAGTATTCCAACACAATTTCTTGGCTCCCTCCAAATAATCTTCCCTATCATCAACCAAAAGAATTTCATTTGAACTAACACCCGCTTTATTCTGGGCTAGTTCATAAATATCAGGATTCGGTTTCATCATTCCCACGTCGCAAGAAAAAATTATCTGGTCATAAAGAATATTTGGAATAAGTTCTTTTTCCAAAAGAAAAGGTAGCATGTTTTTATAAATATTTGATAGGAGTCCGATTTTATATTTCGGTGTAATTTTTTTTATTAAATTGTGAATTTCTTTAATCGGACTGTAATCTGATACCCATGAATCCAGAAAATCAAAATCCGAAGCATTTTTTAAATTATATTTTTGAATACATTTGTCCCAAAAACCCTTGGCAGACAAAACGCCTTTTGTTATGTCGTCATGGTTTTGATCGAAAACTTTGCCAATATCTTCCGGATCAAGATTATACTTTGTTGCAGCTCCTTCAAATACTCGTGACCAGTCAAGTAATACTCCCCCGACATCAAAATAAATATAAGAAATCATTGTTCAAATTTTATAACTTG
>Ga0209323_10003765_pt1 | contig 10073 bp, 4 predicted proteins | sample Rifsed19ft2_FD_184014 | JGI IMG/M metagenome (GOLD analysis project Ga0209323, IMG submission 184014) | Soil microbial communities from Rifle, Colorado, USA - sediment 19ft 2 (version 2) | ecosystem: Environmental > Terrestrial > Deep subsurface > Rock core/Sediment | place: Rifle, Colorado...
TAGCAGTTGGTTGGGAAAACTGTACGGCATTCCGGTAGAAGGTGGATTGGCAGAGCCTTTGCCTGTCCCAGAAGGTGGACTGGCCTCTTTTTCACCGGACGGAAAAAAAATTGCCTATTGCCGGACCTTCCGGGACTTCCGCACCTGGAAGCGCTACAAAGGGGGGATGGCCCAGGAGATCTGGATCTATGATTTGAATACCTATGAGATTGAAAGGGTCACGGATTATGAAGGGGTGGACCATTTCCCGATGTGGTATAAAGACAGGATCTATTTTGTCTCGGACCGGACCGGCACTTCTAATATTTACTGCTACGATTTGAAAACCAGACAGACCAGACAAATTACTACTTACACCGACTATGACGTCAAGTGGCCCAGTTTAGGCCCGGATGCAATAGTCTATGAAAATGGCGGCTATTTATATGTCTTAGATTTGCCCTCTGAAAGAGTGCGCCAAGTATCTGTCCAACTAAACTCCGACCGGATTTTGGCCCGGGCGGAATTCGCCAAAGTCTCAGAGAGCATCCTGGACTACAATCTCTCCCCGGACGGCAAGAGAGCGGTCTTAGGTGCCCGGGGTGAAGTCTTCACGGTTCCGGCTGAAAAGGGAAATACCAGAAATCTCACCAACTCTTCCAATGCTCACGAGAAATACTCCAGCTGGTCGCCGGACGGAAAATGGATTGCTTATGTCTCGGACAAAAGCGGAGAAGATGAAGTTTACCTGGTCCCCCAGGATGGAAAAGGGGAAGAAGTTCGTCTGACTTTTGAGGGCCAGGCTTACAAGTATGCGCCGGTCTGGTCGCCGGATAGCAAGAAGTTAATTTTTTCAGATAAGAACCTGAAACTTTACTATGTGGAGCTTGACTCAAAAGAGATGGTTTTAGTTGACCAAGCCAAGAGATGGGAGATTCGGGACTACAGCTGGTCCCCGGATAGTAGATGGATTGGCTACGCTAAGCCTCTGGACAATCAATTCTCGGCAGTCTTCCTCTACTGGCTGGATAAAAAGGAGAGCTTTCAAGTCTCGACCGGCTATACCAATGACTCTGAGCCAATCTTTGACCCGCAGGGGAAATATCTCTATTTTTTCTCCAACCGGGACTTCAACGCCGTCTTAGGGAATCTTGATCCCAGCTTTACCTATAACCGGATGACTAAAATATACGCCGTCACCCTTCAGGCTGACAGCGCTTCTCCTTTTGCTCCGCAGAGCGATGAAGTTGACTTGGAGAAGAAGGAGGAAAAGAGAGAGGAAGAAGACAAAGACAAGAAAACAAAGAAAGAGGAGAAGGTTAAACCGGTCCAGATTGACACAGAGGGAATTAGCGAGCGCCAGATGGGTTTTCCCATCAGCCCGGGCAACTACTTCGGATTAAGAGCTGGGGAAAGGAAAGTATTCTATCTCTCCACTGCCACAGGAGGCCTCTCTGGCAAAGCTGACCCTGACACTACCTCACTGCATATTTTCGACCTGGAGAAAAGAAAGGATAGCATTTTCCTGTCCGGAATTGATGGATACGATATTTCTTCAGACGGAAAGAAAGTCATCTACAAGAAAGGGAAACAGCTGGGCATCGTGGAAGCCAAGGCAGAAAGCCCGGCTAAAGCAGGAGATGGCTCTCTGGACTTGTCCAATATGCAGACCAAGGTCAATCATCAACAGGAATGGGAGCAGATGTTCAACGAAGCCTGGAGGCTGCAGAGAGATTTCTTCTACGCCCCTACTATGCATGGAGTAGACTGGACCAAGATGAAAGAGAAATACGGGCAGCTTTTGCCCTATGTTGCCCACCGCACAGACCTGACTTATCTATTGGGGGAAATGATTGGAGAGTTGGCCTGCTCCCACACCTATGTGGGTGGTGGGGAGTTCCCCGAATTCAAAAAGGTAAAAGTAGGTCTCTTGGGCGTTGACTGGGAGCCTGATAAAAGTTCCGGCTTTTACCGGATAAAGAAAATTTTGAAAGGGGAAAACTGGAAAGAGGACCTGCGCTCTCCTTTGACTGAAGCCGGCCTAGAGGTCAAGGCCGGTGACTATATTCTGGCCGTGGATGGTGAAGCGTTAAGTACTGCTGTCAGTCCCTTTAGCCTGTTTGTCAATAAGACCGATAAACTGGTGAGCTTGACCATCAATCCCAGGCCCACCCTTAAAGGGGCACATGAAATCACGGTCAAGCCAATCGAGAACGAATCCGAGCTGCGCTACTTCAACTGGGTGGAGGAAAACCGGCTCAAAGTGGAACAGGCTACCAACGGTAAGGTGGGCTACCTGCACATACCGGATATGGGGGGCAACGGCTTAAACTGGTTTGTCAAACAGTACTTTCCCCAGATTAACAAGGAAGGTTTAATCATCGACGTGCGCTACAATGGAGGAGGGTTTGTCTCTGAGATGATATTGGAGAGATTGAGAAGAATAGTGGTGGGGATGGGCTCCTCCCGTAATGCCGCTGATTACACTTACCCGGGTGCAGCTTTTTATGGCCATATGGTCTGCTTGATCAATGAATATGCGGCCTCGGATGGCGACATATTCCCTTACTTCTTCAGAGAATATGGGCTGGGTCCTGTGATTGGCAAGAGAACCTGGGGTGGAGTGGTCGGTATCCGAGGATTTCGTCCCTTAGTAGACGGCGGCTACATAACCGTGCCAGAATTTGCTGCCTTCAGTATGGAGAGTAAATGGATTATGGAAAATCACGGAGTAGATCCAGACATCGAAGTGGACAATCTGCCCAAACTGGTCATGCAGGGGAAAGACCCCCAGTTAGAAAGAGGGATAGAAATCCTGCTGAAGAAGATAAAAGAGGAGCCTAAGAAACTGCCGGAAAGGCCGTCTTATCCTGAAAAGAGGTAGACTCATAACTGCAATCGAAATAGATTTGCTCAGGCCCAGGCTTAGATAGCTGGGCCTTTTTATCATCAAACACTCCTTAGCCAGTCATTATTGAGAGAAAGTGATTGAGTTTTCCGACTTACGGATGCTTATATTCCAACAGCGCGTTGTTGGAAAGTAAAACTACACCCTGGTGTTTGAGTTTTGGTAATGTCATATAGTCTGTTAGCCGATTCTCTGGTAGTCGTCCACTTTCTCTGGATTTCATTTATGTTAGCCGGCTTTGGTCTGACCCTATGCGGGATTTTTTTCAAAAAAGCACTCCTGGACTGGTTCTGGTTCAGAACCATCCATTTAGCCGGGATAATTTATGTGGGCATTCTCTCGGTTCAGGGAAGATTATGCCCCCTGACTATCTGGGAAAATGCGCTCCGCCCTAAAGTTGAGGCTGAAGCAACTTACTCTGGCTCATTTATCATCCACTACCTGGAGAAATTAGTTTATCCTGAGATCGATCCAGCCTGGTTACAGCTTGGAACCCTTGGCTTAGGGGTCTTTACTTTTTTAGCTTACGTTATTGCACCGCCGCTCAAAATCAAAGGACTCATTCGAGAAAAGAAATCTTAAGAGTTATCTATTGTGCAAATTTACAGGACAATCAAGTTGAGAAAATAGTCAGAACTAATCTCAGAACTACGACCAGAGGAGAAAAAAACAATGATAGACCTGAAGAACAAAGTGGCACTTATCACAGGTGCTTCTCGAGGAATTGGCCGGGCTACCGCGATTTCGTTTGCTAAAACCGGCTGCCAGGTGCTCATCAATTACCACAGCAATGGAAAAGCGGCCAAGGAAGTATTAGCAAAGGTCAGAAAGCTTGAAGTAGAAGCAGAAATTTTCAAGGCGGATGTCTCTAGAAAAATTGAAGTGGAGCAAATGGTGGATTTTACTTTGGGTCGCTTAGGCCATATAGATATTTTGGTGGCTAATGCCGGAATCTGTAAATATGCTCCCATCGACAGTCTGACCGAAGCTGAGTTGAAAGAAACTGTGGAAATAAATCTCTATGGGGTTTTCTATCCGATTACTTGCCTGGTGCCTTATATGAAAAAAAGAAAACAAGGCAACATCATAACCATCTCCTCCACGGCCGGACAGTGGGGAGATCCTTTTCACTCCCATTACGCAGCGACCAAAGGGGCTGTCATCAGTCTGACCAAATCTTTAGCCGTGGAGCTGGCGCCACACAAAATTAGAGTCAATTGTGTGGCTCCGGGCTGGGTGGAGACAGATATGAGCCAGGAGGCCTTAAGCGGTGAAGACAGGGAAAAGATATTCTCCCAAATACCCCTGGGACGAGCTGCCAAGGCCGAAGAAATAGCCGACAGCGTTCTCTTTTTGGCATCGGAGCTGTCTAGTTTTGTGACCGGAGAGATACTCAATGTGAATGGCGGAGCGGTCTTATGCGGATGAAAGCTAACTTAACAAGAAGCAGAAACAAAATTGGCCCGACCCCAGAATCTGAACATCTTTCGCAGGTTTTTACCCAGTTGCTTATACTCAGGGATCTTTGAGATTTGCTTCATTTTTTTCTTGACAATAAAACAGAAATCCTTTGATTTGTCAGCGTTGGCAGGCTGTTGGAAAGGCTCGAAGCTCAGTAAAAAGAGGTCGAGCTTTGGTTGAAATTAGTAATTAAGGTTTTTGAAACGGTTTTGGTGTGGGGAAAGGGAATTCCAGCACGTTTTTAGACTCTTATTGCTGGTTTTGAACTAACAGGGAAGTTTCTCAAGAGTATCAAGTCAGGCGTCGCGTACGCCTGCCGAGGTACATACTGCCTTGGTCACTTTGACGTGAGAATCTGGAGAAGCAATGGCAGTCCACAAGTCGAAAACTCCGATTTAGGATTTAGAGTTTGGCTGTCCAACAAAGGGAGAGACAGGCTCAAATCCGGTGTGATGTGCAGTACAAAAAAAGCAAACAGGAATCTCCGAAGGTCTTCAAGAATGAAACTTTCACTCCAGTTGGCAGGTTCATTCTGATAATGACTCGTATTAAGCTTGGAGTTTTGGAGGAGGGCCAGAAGAAATCCAGAAGAAAGTAGCCACTAATAAGCGTAAATTGTCCAACAACCAAAAAATCCCACAGCAAGGGAGGTAGTGATGAAAAGGAGCTTTCTCTCAACAGTCTCAATTCTTAGTTTATTAGTTCTTTCTCTGGCTACGGCTGGCTGGGCTAGAGAGGATGAATCGCCAAGTCTGCAAAGCAGCCGATTCTTGCAAGATCCTGGCCAGCCTGATACTGTCTATACGACCATAGACGCCCCTTTAGTCATTCCCCAGGGAGGGGGGGATGTAGTGGTGAGACTGAGGGCCAAGACTGACAATTCCGGGGCGGGTAACGATATAGTAGCCATAGTGGTCCCTTTAATAGTAACTAGCAGTGACCCCGCGGCTCAAATCTACTTAGCTGACACTACTGTAGCATTCATATTCAACGGCACAGCTGTGGCAGCCTGGCCGATCAGACAGGTGACGGTTGACTCCAACAATTTCGTAGTAGGTGCGGTAATCTTCTCTGGCAGTGGACTTCTCTCCGGTACCCATCTTCTGGCTAACCTCAAGTTGCATGTCACCGGTCCGACTACCCTTATCATCGACACACTTTTTTTCCCACCTGCGGCCAACCTTGGCTTCACCACCAGCTTGGCAGTAGACTATCAGCCTAAGTGGAAGTCAGGCAGTTACCCGGTGGCCTGTCCCACCTGCCCGGCCAATCAAGCTCCGGTCCTAAACCCGATTGGCTCCAAATCGGTCAACGAAGGGCAGACTCTCAGTTTTAGAATATCTGCCACGGATCCCGATGCCACTATTCCGATCCTGAGTGTGGCTAATAAGCCCAACAATGCAGTCTTCGTAGACTCAGGCAACGGGGCTGGCTCTTTTGTCTTTACTCCCACTTTTACTCAATCCGCCATCTATAATGTCACCTTCAAAGCCAGCGATGGCCAGCTCTCTGACAGCGAAATTGTTCAAATCACAGTAAACAATGTCAACCGGCCTCCGGTCTTGGCAGCCATCGGAGCTAAGTCTGTGGATGAGGGTCAGGTTTTGTCATTTAAGGTATCAGCTACTGATCCAGACGGGGATACTGCTGCTCTGACAGCTGTGGGTGTTCCGACCAATGGCAATCTTGTGGATTCTCTCAACGGGAGTGGAGGGTTTTTCTTTAATCCTGATTTCACGCAGTCTGACGTATACAATGTCGTTTTCATAGCCTCAGACGGAGTTTTAACAGATAGTGAAGTTGTGCAGATAACCGTTAATAATGTTAATCGCGCTCCGGTTTTGACAGCCATCGGAGCTAAGTCGGTGGATGAAGGTCAGACCTTGTCCTTCAAGGTCTCGGCAATTGATCCGGACGGGAATACCCCCAATCTGGCCGCCCTGAATAAACCGACTAACTCTGATTTTGCGGACTCCGGTAACGGCAGAGGAGGATTTGTATTTAGCCCGGATTTCACCCAGGCCGATGTGTACAATGTTACTTTTATAGCTTCAGATGGAATCTTAGCAGATACAGAGATTGTGCAGATTACAGTTAATAATGTCAACCGGGCACCGGCCATAGACCCGATTGGTTCAAAGAGCGTGCAGGAGGAAAACACTTTGGCATTCAGGGTGTCTGCTTCTGACCCGGATGCTGACGTTCCTTCGCTTACTGTGCCGAATCCACCGGCCAATGCGGTCTTTGTCGATTCCGGCAATGGAGCCGGAGGGTTTGTCTTTAATCCGGATAGTACTCAGGCAGCAGTCTACCCGGTGACCTTTATTGCCAGTGATGGGAGTTTAGCGGACACGGAAGTAGTTACTATCACGGTGACCGAGCAGGCCAATCAGCCACCGGTGTTGGCGGCCATAGGGTCTAAGTCGGTTGATGAGGGGCAGAGTCTGTCATTTAAGGTTACTGCCACTGACCCGGATGGGACTGATCCTGTTTTGGCTGTACCGAATCCACCCCTGAACGCCAGTTTTGTAGATTCCGGCAATGGGATTGGTGGGTTTTTCTTTAATCCTGATTTCACGCAGTCCAAGCTGTACAATGTTACTTTCATAGCCAGTGATGGGAGTTTGGCAGATAGTGAGGTGGTGGCCATTACAGTAAATAACGTCAATCGGCCGCCAGTGTTAGATTCTATAGGACCTAAGACGGTTCAGGAGGGGGATACATTAAAGTTTAGGGTGTTTGCCTCTGATCCGGATGGGAATGTGCCAAATTTAACGGTATTGGATATACCTCCTAATGCTGATTTTGTAGATTCCACTAATGGGGCGGGAGGGTTTATATTTATGCCGGATGAGACCCAAGCTGGGGTGCATGATGTCAAGTTTGTGGCCAGTGATGGCAGTTTAGCAGACACAGAGGTGGTAAGTATTACTGTGACCGAGCAGGCCAATCAGCCACCGGTGTTGGCGGCCATAGGGTCTAAGTCGGTTGATGAGGGGCAGAGTCTGTCATTTAAGGTTACTGCCACTGACCCGGATGGGCCTGATCCTGTTTTGGCTGTACCGAATCCACCCCTGAACGCCAGTTTTGTAGATTCCGGCAATGGGATTGGTGGGTTTGTTTTCAATCCGGACTACACACAGGCCGCGGTATACAATGTCGTTTTCATAGCCTCAGACGGAGTTTTAGCAGATAGTGAGGTTGTGCAGATAACGGTTAATGATGTCAACCGGGCTCCAGTCTTAGATCCTATCGGACCAAAGAGTGTGGCCGTAAGCTCAAGTCTTAATTTCAGAGTTCACGCCACAGATCCGGACTTAGATCTTATATTCTTAACCGCCCCTAATGTTCCGAACAATGCCTCTTTCGTAGATAGCGGCAATGGTTCAGGTAGCTTCAACTTTTCTCCAACAACCGGTCAGGCCGGGGTTTATTTGGTCAAATTCAAAGCCTCGGATGGCACTCTGGCAGACAGTGAAATAGTTCAGATAACAGTCACCGAGGGGGGAGACCAGCTTCCTTTCTTAACTATTTCCTTAGACCAGAATTACTGCTGGCCTCCCAACCACAAAATGGTATCAGTAACAGCTACAGTACTAGCCACGGATGACCGGGATCCTTCTCCGACCGTGGTGCTCTGGTCAGTGACCAATAGTGAGCCGGACGATGCCAAAGGCGTGGGGGATGGTTCCACAGTCAATGACATCCAGGATGCAAGTATTGGCACATTGGATTTAAATCTAGCGCTGCGCTGCGAGCGAGATGGCCGGGGGAGTGGACGTACTTACACTATTTGTTACCGGGCCACGGATAATGCGGGCAACTCCACAACCACTTGCGCTACTTTCTTGGTGGCGCACGATATGGGTGGTAGCACTTCCAGCAGTTCTGCCCAAGGGACATCAGTTGCCTTAGTAGGAAACCATCCCAACCCCTTCAACGCGACCACCAGCATCAGCTTCAGTCTTCCAGAACCTGGCAGTGTTACTTTAAGCTTATACAATATCACCGGCCACTTAGTCAAAGAGTTTAGCTTCCCGGCTGCAGCCGGCGATCACTCCGTAATCTGGGACGGGACCGATAATCAGGGCAACCAGATAGCCTCCGGTGTTTATTTCTACCGACTGAAGGCGGGAGATATAACTGAAACCAGGAAAATGCTGCTTCTCAGATAAAACTCTAAGGATATCTTACGAGAGAGCCGGAGTTTACGCTCCGGCTCTTTTTTTGTTCACCTCTAAGCCTATTTCGATGCCAATATTTCAACAGGCAACAGAAAATTATTGGGTCTGTATGATGTGAAAGAGGACCGCTCGCTTTAGGATTGTTATTTCGCTAATGTTCGTTTTGAGATAGCGAGAGATTGTTATGATAGACTTCAGTTTGAATGAAAAAAACTGACTATTAGGTATGGAGAGTTCGTAATCCGAAAGAGCAGATGGCAAGGTAGTTGATAAGACCTTTCTTTGGCCGAGTTCTCTATTCGTTGACGAAAAAATGGAGGCGGTGGGAATCGAACCCTCTTCGATACCACCGCTTCACATTGATGCTAAATGAGTTACATTGGACAGCAAACGATTAGCCAGAATCGGATATTCATAACAACCGAATATAATCTAAAATAACTCAAACAAAGTGGGAACAAAAAGGGAACAGGCGAGGGATTGGCAACCCATACTATATTCTTTTTCTCATTCTCGGAATATCTCAGGAGATTATAAGAGATATTCAAGTATGCGATCTTGAAACTATCCTGGCTGGATGGTATAGACTTACAATTATACCTCGGCAGTGTGGCCATCCTCAAAATCTAAGGGTAAGACGGGTCGAGACTAGCCAATCTTTCTTCCTACCTCTTCTCTTCTTAATGAATATTATGATTTAAATCATACTTTCCCGTTTATGGATTCATCATCTTTTCATTTATTAGAGATCCACATAATGAGCATCAGAACGTTTAGAATTTTGTTGATAGGAATAAACATTCTATTTGTTTCGATGGTTTTGGTCACGACACAAGGCGAAGACTTGAATACTGCGTCTAGTGCGTCCGGACAGGACCTTGACCGTGAGAAGATCTTGAGTTCGTATATGACATATTGTGCCGGCTGTCACGGTGAAAAAGGTGATGGAGCAGGAAAGGCTGCAGAGTATTTATATCCCAAACCAAGAGACTTTACCCTGGGATTATTTAAAATTCGCTCCACCCCTTCGGGTTCCTTACCGACAGACGAGGACTTGTTAAGGGTCATCTCGCAGGGAATGCACGGATCTGGTATGCCCAATTTTGATTTTCTATCATTGGAAAAAAGGAAGCTATTAGTTCAATATATCAAGTCTTTTTCAGAAGCTTTTCAATATAGACAACCTGAGGCGCCGGTTACAGTCTCTCCCGAACCTCCCCTCACTACCGAAACAATTGAGGCCGGGAAAATAATATATGAGCACATGGAATGCGGAAAGTGCCACGGTGATAAAGGCAAAGGAGATGGGCCTTCTGCCAGAGGATTGAAAGATGAGTGGAAGGTACCCGTTGTGGTTAGGAATTTTACCACTGGCATATATAAGGGTGGCCCGACTAATAAAGATCTGTACCTCTGTTTTACAACCGGAATGAACGGAACCCCTATGCCAGCCTATGTTGGTGGACTGATGAGCGACGAGGAACGGTGGCAACTAGTTCACCATGTTCAATCTCTCAGGACTGAAAAGCCTCGGTTGTTTA
>Ga0209323_10003767_pt1 | contig 10069 bp, 14 predicted proteins | sample Rifsed19ft2_FD_184014 | JGI IMG/M metagenome (GOLD analysis project Ga0209323, IMG submission 184014) | Soil microbial communities from Rifle, Colorado, USA - sediment 19ft 2 (version 2) | ecosystem: Environmental > Terrestrial > Deep subsurface > Rock core/Sediment | place: Rifle, Colorado...
CCTAAAAAAATCCCCGGAGGGATATTTGGCAAGTACTTTTCAAAGAGTTACCGAGAGTTAAAATCAAATCGGTGTTGTGGACCGGTTTCTCCTTTCAAGAACTGAGTGAAAACTTAGTTATAACTTTCGGTAACTCCCTTAAAAGTATTTGCTATGTTCCTAAAATCATCCAACAAAGTTTATACAAACTGGAGGTCTTATGGACACACAAGAAAAGTCTGTTATGGTGGCATTACTCCCGATGACTGAGGAATGGAGCAAAGTCGAGTTTCCACACCTGACACTTGTTTATGCTGGAGAAATCGATGATTTAAAACAAACCCTTTTCAATACCTTGGTAAAAGAGGTTTCTTCCCTATCAATTTTGTCAAATCCAATTCATGTTAAGGTTACTGGGATTGAGGTCTTCGGAGATGATAATGAGCAGGTGGATGTTCTTCGAATATCACCAACTTCAGAACTATTAGCTTTAAGAACTTTTCTGGAGGATTGGGATAAAGGAGAGTTTCCAGTATTTAAACCGCATGTTACAATTGGACCAGCAAATGGGGTTTATGACTTTCCTCTACCTATGATGATAAGTTTTGATAGAATCATGGTTGGCTGGGGAGAAACTAAGATAATTTTCTGGTTACGAAGATATTAAAATATTCTTGGATAGGAGGTGACGTTTATGGTAAAATCCACAGGTAAGCCACAAAAGCGATCGACTCAAAAACTCAAAGAGCCGAAACGTCGCCAGGCTCCTGGGAAAACAATAGAATCCAGAGAAAATCAAATGATAAGTTTATCCGTCGATTTGGCCGCAAAGCAGTTAAAGGCGGGAACAGCCTCTTCACAAGTTATAACTCATTTTCTAAAGCTTGGTTCAACCCAATCGTTATTAGAAAAGGCTAAACTTGATAAAGAGAATAAACTTCTTGAAGCAAAGACAGAAGCTCTTCAGTCTCAAAAAAGAGTAGAAGAACTTTATGCTAATGCTTTAAATGCTATGCGTTCTTATAGTGGAGGGGAGGTTCTTTCCGATGACTCCGACAGCGAGGATTAGAAAATTCTCTGAATTAAGACGTCTAAACACGTTTGAAGAAAGGTACGATTACCTTAGATTGTTAGGAAGTGTCGGAAAAGATACCTTTGGGTTTGATCGCTATTTGAATCAAAGGTTCTATACTTCCTTAGAGTGGAAACGAGTTCGAGATGAGGTAATTCTAAGAGATAATGGGTGTGATCTTGGTTTTTCAGGCTTTGAGATTGGAGATAAGATTATTGTTCATCACATGAATCCAATCTTAATTGAAGATTTTAGAGACGGAAATCAAGACGTTTTAGACCCTAATTTTCTTATCTGTACTAGTCCCAGGACCCATCAAGCCATACATTTTGGCGATAAATCTTTACTTCCAATACTTCCAATAGCACGTTATCCTGGTGATACACGTCTTTGGCGATAGGAAAAAAAGAAGAAAGAAGGAGCGATATGGCAATAACAGAAAGCATATTGGATACAATTAAGAACATGTTAGGAATTCCCGTTGCAGATGTGGCCTTCGATACGGATATCATCGTCGGTATAAATTCGGCTTTTGGGGTTCTTAATCAACTTGGAGTTGGCCCAGAAACCGTCTTTTCAATCGAAGATAGTAGTGCTGTGTGGGCAGATTTTGTTGTGGATCTAACACCAGTATATTCCGAGATTAAAACGTACATCTATTTAACTGTTAAGTTGGTTTTTGATCCGGCTGGAACCTCTTTCGTTTTGGATTCAATGTCTAAAATCAAAGAAGAATTGGGTTGGAGACTTATGGTTAAAGCCGATCCTCCGCCTCCTCCAGATCCCATACCCGAAGAATAAAGGAGAGGAATAATGATAAAAAAGCAAAACAAACCTTTAGAACATGCTGGTATTCTCGGTATGCGATGGGGTGTTCGTCGCAGGGCCAAGGGACCAGTCATGACCAGTGTTCGTGGAAAAATCGTTCCAGCAACCACAAGCGTTCGTGGAAAATCTACGCCCGTTATGGGAGGAAAAACTAAGAAGAAAAAGAAACTGAGCGAGATGTCAGATGAGGAGTTGAAGAAGGTTGCTACCCGATTGCAACTCGAAAAGCAATACAAAGATCTCACCAAAAAGGACATAAGCTCAGGTAAAAAGTTTGTGTCGGAGGTTCTGGTTGGCGCCGGAAAGCAAGTGGCTATTTCCTATGTTAGCAAATACCTAGGCAAGGGGCTAGAGGCCCTTCTATCTGCTGGTGGAATCAAAATCTGACTCAGAGGGCTAACACTATGACAGTATCGAACACCGCAACCCCAAAGTATTATGCCGACTTTCGAGAAAAAGTAATACGTGGAGACATTCCAGTCTGTAAAGAAATTTCTTTGGAAATGAACAGGATAGATGGTCTAATTGCTAATCGGGGTGTTTACTATGATGACCAAGCTGTCGACGGCTTTATTTTATTCTGTGAAAACGAATGCACATTAACCGATGGAAGCGATTTATATCTTCTCGACACGTTTAAACTTTGGGCAGAACAGATTTTTGGTTGGTATTACTTTGTAGAACGAAGCGTATATCAACCCAGTGCAAACAATCATGGTGGTCGATATGTTCGTAAAATGATTAAAAAGCGCTTAATTAATAAGCAGTATTTGATCATTGCTCGTGGTGCGGCTAAGTCTATGTATCTATCTCTAATTCAAAATTATTTTTTGAATGTAGATATATCGACCACCCATCAAATTACCACGGCTCCAACAATGAAGCAAGCAGAGGAAGTTATCTCACCAATAAGAACTGCTATCACACGCGCGCGAGGGCCGTTATTTCAATTTTTAACCGAAGGATCTCTACAAAATACTACTGGTTCTAAGGCTAACCGAGTTAAACTGGCATCAACTAAGAAAGGGATAGAAAACTTTTTAACCGGTTCATTGCTCGAGGTTCGTCCAATGGCTATAGACAAACTCCAGGGTCTTAGACCCAAAATTGCTGGGGTTGACGAGTGGCTCTCGGGAGACATTCGCGAGGACGTAGTCGGTGCGATCGAGCAAGGAGCATCAAAACTTGATGACTATTTAATTATAGCTGTTAGTTCTGAAGGAACAGTTCGTAATAGTAGTGGAGATACGATAAAAATGGAACTTTTAGATATTCTAAAGGGCGATTACATAAATCCACATGTTTCGATTTGGTACTATCGTTTGGACGATGTCGAAGAAGTTTCAGATCCAGCTACATGGTTAAAAGCAAACCCCAACCTAGGGAAAACGGTCACCTATGAGACATATCAATTAGATGTTGAGAGGGCCGAGAATGCTCCTGCTGCACGCAATGATATTTTGGCGAAGAGATTTGGTATTCCTATGGAAGGATACACATATTTCTTTACATACGAAGAAACCATACCCCAACGCAAACGAGATTACTGGTCTCTTCCATGCGCACTTGGTGCAGACCTTTCACAAGGCGACGACTTTTGTGCTTTTACGTTTTTATTTCCAATATCGAATACTTTTGGTATAAAAACTAGAGCCTACATCTCTGCTTCTACGTTAATGAAACTTCCCGGTGCTATGAGAAACAAGTACGACGAGTTTCTAGCAGAGGGAAGTCTTCAAGTTCTTGATGGAACTGTTTTAGATATGATGACTGTTTATGACGATCTAGATCAGTTCATAACAACTTCTAGTTATGACGTTCGATGTCTTGGGTTCGATCCATATAATGCCAAGGAATTTGTCGAACGGTGGGAAAACGAGAACGGCCCATATGGTATGGAGAAGGTAATACAAGGAGTAAAGACAGAATCTGTTCCTCTTGGGGAATTAAAAAGATTATCTGAGGAACATTTACTCATTTTTGATGAGGAACTTATGTCCTTCGCTATGGGGAATTGTATTACTCTTGAGGATACTAATGGAAACAGAAAACTTCTAAAGAAGCGTTATGATCAAAAGATAGATAACGTATCGGCTCTTATGGACGCATATATTGCATTCAAAGCCAACAAAGAAGCTTTCGAGTAAAAGAAAAAGGAGGTAAGATTTGAATAGAAACTTTAACTTTTTGAGTCGATTACAATCTGCCTGGAATGTCTTTCTTGATCGAGATCCAAAAGAGGAAATTGAGAATCACGGACCTAGTTATAGTATTCCTCAACATCGAAAAAGATTTAACTACGGAAACGAAAGATCTATTGTCGGAGCCATTTACAATAGGTGTGCCGTTGATGTTTCTGCTATAAAGCTTCGTCATGTTCGTGTCGACGAAAATGGTACTTATTTAGAAACAATAAATTCGGGACTAAATAAATGCCTTTCTTTAGAAACAAACATCGATCAAACAAATAGGGCATTCGTTCAAGACGTAGTAATATCCTTATTTGATGAGGGATCTGTGGCTATTGTTCCTGTAGATACTTCTATTAGTCTCATAGATAATGGCTCCTTTGATATTTTAACTATGAGAACAGGAAAAGTAGTACAATGGTATCCGCATCATGTTCGTGTTAGCATATACAACGATAACAGAGGTGAAAAAGAGGAAATTACTTTGCATAAGTCTAAAGTTGGACTTATAGAGAATCCTCTTTATGCTGTTATGAACGAACGAAATTCCATCCTTCAAAGATTGATTGCAAAGTTAAATCTTTTGGACGCTGTTGATGAGGCAAGTGCTTCGGGTAAGTTAGATATAATTATCCAATTGCCTTATGTTGTTAAAACAGTAGCGAGAAAACTCCAGGCGGAGATTAGGCGTAAAGACATAGAAGAACAGTTAACGGGTTCGAAGTATGGTATCGCCTATGCAGACGCAACAGAGAAAATTACCCAACTAAATAGACCAGCAGAAAACAGTCTAATGTCTCAGATCGAGTATTTAACGAGAATGCTATATAGCCAGTTAGGTATAAGCGAAAAGATTTTAGACGGTAGTGCTGATCAAAAAGAACTGCTAAATTACTACAATCGTACAATTGAACCGGTCGTATCCGCTATTACGGATGAACTTAAACGAAAGTTCTTGACTGCTACTGGCCGAACACAAGGACAGTCTATCATGCACTTTAGGAACACGTTCAGTCTAGTTACGGCCACCGATCTGCCCGATTTAGCAGACAAACTCACTCGTAATGAGATTCTAACATCTAACGAGTTTAGAGCAGTAATTGGGTACACACCAAGTAAGGCTAAGGGTGCAGATGAACTTCGAAATAAGAATCTGACTCCAGCCCAACCCATCGATGTGACAGAAGAATTCGCATCGAGAAATAAAAACGAAGGAGAAAAAGCAACATGACAATGCCAGATAAGAAATATGATTTTAGTGGTTATGCTACTAGAAACGATCTAGTCTGCGCCGACGGCCGCACTATTCTTAAAGATGCATTCAAACAAAACGACGGACAAAAGGTTCCTCTTGTTTGGCAACATCTTCATAATGATCCAATGAATGTTCTTGGACATGCTTTTCTTGAGAATCGTGATGATGGTGTTTATGCTTATTGCTTAATAAACAACACCAGGACAGGTTTGCAGGCTAAAGAATTGGTTCAACATGGCGATATTATTGCCTTGTCGATCTATGCCAATAAGTTGATCGAAAAAGGTAAGGTTGTTCATGAGGGCGCTATTCGCGAGGTTAGTTTAGTTTTGTCCGGAGCGAATCCCGGCGCTTTGATCGACAATCTTAATATTCAACATGGGGACGGTAGCATAGTCGAATCGGAAGAAGAGGCAATTATCTTTACCGGCCTGCCTTTCAAAGTCGAAACCGAAGATCCGCCAAAAGAAGAAAAGGTGGTGGAACACGCAGCGAAAGATTCCGAAGAGGAAACGGTTTCTGATGTTCTTGATACGCTCGACGATAAACAAAAGAAGGTCGTTTATGCCATTATTGCTCAAGCGTTGGGGGAAACTGGAGACGATGGCGAAGATCTTCAACAATCTAATTCCCAAAAAGGAGAAACTTTCATGAAGAAAAATGTATTTGACAAACAGGACGAAGCGGCCGAAACAAAAGGGCAACCAGTTCTGACCCATTCACAGATCCAGGAAATCTTTGCTGATGCTCAACGGACTGGCTCTTTGAAAGAGTCTTTCTTGGCGCATGTGGTAACATATGGTATCGAGAATATCGATTATCTGTTCCCTGACGCACGTAGTATTACCCCGACCCCCACCTTTGTTCAGCGCGAGCAGGGTTGGGTCAACGTGTTTATGAGCAACAGCAAACACAATCCGTTCTCAAGGATTAAGAGCCTATTCGCAGACATAACTTTGGACACAGCTCGAGCTTTGGGTTATGTCAAGGGTGCACTCAAGAAAGAAGAGTTCTTCGCCCTGGCGAAACGCGTTACGACCCCGACGACAGTCTATAAGAAACAAAAACTTGATCGCGACGATATTGTCGATATCACTGATATGGATGTTGTAGCTTGGCTCAAGGCCGAAATGCGCGTAATGCTTGACGAGGAAATTGCTCGTGCTTGTCTGATTGGTGATGGACGTGCTGTCGAATCTGCGGACAAAATCAACGAAACGAATATTCGTCCTATCTATAAGGATGATGTGTTGTACACCATTCGTGTTGATGTCCCCGCCGCGGATACTGTAGACGAAGTTATGGAAGCAATTATTCGTGCCCGTAAGGATTATAAGGGTACCGGAAATCCTATCATGTTCACGACAAGCGATTTCTTGACTGATATGCTTCTGCTCAAGGACACCCTTCTACGTCGCCTTTATCCTACAATGGCCGATCTCTTGGGCGCTCTTCGCGTTTCGAGTATTGTGGAAGTTCCTGTCATGGAAGGCGTTACCCGAACGGATACCGTTCCTGATCCTGACGTGGTCTACAATCTGCTCGCTGTTCTCGTTAATCCGAGTGATTACACGATCGGCGCGGACAAGGGTGGTAATATTGCCATGTTCGACGATTTTGATATCGATTACAATCAGTACAAGTACTTGATGGAAACTCGTGTCTCCGGCGCTTTGGTTAATCCGAAGACGGCGATTGTTATTGAGCAACGCACTGCATAATCGATAAAGAAAATTCGAATGGCAAAGTTTCATGGAAACATCGGCTATGCCACTAGTACGGAAACGTCGCCAGGCGTATGGACCGATGTAGTTACTGAACGTGAGTATTTTGGTGACGTTATACGAGAAGCAAAACAGTGGGCAAAAGGAAATCAGGTAAATGATGACTTAACGATTAGTAATCGTATAAGTATCATAGCCGATGACTTTGCTTATGAGAATTTCTCAGCGATGAAGTATGTTATATGGGCCGGGGTCTATTGGAAGGTCTCTTCTATAGAAATTCAGAGACCTCGGTTCATATTAACGATTGGAGGGGTATACAATGGGCCTAAGGCTTGACCTTCAAACTCTTTTCGAAACCATCATTGATTCTGAAAATGTATACTTTCAACCCCCTCCGGGGTATATGATGGCTTATCCATGTATTGTTTACTCTCGTAGCAATATTCGAACTAAATTCGCCGATAACGATCCCTATTTGCTCATGAAGCAATATTCGGTGACCGTGATCGATGCGAATCCAGATAGTGATATTCCAGATAAAATAGCGGCACTACCGCAATGCGTTTTTGATCGGCATTTCACTTCTGAAGCTCTTAATCATGATGTGTTTAACATCTTATTCTAACAAGGAGAAAAAAATATGGCACAACTTATCGTATGGGATGATGTTGGCGAAAAAATTTACGAAACTGGGGTTGATCATGGCGTTCTATATGTTCAAGACCCAGTTCTAGGGACGTATCCAGTTGGAGTGGCTTGGAACGGTCTTACTGCTGTGACAGAAAGTCCTTCTGGTGCTGAAGCGAACCCTCAATTTGCCGACAACATTAAATATCTCAACCTTCTTTCTGCGGAAGAGTTCGGCGCGACTATCGAGGCCTTCACATATCCCGATGAATTTGGTGTATGTGATGGTTCTGCCGAACCTGAGCCCGGAGTGTTCATTGGTCAACAGAACAGAACAGCCTTTGGTCTTTGCTATCGAACGATCATCGGAAATGATGTTTCCGGTCAAGCGTTTGGATACAAACTTCACTTGATTTATGGTTGTATGGTATCGCCTTCTGAAAAGGGTTATCAGACAATCAACGAATCACCAGAAGCGATCACCTTTAGCTGGGAAATGACCACGACCCCTGTACCGGTAACGGGTTTCAAACCTACGGCGTCTATTGTTATTGATTCAACTCAGACCGATCCTGTCGATCTCGCCGCTTTGGAAGTTATTCTGTACGGCGTGACTCCGGCAACCACCGGTCGTCTGCCTCTTCCGGACGAAGTCATCACCCTGATGGCTCAACCATAAGAGACACAAGAGAACAGAAAAAGTAAAAAGGGCTCTATTCAACTTGAGTAGAGCCCTTGTCATTTTTGAAAGGAGATTAACAATGTTAAAACAACAAATTACTTACGTCGATTATGATGACGTTGAACGAACAGAAATATTTCATTTCAACCTAACCAAGGCTGAAGTTACTGAGATGGAACTGTCTATTGAGGGCGGCCTTGTTAAAATGATTGAAAAGATTGTGGCTGCGAAGAATGGTGCTGAGATTATTAAACTATTCAAAGAGACCATTCTCAAGGCATATGGAGAGAAGTCTGCAGATGGAAAACGCTTTATAAAAAGCAAAGAACTGTCGGAGGCATTTTCTCAAACAGAGGCATATAGTCAGCTATTTATGGAATTGGCTACAGATGCTGATGCTGCGGCTAAGTTTATAAACGCAATCGTACCATCACAGAAGTAAGAACAATAAACGAAAATACAAAGGAGGCGAGAGATGCTAAAGATTATAATTCCTTCAATCGAGCTTTTTGATGAAACTCTTAACGAATTTACTCAATCGAAAGAACAAGAATTGCAATTGGAGCATTCTCTCGTTTCTTTATCGAAGTGGGAAGCCAAATGGTGTAAACCTTTTTTGACAAAAACAGATAAAACCACAGAAGAAACTTTGGATTATATTCGAGCGATGACTATCACTCAAAATATTGATCCCAATTTCTATAATCTCATAACACAAGAGAACATCAATAAAATAGCGGAATATATTGATGCTCCTATGACAGCAACAACTTTCCGTAAAGAAAGACAAACGATCAATAAAGAGACTGTTACGTCAGAAATTATTTATTACTGGATGGTTTCTTTTAATATACCTTTTGAGTGTCAAAAATGGCATCTCAATCGTCTATTAACGTTGATCAATGTTTGCAACATTAAGAATCAGCCGCCAAAGAAGGCCAATCGTAGGGAGCTACTTAGTCAGAACAGAGCTTTAAACGAAGCTCGAAAGTTAAGGTATAATACTCCTGGCTAATGAAAAAAGGAGGTTGATTTGATTACTTTTAAACATCGCGGTAATTTTGATTTAACCGAAAAATTTTTTAGGGGTTTGAAGGACAAGAAATATCGTCCCATATTTGAAAAATATGGAAGAGAAGGAATTCGAGTGCTCTCCTCTGCTACCCCTAAGGATAGTGGTTTAACAGCCAATTCTTGGGACTATCAAATCCTTACAAAACGAAATGGGTTTGATATATATTGGACTAATTCAAATATGGTGGATGGGATTCCCATTGTCATTCTTCTTCAATATGGACATGGAACTAAATCTGGTTCCTTTGTTGAGGGGAAAGACTTTATCAATCCTGCAATAAAACCTATCTTTGATAAAATTGCGGAAAATTTATGGAAGGAGGTGATTAGTCTATGAGCGATACTATTGATAAACGAATTGTTGAGATGTCGTTCGAAAATGATAAGTTTGAAAAAGGTGTGGGGAATAGTTTAAATACTATTGATAAACTTAAAAAGGGTCTCAACTTTGAAAATGCTGCTAAAGGTTTTGCTGGTATTACTGCAGCGGCACACGGCGTTAATTTGGGCTCAATAGCAGATGGTGTTAATCATATTGCCAGTAGATTTTCTGCTATGGGCGTTATCGCGATTACAACATTAGTTAATATGACTAATGCCGCTATTCAAGCCGGAACTAGGATTGTTAAAGCTTTG
>Ga0209323_10003768_pt1 | contig 10069 bp, 9 predicted proteins | sample Rifsed19ft2_FD_184014 | JGI IMG/M metagenome (GOLD analysis project Ga0209323, IMG submission 184014) | Soil microbial communities from Rifle, Colorado, USA - sediment 19ft 2 (version 2) | ecosystem: Environmental > Terrestrial > Deep subsurface > Rock core/Sediment | place: Rifle, Colorado...
GATACCGGCGTGGGCATGGACCGGGAGACGAGAGAGCACATCTTCGATCCCTTTTTCACCACGAAGGACAAGGGAACGGGACTGGGATTGTCTTTGGCGTATGGGATCGTGAAAAAACACGGAGGATTCATCCAGACCTACAGCGAACCGGGCAGGGGGTCCACCTTCAAAGTGAACCTGCCTGCCGGGCGGGCGGGGAAGGAGTACCCTCAGGAGGAATTGGATCGGGTCCTCAGGAAAGGGTCCGAGCTTGTCCTTGTGGTGGATGACGAGCCGATGATCAAGACGCTCGCCCGTGACATCCTTCAGCGGTATGGATACACGGTCCTTGAGGCCGAGGGCGGGGAAGAGGCGATCAATCTGTACAGCGGGCAGTGGAGAAAAATCTCGCTCGTGCTTCTTGACATGGTCATGCCGAACATGGACGGCAGGGAGGTCTTCCGCAGGATCCGGGAAATAAACCCCCGCGCGAAGGTCATTGTATCCAGCGGATACAGCCATGACCGCGACGCGGACGACCTGCTCGAGCAGGGCGCCGCCGGCTTCGTGCAAAAACCCTATCGCATGACCGATCTTTTGAAAATGCTCGAGAAGGTTCTGGATAAGCACTAACAGGGTCAAGGGGCAAGGAAAACCTTCAGAAGCAAAACCCCGACCCGTGACCCCCTTTTTATGGATTCTGCAGTTTCGCGGCCTTCACCACGTGCTTCAGGAGCACGCGGGTGGTGACCGTGCCGACGCCTCCGGGCACCGGTGTTATTGAGCCGGCCGTTTCCTTCGCCTTTTCCGTGTCCACGTCTCCGTACAACTTGTCGCCTTCCACATTAATGCCGACGTCCATGACCGCCGCGCCCTCTTTGATGTAGTCAGGCGTGATCATTCTCGCCTTGCCGATGGCGGCTACGAGGATGTCCGCGCGTTTGCAGACCCCGGGAAGGTCCTGCGTTTTCGAGTGGCAGACGGTCACGGTCGCGTTCTCGCCGAGGAGGAGCATGGCCATGGGTTTTCCCACGACCATGGACCTGCCGACGACCACCGCGTCCTTGCCTTTCATCGGGATCTCGTAAAAACGGAGCATTTCCATCACGGCCTGTGGCGTTGCCGGCGGGAACCCGGTCATGTCGCCGGCCATGATCTTGCCCGCATTCACGGGATTGAAGCAGTCGATGTCCTTCTCGGGCGCGAGCACGTACTTTACCACGTCTTCCTTGATCTGCTTGGGGAGCGGCCGCATCACGATGATCCCGTGGATGTTCCTGTCCGCGTTCCTCTGCTTCAAGGTCTTGACGAAGTCGTCCTGGCTCGTGGCGCCGGGCAATTGCTCGATGTCGCAGAGAATGCCGTTCTTCTCGGCCATTTTCCGGGCGCTGTTCGCGTACGCCAGGGAGTCCGCGGCTTCTCCGGCGATCATGATCTTGAGCGCGGGGTTAATGCCTTTTGCCTTCAGTTCCTGTACTTCTTTCTGTATGTCCAGGTCCATCTTCTGCGCGACTTCTTTGCCGGTGAGTAGTTTGGCTGACATATGTGCTCCTTCGGAAATTTAATGTAATGTAAGGTTCAACTGTCGGCATAGGGCATGGCGCATAGAGCAAGACGTGATAAATCTTTGCCCTATGCCCCATGCTCTCTGCCCTTTGCCGGACTTATCCCATCTTCTTATACGTTGTTTCCATCACGGCCTTCTCGAGCGTTGCCACCTGTTTCATGGCGTCCTGCATGCGGGTCCAGGTGCTTTTATTGTAGGATTCATCCTTGATGCTGTTGACGTTGATCTTTACGTTGAGCGCCGCGCTCTGGCAGCAGGCCTGGGCAAGAAGCACGGCCACGCCCGCGTCGCTCACCGCGGCGACATTGCCGATGTCCGCCGCCCGCTCTGCGAGCTTCGCGACCTCCAGCGCTTTTATCCCGATCTCGAGCGGGACCTGGCAGGCCTTTTTCAGCGCTTCCTGCATCTTCGCGGTGCGGGCGGCCTTTTCCGCGTCCGTGTTCTTCGGCATCTTGTACACGTCGGAGAGCGCGCCATAGACCTCGGTGTCCTTCTGGATCAGGGCCTGCATCTCCTCGCGGAGCGTTTCGGACTCCTTGAGCAATGCTTCGATCCGCGGCTGGACGTCCTTGTATTTTTCCTTGCCGATCGTGAGGTTTGACACCATGCTCACGAGCGCCGCGCCGAGCGCGCCGGTGAGAGCGGCAACGCTTCCGCCGCCGGGTTCCGGAGATTTACTCGCCAGCTTGTCCAAAAAGTGCCGCAACGGCTGATCAATATACATGAATGTTCCTCCTTCGTGACGTTAACGTTGTTGTCAATGATAAAGGGAATACGCCCGCGCAGGATTGAGAGAATAGTGGAAATGGGGCTGTTTTGTCAACAAAAAAATGTCCCCCTGTCAAGCCAAAATAGAAATGTCCTATTGTTTTGCCTGCGAGGGGCGGTTTCCGGAACGCCGCGTGCCGCTCCGCAGCGAAATGCTTTGCAGTTTCAGTTTGAGAATATATAAAACGCAAGATGCAAAACTTTTCCTTGACTATAATTGTCCGGCTTTGGTATTATTACAGGCACTCAGGGAGGCATTCTTCAGAATGGATATTTCACATGGCCTGTCGATTTCCGCTCTGCTGTTCTCGCTTTTCATGGGCATGGCATCGTTTGTATCGCCCTGTATTTTGCCGCTCATCCCTTCCTATGTATCGTACATCACCGGGATAAGCTTCGACGAGCTCGTGAGTCCCGGGTCGCGCAGGAAAAATCTCAGGACAACCCTGTTCCATTCCCTGGTCTTTGTCGCCGGTTTTTCACTCATATTTGTCCTCCTGGGCGTTACGGTCAGCTTTGCGGGACAGCTCCTGGTGAGGCATCTGAAGGTGATCAGGATCGCGGGCGGCGCGCTTCTCATCATCCTGGGATTTTTCGTCATGGATGTGGTCAAGGTGAGCTTCCTTCAGCAGGATACGCGGGTACAGTTGAAGACCAAACCCGCGGGGTATTTCGGCACGCTGCTCGTGGGCATCATATTCGGGGCCGGCTGGACGCCCTGCACCGGTCCGTTCCTGGGCGGTGTGCTCTCCCTGGCAGCGCAGACAGCGACCATGGGAAGCGGCGTGGCGCTCCTCGTGCTTTACTCGCTCGGCCTCGGCATCCCCTTTATTCTCTCCGCAATGGCCATCAGCGCGTTCCTGTCCTCGTTCAGTAAGCTGAAGGAGCATTTCAAGGCCATCAAAGTGACGAGCGGCGTGATCCTGATGGCAATGGGCCTGCTCCTGGTCACGAATAAAATGACCATGCTGACGTCATATACACTGATTCTATGGGAGAAGATAAAAAACCTATGGTAGCGGACAATCTGGATATTTTAAAAGACAAGGACGCGCCGCTCTATACGATGGGCGTGGCCGCGCGGCTTGTGGGTACCACCGCCCAGACCCTGCGGCTCTATGAGAAGCACGGACTGATACTGCCGACCCGTGAGCGCCGGAACAGGCTGTACACGGAGAACGATATCAAATGGCTCCGGTGCATACGGGAGCTGATCCATACCAAGAAGATCAGCATCGAGGGGATCAAAAAGCTCCTCGACTACGCGCCGTGCTGGGAGATCAAGGATTGTCCTGATGAGCGCCGCACGGCCTGCACCGCGTTCGCCGACAAGGGCAAACCGTGCTGGGAGCTTACGCGCTGCAAAGAAGGAAATTGCGAGACCTGCGTGGTCTACCTGCGGAACGGCAAGAAGGCGGCGAAGAAGTAACGGCCAGAGGACAGAAGTCAGAAGACAGAGAACAGACTAAAAATTTTTTATTGCTGTCTTCAGATCTTTGTCTGTCTTCTGTCATCTGTGATCTGCCTTCTGCCTCACGGATGCTCCTCCACCCACACTTCCCCTTCAAGCGTTGTTTCGCGTTTCCAGATGGGCGTTATCCGCTTCAATTCATCAATGCAGAACCGGCAGGCCCTGAACGCCTCGTCGCGGTGGCCTGCGGCAACGGCGATCAGCACGATATTTTCTCCCACCGGCAGGACGCCCACCCGATGGATGATGACCACGTCGATCGCCCCGTAGTCCTTCAGCGCTTTCTCTCTGATCTCTTCAAGCTTTTTTTCCGCCATGCCGGGATAGTGTTCGAATTCGAGCTTTGAGACCCGTTTTCCCTGCGAGATGTCCCGGGTCGTTCCGAGAAAGGTAACGACCGCGCCGATCGCGCTTGAAGATTTTTTCAGGCGCTCTATCTCTTTGTCAAGAGAGAAGGGCCCTTTTTGTATGCGGATGTTCGCGGAGGGTCTTTGCCCGCCTCCCGAGAACGGCGGCATGAGGGCCACTTCATCGCCGTCTTTAACCATCGCATCCCCCCTGGCAAATTCCCTGTTCACCGCGATGAGGATCCTGTTGCCCGAGATCATTCCGGACAGCGCCGGATACCCGCGCGATACAGCCTCGAGCAGCTCGGAAACAGTGCCGGGACCGGCATCGATATGGAGCTCATCACGGCCTGCCTTGTCCTTCAAAAGGGCGAAGAGCTTCACGGTGATCATGAGGAATAATAGTCCAGAGGGCCCGGAGAGTCAAGGAAGTTTGTTCTTCCCGCGGACCCCGCCAAAGCCCTTGACAGCATCATGTCATTGTGCTAATTTAACCAGACTTGTTCTATGAACGGGGGGCCAAGCAGTGGAAAATCAAAAGGGTCTTGTTGAGATTGTCGCGGAAAAGGTCTGGAAGTTCTTCTCATCGGTGAAGCTTGCCGTGGTGCTGCTCATTATTCTGGCGATCGTGTCGATCATCGGCACCGTTGTCCAGCAGGGCCAGCCGACCGAGCAGTATCTGAAGGAATACAGCCTGGCGACCGTGAACGTGCTTGAAACACTGGGTCTGTTCGACATGTATCATACCCCGTGGTTCGTGCTCCTGCTCTTTTTCCTTACCGCAAACCTGGCGGTCTGCACGCTCGAACGTTTTCCCAAAACATTGCAGATCGTCAAGGCTCCGCTCAAGCCGCTCGAAGATGAGATGCTCAAGGCACTGCCGTTCAAGAAGGAAATAACGTTCAAAGGCGGCATGGACAAGGCGGAGGCGCGCGCGTCCAAGGTGCTGAAGTCGAGGCGGTACCGCTTCCTCGTGTCCGGCGGCCCGGGAGTGCAGCACCTCTATACGCAGAAAGGCCTCTACAGCCGCTTTGGCGTGTACATCACCCACCTCAGCATTATTTTGATATTTGCCGGGGCGATCATCGGCTCGTTCTTCGGGTTCAAGGCATTCCTGAACCTCCCTGAGGGCGAAGCCTCAAAGGTCGTGTACTTGAGGAACGAACCCCTGTGGGACAAGATCATGGCATCGCTCGGCGTCGGTGACAGCCGGGTCGTCATGGACCCGCAAGGCGGGGTGCCGTCCATGCCGCTCGGCTTCTTCGTGCGGTGCGATAATTTTGATGTGGATTACTATTCCGGGGCCGCGGGGCCCACGGGCATGCCGTCGGAATATCACAGCACGTTGAGCGTTTTTGATCTGCAGGGAAGGCCCATTCTTCAGAAACGCATCCGGGTGAACGACCCTCTCACGTTCCATGGGATCACCTTTTATCAATCCAGCTACGGCCCATTGCCGGGAGTGCGCGGCAAGATCATACTCAACATCCGGCCCAAGAGCGCGCCCTCCTCGGGCGAGACCGTTGTTATCGATCCCGGCACGGAAAAATTCGTGAGCTCGATCAACAGGACGATCAGGCCGGTGGGGATAGCGCCGTTCGCGTTCAGAGACCCCTCCACGGGCGAGGTGATGTTCCGTCATACCGAGAACAATGAGATGATCAATCCCGCGGTGGAACTCGAGGTATATAAAGGCACGAAGATGCTCTATAAAACCACGGTGCTGAAGGTGGACCAGGGCCAGCCTGTGATGCCGGAAGACTATGTCATCACGTATGGAGGCTACTGGGGGGCGCGGTACACCGGCCTCCAGGTGGCGAAGGACCCCGGCGTGTGGGTGGTCTATATCGGGTTCATTCTCCTGTGTGTCGGCCCGGTCATCGCTTTCTTCGGCTCACACAAAAAGCTCTGGGTGAGGATACAGGACAAGAAGGGACACGCGCTCATTACCGTAGCAGGTTCGTCCAACAGGAACCGCCTGGGATTTGAGCGGGAGTTCAGTAAGATCGCGGAAGAGTTGGCCAAATAAGACCATTTATGCATGAAGGACGGAGGAAACGATGGAGAGCTCTTTAAGTGCCGTGTCACTCGCAAAATTCACTGATACACTTTTTGCCGTCGCAACCCTGAGTTATCTTATCGCGATGGTTTTATACATAAGCTATCTGGCCTTCAGGAAAAAGAAGGCGATCGGGGTGGCCGCTTCGACGGTCACGTACATCGGCATTCTTTTGCAGACCACGGCCATACTGCTGAGGTGGAAGGTGTCGTACATGATGGACATCGGGAGAGTACCGCTGTCCAATCTTTATGAGTCTCTGGTCTTCTTCACCTGGAGCACCGTGCTCATCTATCTCATCGTGGAGTACAAGTATAAGACGCGGGCCTTCGGCGCTTTCGTGATGCCCGTCGCTTTCCTCGCGCTCGCGTTCATCAATGTAGCCGGTATCAATGCCGATATCACACCCCTCGTGCCGGCGCTGAAGAGCAACTGGCTGTTCTATCACGTCCTCGTGAGCTTTCTGGGGTATGCCGCCTTCGCCGTCGCCTTCGCTATCAGCATGATCTTCCTGATCATAGACACGGAAGACCGCGGTCCCTTGACCAACTTTTATTCTGCCGCGGGCGTACTTGTCATACTTGTCCCCCTTGGGTATTACCTGGCCGGCCTGGGCGAGAAAGTGAAGGTCGCTTACTGGATGGGGCTCGGGGTCCTGATACTTGCCTGGTTTATTTACCTCATCGTGGGAGGGGCAAAAAACAAGTCTCAGGTATATCTCTTCTGGTCCCTTTGCGTGACGCTTGCCGCTGGTTTGCTCCTTTTCATGGGAGTGGATTATCTGATCTTTCAGAGCCTGCACTCGGGAGAGAGCTTTAAGCAGCAGATATTCAAGTCAACCTTTATTAATTCCTCTGCCCCGGTCGTCGTGATCTGCTGGCTGGCCGTGCTCGCCATGTTCGGATTCGTCTGGTCGCAGGGGCTCCGCCTCAAGGTCGCGCTCAAGCAGTATATACCTTCCCTCGATGAGCTCGACAATGTGACCTATCGTATGATAGCCATCGGGTGGCCTCTTCTAACCGCGGGCATTATTTCCGGCGCGGTCTGGGCGAACAGCGCCTGGGGCACGTACTGGAGCTGGGACCCGAAAGAGACCTGGTCGCTCATCACGTGGTTCGTCTATGCTATTTATCTTCACGCGCGCTACGTGCGCGGGTGGAAGGGAAGTCAGATGGCGGTCATATCGGCGGCAGGCTTCCTCGCCGTTATCTTTACCTATCTGGGCGTCAACCTCGTCCTCTCGGGACTCCATTCGTACGGAGGGATGCAGTAAGTCTCGATATCAGGGTCAAAGTCCCTCTTCGACTTTCGAGGAGGGATGCGTATAAAGTATTATTAATCGCAACGCAGAAAGAAAAGCGTCATTGCGGGGAGCGAAGCGATTGCGGAGGCGAAGCCAAAGCAAGCCCGGAGATTCCTCGCTTCGCTCGGAACAGGCTCCGCAATCTAAGAATTTACAAAAAGTTACGAGATTGCTTCGCTATTGCTCGCAATGACAGTGCAGTGATATGTGATCAGTTTGCCATAAAGACTGCCTCGTTGGTCATGAATTCCCCTCTCAGTCCCGTCGTTCCCTTTCATTCTCTGAAGACTTTCCAGGAAAGTGATATAATTTTATCAGGAATCTTCAATACAGCAGAAAGCACACAGGAGGTGGCCCATGAAAGAATTTGCATGCAAGAACTTGGGATACAACGACAGTTGGAAGTATATCGCCAAAACGGAAGAGCTTCTCGCGGATATGGTGGCGGTCCATCTGAGGGATGTCCACGGGGTGAACGAGCTTTCCCCGGATATGCTGGGAAAGATAAAAAATTCGTTCAGCAACCCCTCTCAGGCCGATGCAGCGGGTGTGGCCGACCTCGTTCTGAAGGAATATAATTGCGATATGGAGCCGGCGTGCACCTGGAGGTATATCGCGCAGACCGAGGAGCTGATCGCTGACGGCGTCGCCGTTCACGCTCGTGAGGCCCACGGCATCAAGGAATTTTCGCCTGAAATGATGACCAGAGTAAAAAACTCGGCCCATGAGTGGAAAGGGTAAATCGCTTCGCTCCATTGGAAATCGCAAGCTGAAGATTTAAAATTTCCAATATTCATTTTTCAATGGAGCCAAGCGACAAGTCCCTTCCCTTGTCGATGGAATAGATGGGGTAGATCCGGAAATCCTTCACCCACGGCTGTATGACGAAATAATCCGCCCTGTGCCACATGAAGACCCAGGGCGCGTTTTTTATTATCCGGTTTTCCGCCTGGCGGTAGAGGTGGTAGCGTTTTCTCTCGTCCACGGTGCCCTGTGCCGTTTCGATGAGCCGGTCGAGTTCCGGATCGATACAGCGAGTGCGGTTCCCTCCCGGCCCCACGCTCCCCGAGTGAAAGAGCGGGTAGAGGAAGTTTTCCGGATCAGGGTAGTCGGCCCACCAGGAGAGCCAGAACGCGTCCGGCTCGCCTTCATTTACTTTTTGTTTCAATGCGCTCCAGTCAAGCTGGGTGATCTCCGGCCGCAGCCCGGCCTGCGATAAATAATTCTGGATCACTTCGGCAATGTCGATGACCTCCGGGTCCGCCGAAATGTAGATTTTTATCTTTGTGCCCGCGGCCCCGGCCTCACGTATCAATCTCATTGCCCGCTCCGGGTCATAGGCATATCCATCGCCGCTTCTCGGCCCTTCATGGTATTTCCATAATCCCGCGGGGACCGGTCCGGCTGCAAGCACCCCCCGTTTTTCGAACACGGTGTCGAGAACGCGTTTTCTGTCAATGGCAAGGTTGACGGCTTTTCGCACACGAAGATCATTAAAGGGCGGACGCGTGCAGTTCAGTCCCAGATAGTAGCTATCGAGTCCCGGCTTTCCGAACACGAGGTCTTTCCACTTTGGGGCGGTAGTGTAACGACGGTACTCCGCTGAGGGAATGAGAAAGACGTCGAAGCCGCCGGTCTCGAATTCCATGACCGCTGTCATCTCTTCGGGAATGACGCGATAGGAGATCCCTTTGAGCCTTGGCCTGCCTTCGAAGTAATCATCCCTGGCAATGAGCGTGAGGCTCCGGCCATGCTTCCATTCAACGAGGCGGTACGGGCCGCTCCCCACGGGGTGCGTGCCGAAGTCCTGGCCGAGCCGTTCCACGTCCTCCCGGGGGACGACATATGCCGTACTCATGGCGAGAAGCGATAGGAACGGCCCGAAGGGTCTCTCCAGCTTAAGTACAAGGGTATGGTCGTCGATCACGCGGATGCCGGTAACGCTTTTTGCCTTGCCGGCGAGAAAATCGTTTGCTCCCTCGATTTTGTCGAGCACCCAGGTGAGGGGCGCCTTCGTTTTCGGCGTGAGCACGCGCTCAAAAGAATAGCGGAAGTCATGGGCTGTGACCGTTCTGCCGGTGCTGAACTTCACGGCTTTCCTGAGATGGAAGGTGTACGTTTTCTGGTCTGCCGAGAGGCTCCATGATCGGGCGATGTCGGGAACGATGTCGAGATCTTCATTGAACCGGATGAGGCCGTTGAATATCTTTGCCGCGATACCCCCGCCCTGTACGTCGGTTATCAGGGCCGGGTCGAGCGTCGTGGGGTTGGTGTTCAGGCGGTAGTAGAGATAGCCGGGGAGCCGGTCATGGGTCGACCAGCGGCAACTCAGCGCAGGCGCGAGAACGAGGATAAGAGGCACGATATAAAAAAAGAACGAGTGCTGTTTTCTCATTTCTTTGAGGCGTCAACGAGCGCCTTGAAGAGCTTTTTTGTGTATCTGTCCCGGGGAGTTTTTTCAGGATGCCATTGAACTGCTACCAGAAAGTTTTGGCCGCGCGACTCCACTGCCTCTATCACTCCGTCTTGCGCCACAGCAGAGAGGCGAAGCCCTTTGCCGGGATTCTTCAGGGCC
>Ga0209323_10003771_pt1 | contig 10066 bp, 4 predicted proteins | sample Rifsed19ft2_FD_184014 | JGI IMG/M metagenome (GOLD analysis project Ga0209323, IMG submission 184014) | Soil microbial communities from Rifle, Colorado, USA - sediment 19ft 2 (version 2) | ecosystem: Environmental > Terrestrial > Deep subsurface > Rock core/Sediment | place: Rifle, Colorado...
ACCCTCGACACCAGGAACAGCGCCTTCGACGCCGACAACTTCCTCGGTGACCGGGGCAATTTCCTCGATCTCGGCGACAGGGGCCGTAGCTACAAACAGTAACTCATCCGAATCGCTCAAAATGGTCACGTTGGCGGGCACGGTCAGGTCTCGAACAAAAATCGCGTCACCGAAATTCACCAGATTGGAGACGTCGACCACAAAGTGCTCGGGTAGGTCTTGCGGCAAACTCTCTACCTCAATTCGCTCGAGTCCGGTTACCAACAAACCGCCGGCGGTAACCACTGCAGGGGCTTTGCCTTCCATGACCACGCTGACTTCGGCGCGCACTTTTTCGGTCAGTGAAACGACCAAGAAATCAACATGGGTCAGATCCCCAAGCAGGTGATCTATTTGAAAATCGCGCACCAGAGTGTTGTGTTCCTCGCCCTCCAGGTTGACTGTGATCAAGCTGGAATAGCTGCTTTTGCGCAATAGCTTGGATAGCTCGGTGCGGTCCATCGCCACAGGGATGGGTTCTTTGAGTGAGCGCCCATAAAGGACAGCGGGCGTAAGCCCTTTAGCGCGCAACTGGCTTACCTTTTTACCGATAACGGTGCGGCGGGTTGCTTGTATCGTGAGACGTTCCATCATTACCTTCCTTGGGGATGCCTCTCACCCGAATGGGTTACCTTCATCCCGACTGGATTAGCTAGTTAATTTCGGCGCCGGAACATGCGCAGCAAAGACCAGACCAATCCCAGTCCCACTCCGGCGGCCAGCCCGGCCGCGATCGCCCCGGTGGTGTCCAGCAAAGCATCCACCTTACCGTTCACGCGACCTGCCACTAAGATTCCGGTACGGATGCCGTCACCGTGAACTTCACGCGCGACCAATACACCAGCCGAACCGTGGTCCACGACTGCTGCATCGCCAACCACCACCCCGGCGGCGCCATCACGTAGAACCGTCTGAATACCGTTGGCCACCCCCACCAAACTGAGCTCAGTTTGCAGATCGTCGGCATACACCCGGCCCAGCGCGCTCATGCGGCTATCCACATGCGCGGCCTCGATACTGCCGGCTGCGCTTAAATGCAATGAGGCTTCGTTGGCGCTGACTTGTTGTGCCGCGCTTTGGTGCAGAGCAACCGGTTCGGCCTCTGTTTTTGCCTTGCCAGTTGTTTTCTTGGGACTAGTTTTAGCCATCGCTTAGTTCCGCTAAAAACGTCTCCCGCAAGGGAGACGTTTTTCACAAGGCCCGCATTGTAGCCGTAAGGGACTATTTCGTCAACGGGTAGAGTGTGACCTTGGGAGCGGCTCCCGTAACCCTAAGGCGATAAATCGGCACGCATCTTGCACCTATAGGTTTCGCTTGCAATGGCAAGCAAACTCTTTTTCGAGGAGAAAGACATGTACCAGATCAATCAATCCGACACCTTGCTGCTGATGGCCGCCGCCCTGTTCTTCCTGGGGATGTGCACGCTGACGATGGGCTTATTCGTCCTAGTGACCCGCACCATGAACAAAGACATCAAGAATATCAGCTCCACGGCTTCCAAGATGATGCAAAAGGGCATCGCCGAGGAGATGGCCGGCTTAGCGGGCAATGCCACCGCCTTGCTGGAATCCATTTCTCAATTGGTGAAGACAGCCGCTGGCGTGGGCATTTTCGTCACCGCCTTAGGGCTGGGCATGATGGCCGCAGCTTATTGGATCGTGCTGCAAGTCAACTGGGCTATCTAACGTTCAAAACTGCATCACACCCGAGTTGAGGCGTGCATGACATCGCTCATTGCAGAACTTAAAGCCCGCCTGCCCCAGGCCGAGTGGCCGGTTGTAGTAGCCGCTTTGCGCAACGAAGCCCAGACCTGGGCGGAATTGCAAGACAGCACCTTTGGGTTGCAGGCCTTACAGGCAGCTGGGGGTGAGCGAATGCACTGGTCTCCGGGCTACCTGGGACTGCTGCGCTTGAACCAGGCTCAGCACTTCGAGCCGCTGCGCGCCACACCCTTGCAGGCAGTAAGCGAGAAACTGCGTTATGAAGCGGCCGCAGCTTACGAGCAGTTGGCTACCCGGAATCCGGACACAACGCATTCCAATCCGGACTTGGCGCAAGCTACTCTGATAGCTTTGGCTCTGCGTGAACGCCGCCGCCTTTTGAACGGGTGGGAACAACTCGCCGACGACCTCAGCATTGCACCCACAGAATACTGGAAGCTGCCAATCGCTTGCTTGTTCGGCTTGATCCCCACACAGCACGAACTGCTTGAAAACCTGTTGGCTGCCGACCAACCTGACGATTGGCACGAGCTAGCACTCCACGCGCTGGTTAGCAACCCGCTGACCCTGGACGTGCAATCCGCCCACTTGCTTGAAATCATCCGGAACTATGAATTGCCCCAGCTGATGGCCTTGCTGCGCAGTCTGGCGCAGGTGTCTGCCCCCTTAGCCCAGCAAGCCGCGTTGCAAGCCCTCGAAGTCCTGCAGGAAAAGCAGAGCGACGACCACGATGGGCTGAGCAAGATCCAACGCCTGCTATTGCAGGCGGAAATCTATCAAATCAGCGATCAAGGTTCTGCTGCCGCGCCGCTGCTGCATTCCGCCTGGCAGGCCTCCCAGGTTTTACAAGCGGAGCTAGCGTCCAAAGTGGCCGAAGCCAATGGCGAGGAAGCAGAGACCTTGGCCAGCGTGCAAGCTTCCGCCGACCTGGTTGATCCCAAACAAGTTAGTTCGGCGAATAAGTCCAACAAACGGCCTGCGGCTTTGCTCTCCGCAGCGCGGGTAGCTTTGAAAGCCGGCGACGACCAAGAAGCGTCTCGCCTGGCCTTAGCTGCTTTGCAAGCAGCTAATCAGGAGACCAAAAACGAGAATCCGCGTGAAAAAGCCAAGTCTCTTTACGAACTAGGAAAGTTATTGATGCGCTTGCACCACACGCAGGAAGCCGAGCAAGCCGCCCAGGCCGCGATGGATCGGCAGCCTAACGACCCGCAATACGCGACATTGCTCGCCGAAATCTTGCAGGCCAATGGCAAACCCGAAGAGTCCCTACAGCAGGCGCACCTGGCTGCAGCTTTGGCACCAGAGCAGGCCGACGTGCGCCGCAAACTAGCCCTGGCGCTGCAAAACTTGGGAAGACCGCAAGAAGCGTTCCCCGAATGGAAAGCGGTTCTCGACCTGGAAACCCAACCCAGCCTGGGGGATTGGCTTGCTTTAGCTGAGGTGGCATTACACAGCGAGCAGATTGACGACACGATCAAAGCTTGCCAACAGGCTTTGGCTATTCAACCCACAGATGGCACCGCCTACACCCTGATGGGCAAGGCAGTCGCTGCACAAGGCGATGCCCCCAGCGCCATTGACTTTCTGCGCCGCGCCACCGAACTGGCTCCCCGCCAGCTTGAGGCCTGGTTGGCCCTGGCCGAATTATTGCGAGCACAGGGACAAAGCCAAGAAGCAATTGCTATCCTGCACACCGCCCAACAGCACACAGCTCCCTCGGCTTTATTGCAGGTTTTGCTCGCTGACTTGATCTACGCTCAAGGAACGATCGAAGACGCGCTGCCTGCCTACCAATATGCTGCCAAGCTGGCGGCTGAGCAGGCACAAACCGAAGTTGTCCAGCATGTTGCCCTGCAATTGAGCGCAGTGCAGCGAACCCTGGGGCAGTTGGACGCCGCCCGCAGCACACTTGAGACAGCTCAAAAATCTTTTCCAGGCAATCCAGCCCTGGCGCGCCAATTCGGGTCAGTGCTTTTGGCCAGCGGCGAGCCCAAGCGCGCCTTGGCTTCACTCCAGGTCGCTATGCAAGCCTATCCGGATGACCTGGACCTATTAATGGATGTAGCCCGCGCCCAACTCCAGCACGGCGAGCATGCCGCTGAAGCCGAAGTGACTCTGCACACCGTGTTGGCCAATAAGGCCGCACCGGTGGAAGCCAAAGCCTTGTTAGCCGAAGCTATCGCCGCTCAAAGCAAATTCACCGAGGCTGTTAAACAATATGAAGCCGCCTTGAAATCCGAATTGGCTCCGGATCCTGCCTGGCGCAAGAGGCTGACCTTAGGCAAGGCCCATGCTCAAGCTGCCAGCGGCAAACCGGTGGCAGCCCTGAATACATTGGAATCGCTGGATAAGGAACAGCCAGGCGACCTCGACATCCTGCGTGCCCTGTGTGCTGCTTACCAACAGGCCGGCCGGGGAGAAGAAGCCGCCCAGATCGCGCAAAAAGTGTATTTAGGCGAACCGGGTTCTGAAGAGACTTTGGTGTGGTATGCGGACCTCATGCTCGCCCTTGGAAAAAGCGCAGAAGCCTGCAAAGCATTACGGCGACGCGTCAGACAACTGGAGGCCAACCCGCGGGTGACGCTGAGCTATGGCATGCTGCAATGGGGAGGCGAATCCAGGCAAGCCTCCCTGGAGACCTTGAACACTTTGTTGGCCGGAAACGACGCCGAAATATTGGCAAAGGCCGCCGCCTTTCTATTGACGCACCAGGCCAAGGAAAGCGCAGCTTATTACCGCCGCGCTCTTGACCTAGCCGGGCCCAGCTTGGATTTGTTGGACGGCTTAACCCAGGCCTACCTACAAAATGATCAAATCGAAGACGCGCTGAAAACGGTAGAACGCAGCATCAACCTGGCTCCGCATAAGCCCAAAGGGCAGGACCTTAAGGCTGAACTGCTGCAGCGACTTGGCAAACCACAAGCTGCCCTGCAAGCGCTAAACGCGGCTTTAGATATGCTACCCAAAGATGCCGGCTTGCTGGCGCGCAAGGCAACCTTGCTGCGCATGGTAGGTGACTGGGGTAACGCCCTTGAGGTGGCAGCCAAAGCCTTCGAGCTCGATCCCGGACGCGTTGCTTACTTGCAATCCGCCGCCGAACTGGCCGTGCTCTACCTGCAACCGCATCGGGCGCGCAGCTTCTTCTCCAACTCAACATATACCAGCAATCCTCCATTCGAACTCACTTGCCTACGAGCCGAATTGGAGCTGGAGGCTGGTGAAGAGATCGCCGCAGCCAAATCCGTGGCCAACGTTGCTGATGCTCACGCCGCGCACCCGCGGCTGCTGGCCCTGCAAAGCCAGTTGGCAGCCTGCCGCGGCGATCGCAAACAGGCCGCTGAATTGCTCCTTCAAGGCCTGTCCGTTCTGCCCAAGGACGCTGAAGATCTTTTTGCCTCCTTGAGCCTTGCAAAGGCTGCAGAGAAATTGGACGATTGGGAGACAGCCACTCGTTCGTATGAAGCAATTATCAACGCGCAGCCCGGATTAGCCATGGCGCAATTTGGGCTCGGCCGCGCGGTCACACTGCGTGCCGAATGGCAGCAGCTTTGTGAAGCCAGCCAGGCCACTCAAGGCCTGCCGGGCGCCAAGGCCCTTGCCAAAGCTGCCCACACTTCCGCCCACAAGGCTTTCAAAGCTGCCAGCAGCACAACCGCGGACGTAGCGGTCCAGACCATGATCTCTGGCTGGCAGCTGCGCGCCGAACTGGATTTTGCCGCAAAGCTGGACCTTGATGCTTTGCCGTCCTCCTATCCCGCCAATGCTGGAGAAGCGGCTGCATTGGTCCGCGCCGCCTACCGTAACGAAGAAGTAAAGGGTGTCGCAGCTCGCATTAAAAGTTATATATCTGCGCCTGAAGTGTTGGTTGCCAGCGCTCTGTACAGTGAGAACCTGGATACGGTTGATCAACTCACCAAGGCAGCCAAGCAGCTGTCCCAGTCTGCACCGGTGCAAGCCCTGGCCGCGCAGGCAACGCAAAAAGCAGACAAGATTGACCTGGCGTTGGGTTTCATCCAACAGGCTTTGGCCCTTTGGCCGACCCAGCCGAACTGGCAATCCTTAGCGGGTGAACTGCAACAGCAACAAGGCCGTCTCGCCGAGGCCAGTCAGCACTTCAAACTGGCTGTGGATCTGGAGCCGCAACAAGCCCGGCATTATTTTGCCCTCGGGCAAGCCCAAGCGGCCGCCAAGCTTTCTTCTGCCGCTGTGTTAAATTTGCAGAAGGCAGTCGAGCTGCAGCCCGACCGGGCAGATTATTTGCTGGCGCTGGCCCAAGTTCACCATGTGATGGGCGACAATAAACAAGCCAAATCGCTAGCGCAGCGCGCCCAAAAAGCTACCCCGGAAAACGTGGCCGCCTTGTTATTGCAAGCAGAACTTGCCTTGACAGAAAAGGACGCGGTAGGCGCCAAGAGCTTGATCGAGTTGGCGCTGAGCATTAGCCCTAAGGATCCAACCGCCCTGCTTCTGTTTGGCGAAACGTTATACGCCCTGGGGCAAGCCGCAGACGCCGCGGCGGTTTTAGCCCGCGCGGCGAAGTTTGCCAGCGATGAAGTGCCCATCCTCATCCGCCGCGCCCAATTCCTGCCCGAAAACCGTAGCCTGGATGCTCTGGTCAAGTTAAGCCAGAAACACCCTGAGCGCGCCGAAGTATTTTTCGCCCTATCTCAAATGCTGGCTTTGAACGGCAACCTGGCGGAAGCCGTCAAAGCCGGGCAGCACGCCGTAAAGAAGGCCGGCATTCTACCGGCCGAGCTAGGGGCCAGCATTCACCTGCATCTCGGCCAACTGCTCCGGCAAAGCGGAAACTTGGACCAATCCTTGCATCATCTGGATGAGGCCATCAGGCTGAAGCCGCAGATGCTGGGACCCCACATGGAACGCGGCCAGGTATTTCTCTCTCGGCGGCAGCACAGGCAGGCTCTGGCAGCCTTTAGTCAAGCTGCCGCGGTTGCCCCGCTCTCCCCGGCCCCGCATTTTGAGGCCGGGATGGCGCTGAAAGAAGCCAAGGACTACGCTGCAGCAGAACATGAATTGCGCCTGGCAGCTAAGTTGGCCCCCAAAGACCGTCACATCCAGCGGCAATTGGCCGCAGTCATCGCTTTGAACCTGGTTCACCATCGACAAGAAGTAGGAGTACGGCTATGAACGAAAAACTGAAGAAGACGATCAACGAAGGCAAGGCGGTGCAACGCGCCGACCTGCTCACCCTCCTACAAGTTGCTCTGCAGTCTGGTGAGCCGCGCTTTGTACGCCTGCTGGCGGAAGATTGGCTGAACGCCTATCCCTACGACCTGCCCGTTGAACTCATTCGTGCGCAGGCTTATTTCAAAGAGGGCAAATCCGTCAAGGCCGCCAAGATCCTGGTGCGCCTGGTGGAACTGGATCCACAGTATGGTGAAGCCCAGGATGCGCTGGCCAGTGTGGCCCGCCGGGTGAAAACCGAACTGGCCGAGCAGGCTCGTGCCGCGGCAATTGCTTTGCGACAACCGAACGAAGCGCCCAAGGATATTCAACCCTGGGCACAAGCGCTTATCCGCACCCAGTTGGCTATGGCACAGGACGACCTGCAAAAAGCAGAGGGCGAGATCCAAGCTACCCTGATCAATGAACCTCCTTCGCCGCTGCCTGCACTGGCGCATTTGCAACTAGCGCAAGCCCAGAAGTTAACCTGGCATGCCATGCGCAAGCTGATCGAACTCTACCGACTAGACTGGCCGCACTGCCTCCAATTCCGCTTGATGGATGCTCAACAACGCATGGAAAGCGGTCAGGAAGACGAAGCCCTGGATATTTTGCACGACTGCGTTGCCGAAGACGTGAGCGGCCAAACAGCCCGACGCCTGTGGGGTGAAAGCCATCGCTGCAGCAACATTTGGCCAGCCCAACTAGATCATGTCATCACCATCCCTATCCCCGCGGCAGTAGCCACCGCGCTGGGTTGGAACCACCTGGCCAGCGGCCCGGTGAACAAGGCCGTGCCAACCGACACCGCACCGGGAGAAAGCAACACTCCCGTTGCCGCAACGCCTGAAAGCGCCGTTGCAGCAGCCGGGGAATTGCCTAAACTCAAACGCCCTAAGATGCAGCGTATTCCTTCTAAGCGAAAAAACGGTGAAGCTTACTTTGACGAGCTGGGCGTGGAGTATGCAGAGACTAAAGTGGAGCCCGCTAAGCCTGCATATAAATCAGTGCCGCCTGAAACTCCGCTCGATCTGGAAGAGATCGGCACCAAGGCCGAAGACCTGCAATTGCGCGCTGATGGCCGCTTCCCGGCTTATGTCGTGGTTACTTCTAAAACAGCCTTGCAGGCCCAATATGGTCCTGACGGGTTATGCAGCGTCGACGCGGCCTTGCGCGGGGTGGTATCCGCAACGGCCGCCCACCCCCATTGGGACAGCCATCTGATCTATGCCGACGACCTGGATTCACTCAGCCCCTTCGGCCTGCATCCGGTGAATACGGAAGACCCCTGGGAGGTAAAGCACTTGCTCACCGACCTGGATGACGCCCTGCGCAAGAAGGGTGAAATGATTGGGGCGGTGTTGATAGTCGGTGGCCCGTCGGTAATTCCCTTCCACCGATTGCCCAACCCTGTAGATGATGACGACAAGGATGTCCCTTCCGATAATCCGTACGCAAGTATCGACGAAAACTACTTTGTGCCCACCTGGCCGCTCGGCCGCCTACCCAATGGAGAAGGCAACGATCCAGCCTCGCTGATCAAAGCACTGACCAAGATCGCCGCCAACCGGGCGAAGAACACCAGCCCTGCAACTAACCTAGGATCGTTCCTCACCCGAATTCTGGCTTTCTTCGGCGTGTGGAAACCAACACGCAGCAGCTTCGGCTATACCGCTGAAGTGTGGCAACGCGCTTCGCACTCGGTGTACCGCACCATCGGCGAGCCGCGCCGATTGAGCATTTCCCCGCCTACCGAAACGGGTCTGTTGCCCAAGGAAGCCAGCAAACCGCTGCAGGTGGCCTATTTCAACCTGCATGGTTTGGCTGAAACCGCTGAATGGTATGGGCAGCGCGACCCGCTGCAAACCTCCACGGGTCCTGATTATCCGGTGGCCTTGCGCCCCAGCGACATCGTGAACAGCGGGCGCGCCCCGCAAGTGGTGTTCACCGAGGCCTGTTTCGGCGCCAACATCTTTGACAAATCTGTTGAAAACGCGTTAGCCCTCAAGTTCCTCGATTCGGGCAGCAAAGCAGTAGTAGGCTCCACGGTTACATCGTACGGGTCGGTGACCACGCCGTTGATCGCCGCCGACTTATTGGGGCAGACCTTCTGGAAGCTGCTCAACGAAGGTCACCCCGCAGGCGAAGCGCTGCGCCGAGCCAAGATCGCCATGGCGCAGACCATGCACCGCCGCCAGGGTTACCTGGACGGAGAGGACCAAAAAACGTTGATCTCGTTCGTACTTTACGGCGACCCGCTGGCACAGGTAGTGGCGGATGGAGACGTGCCCAAACGCATCCTGCGAGTCGAAAGCGGTTCCCCACAAGTGAAAGCAATCTGCGACCGGGCGGAAGGCCACGCAATGACATTGGAGCAACTACCGGATGACACGGAAGCCACGGTGAAATCTGTGGTGGCGGAATACCTGCCGGGCATGCAGGGCAGCCAGGTGACCTACAGCCACGAACATGTGGACTGCCAAGGCCACAATTGCACCCTGCCCCATGCACACACCAAGGCAGCCGGCCTGGCACCCACACGCAGCCTGGTCACCTTGAGCAAGAAGATCCCGTCTGGCAACCTGACCCACCCACAGTACGCACGCATTACCATGGACGCAGCGGGCAAAGTGGTGAAGGTGGCAGTTTCGAGATAGTAGACAGTTTGCAGTAGATAGTTGACCGTTGCAAGAAGAGGCGCGGGTTCCGCGCCTCTTTTTACATATTGCAGAATTAACCTATCAGTCAACGCGCTTGAAAATGAGAAGCGCTTGAAAAGATATTGCTCCTCTGGCGGGGGGCTTAAGGGGGCAACAAGTAACAAGACCAGTAGCTTGATTTTTCCGTTTTCAAACTCTGCGAGAAATAAAAATGTGATAGGGCGACAAGCACCCATTTTGGATATCAGTCCGAGGAGGCTTGAACACCCAACGAGGAAACCTTTTTTAGGAAAACCATCGCAATTTGCTGCTCGATATGACAGTTTAGAAAGCCATGTTTTGGTTTGGACTCGGCGTCGAAATTAATAGCACGAAATGATGTATTGGTGGCTTTAGATAAGGGTTTGTCAAGGAGGGGTCCGGTAGAATTCCAGAGCATAAGATTGTGATAGGATGAACGAA
>Ga0209323_10003772_pt1 | contig 10065 bp, 9 predicted proteins | sample Rifsed19ft2_FD_184014 | JGI IMG/M metagenome (GOLD analysis project Ga0209323, IMG submission 184014) | Soil microbial communities from Rifle, Colorado, USA - sediment 19ft 2 (version 2) | ecosystem: Environmental > Terrestrial > Deep subsurface > Rock core/Sediment | place: Rifle, Colorado...
CGCCGATGTAATCCATACAACAGGGATCGCCACGCCCCCTGCGGGGGCTCGCGATGACGGCGACTGCGAGGGGCGCGGCGACAAATGGTGGGCGCTGTAGGGATCGAACCTACGACCTCTCCCGTGTGAAGGGAACGCTCTCCCGCTGAGCTAAGCGCCCTAATCCTTCATAGAACCGGCCTTTGGGGTGTCAAGCGAGCCGGCCTGCCCAGGCCGGCTGCGCTCAGCGAAAGCCGGGCGGTGGAGGAGCGGCGGGGCCAAAGGTGGGCGCCGGCGCTGCCTGCGGCTGTTGCGGGCGCGGGGCGGGCTTGCGCCGCTTGGGCGGCGCAGGTGGCGGCGGGGCAAGATCGAGCAGCGCAAAGACCGGGCTGGGATCGATGCTGACGCTTTCCGGAACGCCCGCCTCGGACACATCCCAGGACGGCTGGGGGATCGAGACCCGCACCGGCACCGACTGCGGCAGGTAGCCGGTGAGCGCGAAGTTGACGCTGAACGTCCCGCTGCCGGGCACCGAGAGCATGCAGGGCGTCCGGCAACCCGCGCCGGTGCCAACCTTGGCCTCCGCCCCCGGCGGCTCCGATTCCACGCGCACCGAGACCGGGGTCGGCGCGGGTCTGAAGGCGGCAAAATCGAAACTCGGAATCGGAAGCGCGGCACACGCCGACAGCGCAATGCCGCAAGCCCACAGGGCGATCACCCGGCTCATGATGTTTTCCGTCAAAGCTCCCGGCGCGCGGCCGTCCCCACCGGCACAATAGGGACCGCGCCGCCAAGGCGCAACCGCAAGGACGCCGCGCAGGGGAACGCGCCGCAGGGTCTTACATCCGGGCCGCGCGCAGCGCCGCCACGGCCGCTGGCAGCGCGTCGAAATGACTGATCACGCGGTCGGCGCCGAGCGCCGCCACCGGCTTGTCGTGATAGCCGAAATCGACCGCGATCACAGGGATGCCGGCCGCGCGCGCGGTTGCGACGTCGGTCGAGGAATCGCCGACCATCACGGCGCGCGAAATGTCGCCTCCGGCTGCCAGGATCGTACGCCGCAGGATCTCCGGGTCGGGCTTGGCGACGCCGAACGTGTCCTGGCCGCAGATGACCGCGAAGCGGCCAGACAGGCTGAGCGCGTCGAGCAGGCGGATCGACAGCCATTCCAGCTTGTTGGTGCACACCGCAAACCGGTGCCCGTCCGCCGCCAGCCGGTCGAGCGCGGCCTCGATCCCCGGAAAAGGCCGCGAGCGCTCCGCGATATGGTCGGCATAATGGGCGATGTAATCGGCATAGAGGCGATCAACCTCGCTCGGATCGGGCGCGGCGGTTTGGAGGGCGAGGCCGCGCTCGATCAGCCGTCTGGCCCCGGCGCCAATGAGCGCGCGCGCCTCCTCAAACGGCACCGGCATGAACCCCTCGCGGGCGAACACGGTGTTGAGCGTGGCGATGAGGTCGGGCGCGGTATCGATCAGCGTCCCGTCGAGATCGAAAACGACCGAGGCGACCATGGCGGATCGTTAGTGGCCGCGCGCGTCCCGCGCAAGCGCGTTCGATCGCGCCGCCGTGCACGGCCCTGCTTTTCCCTATGCTCGGCCGCCGAACGAGGCTAGAACGGCGCCGCCTTCCGTAAACGGATGACCTGGCGCCGATGAATGTCGAAAGCCTCAAGCGCGCCGCCGCCGCCCGCGCGGTCGAACTGGTTCGGCCTGGCATGCGGGTCGGGCTGGGCACCGGCTCGACGGCGCGTCATTTCATCGAGCTCGTGGCCGAGCGCGTGCGCCATGGCCTCGATATCGTGGGTGTGCCGACCTCGGAATCGACGCGGCTGGCGGCCGAGGCGCTCGGCATCCCCCTGACCACCCTCGATGAGATACCCGATCTCGACCTGACAGTGGATGGCGCCGACGAGATCGCGCCCGACCTCAGCCTGATCAAGGGCGGCGGCGGCGCGCTGTTGCGCGAGAAGATCGTGGCGGCCGCCTCCGCCCGCATGGTCGTCATCGCCGATGAATCGAAATGGGTGCCGTGCCTCGGCCGCTTCCCCTTGCCGGTCGAGGTGGTCACGTTCGGTTTTGCCGCGATCCGCCGGGCCGTCGAGACGGCGAGCGCCGCCGCCGGCTGTCCGGGGCCGGCACTGCTTCGGCGCAACAGCGGCGGCCATCCTTTTGTCACGGAGAGCGGGCACCTGATTGTCGACGCTGCACTCGAACGGATTCCCGATCCGTTATCACTGTCGACCCGTCTTGCTCAGATACCCGGCGTGGTCGAGCACGGCCTGTTCGTGGGATACGCGCACGCGGCTATCCTTGCATCCAGCGAGGGCGTGCGGATCGTCGAAAGACCGAATTGACGCCAAAAGGAGTTGACGATGTCCGGTCCAATGCTTGCCCGATTCGCGCTCGCCGCTGTGGTCGCGTTCACCAGCCATATGGCGACGAGCGCGCTGGCGCAGACGGCGCCGTCCGGCGCGCCGTCCACCGCAGCGATCGCGATCGCCAAGGAATTGATTGCGCTCAAGGGCGGCAACGTGATGTTCGATTCGGTCGTCCCTGGCGTGATCGAGAGCGCGAAGAACCTTTTTGTGCCGACGAACCCGAACCTGAGCAACGAATTGAACGAGGTTGCCGCGCAATTGCGCAGGGAATTCGAGCCGAAGAAGGCCGAGCTGTTGAACGAGGTGGCGCGCACCTACGCGCGGCGATTCAGCGAGCAGGAACTCAAGGACGTCGTTGCCTTCTACAAGACCACGCTTGGCAGAAAGCTTCTTGCGGACGAACCGCTGGCGATCGAGGACGGGTTGCGGCGCGCGCAGGACTGGGCGAACGAATTCTCGACCCAGGTGATCGCCAAGATGCGGGCCGAAATGAAGAAGAAAGGCCACGATCTGTGAGTGCGTCGCCGTCCGAGGTCGATCTTTTCGTCATCGGCGGCGGTTCCGGCGGCGTGCGTGCCGCGCGCGTGGCCGCCGGGCACGGCGCGCGCGTCATGGTGGCCGAGGAATACCGGGTGGGCGGCACCTGCGTCATCCGCGGCTGTGTTCCCAAGAAGCTCCTGGTCTATGCCGCGCGCTTTGCGCACGAGTTCGAGGACGCCGCCGGCTTCGGTTGGACGGTGGCGGACCGCGCATTCGACTGGCCGACTTTGATCGCCAACAAGGACAAGGAGATCGCCCGCCTCGAAGCCGCCTACATCGCCAATCTCGAAAAGGCAGGCGTTGAGATCGCCAGGAGCCGTGCCGTGATCGAGGACCCGCACACGGTCCGCCTGGTCAAGACGGGCGGGCGCATCAGGGCCCGCCACATCCTCATCGCGACCGGCGCGGCACCGAACAATGGCCCCCCCATTGCCGGCATCGAGCACGTCCTCACCTCGAACGAAGCGTTCCATCTGCCGTTTCTGCCCCGGCGCATCCTGATCCAGGGCGGCGGATACATCGCCGTCGAGTTTGCCTGCATCTTCGCCGGCTTGGGCGCCGAGGTGACGCTCGTCTATCGCGGCGACCGGATCCTGCGCGGATTCGACGACGACGTGCGCAGCCACCTGCAACATGAGATGGAAAAGCGCGGGATTGTGATCGTGACCGGCCGCACGGTGGTCGCCGTCGAGCAATCGGGCAATGCGCATCCGGCGCGGCTGTCCGACGGGCGCTGGGTCGATGTCGAGCGCGTGATGTTCGCGCTCGGACGCCGCCCGAACGTGGCGAACTTGGGGCTCGAAGCCGCGCGCGTGCGCGTGGCCGAGAACGGCGCCATCGCCGTCGACGAGTTCTCCCGCACCTCGGTGCCGCACATCTACGCGGTCGGTGACGTGACCAACCGGGTCAATCTCACGCCGGTCGCGGTCCGCGAGGGTCACGCTTTCGCCGACACGGTATTCGGCGGCAGGCCGACGCCGGTCGATCACGGCAACGTGCCGACCGCGGTGTTCTCCGAACCCGAGGTCGGCGCCGTCGGCTTGAGCGAGCACGCGGCCCGCGAGCGGTTCGCCCGCGTGGATATCTTCAAGACCATTTTCCGGCCGATGAAGGCCACGCTGTCCGGGCGCGACACCCGCGTGCTGATGAAGCTTGTTGTCGAGGGCGTGAGCGACCGCGTGCTCGGCTGCCATCTGGTCGGCGATGGCGCCGCCGAAATGATTCAACTGCTCGCCATCGCGGTGAAATCGGGCGCGACCAAGGCCAACTTCGACGCCACCATGGCGCTGCACCCCACCGCCGCCGAGGAACTCGTGACCATGCGCACGAAGACGGCGAGCCACGTCCGCGTAGCGGCGCAGTAGCGCTGCCTGCGTCGCAAGCGGTCGTGCGGGGCTGACGGCTGCAAGACGCGCGCGTTGGCGAGCACGAGATGGTTCTGGCTTCCAACCGCTCGGCTCGGTATAAATGCTGCCGGGGACTTGCGAAATCGGCCCGCAGGGCCGTTGAGCGAGGAGAAGCCGCGGTGCCCGAGCGTTGGACGCCGGATAGCTGGCGCAAGAAGGCGATCGTGCAGGTGCCGGATTATCCGGACCCTCAGGCGCTGGCCGAGGTCGAAAAACAGCTTGCCAGCTTTCCGCCGCTGGTGTTTGCGGGCGAGGCGCGCAGCCTCAAGAAGGCGCTGGCGCGCGTGGTCACCGGCCAGGCATTCCTGCTGCAGGGCGGCGACTGTGCCGAGAGCTTCGCCGAGCACGGCGCCAACAACATCCGCGACTTCTTCCGGGTGTTCCTTCAGATGGCGGTGGTGCTCACCTTCGCCGCCGAGTCGCCGGTGGTGAAAGTCGGCCGCATCGCCGGCCAGTTTGCCAAGCCGCGCTCGACGCCCACCGAACGGCGCGGCGAGGTCGAGTTGCCGAGCTATCGCGGCGACATCATCAACGACATCGCCTTTACGGCGGAGGCGCGCGTGCCTGATCCGCGCCGACAGATTGAAGCCTATCGGCAGTCGGCGGCGACGCTCAACCTGCTGCGCGCCTTTGCGCACGGCGGATATGCCAACCTCAAGAGCGTCCACAGTTGGATGCTGGGCTTCCTGAAGGACAGCCCGCAGTCGCGGCGCTACATGGAGCTGGCGGATCGCATCTCGCAGGCGCTCGGTTTTATGCAGGCCTGCGGGCTCGATCTCGAGGGTCACCCTGAGCTGCGCTCGACCGACTTCTACACCAGCCACGAGGCGCTGCTGCTCGGCTACGAGCAGGCGCTCACGCGCGAGGACTCCACCCAGCCGGGCAACTGGTACTGCACGTCAGGACACATGGTGTGGATCGGCGATCGCACGCGCCAGGCCGACCATGCGCACGTCGAGTTCTGCCGCGGCATCAAGAACCCGCTTGGCCTCAAGTGCGGGCCCACGCTCAAGCCTGACGAACTGCTTCGGCTCATCGACGTTCTCAATCCCGACAACGAGCCGGGGCGGCTGACGTTGATCTGCCGCTTCGGCGCCGACAAGGTGGCCGAGCACCTGCCGCCGCTCATCCGTGCAGTCAGGCGCGAGGGCAGGGCGGTGGTGTGGTCGTGCGACCCGATGCATGGCAATACCATCACGTCCGCGAGCGGCTACAAGACGCGGCCGTTCGATAAAATTCAGCAGGAGGTGAAAGCGTTCTTTGCCGTGCACGATGCTGAGGGCAGCTATGCCGGCGGGGTTCACCTCGAAATGACCGGCCAGGACGTGACCGAATGCACCGGCGGCGCGCGGGCGATCTCCGACGAGGATCTCAACGACCGTTATCACACCGTGTGCGACCCGCGGCTCAATGCCGAGCAGTCGATCGACCTCGCCTTCCTGCTTGCCGATCTGGTCAAGAAGGAGCACGCCGCGAGTGCCAAGCCGCTAGCGGCGGCCGCCGGCATGTGAGCAGGCGCCCTGGTGCGGCCGCGCAGCGGTGATAGGCGCCCGGAGCGCGCGCCTCAGGTAGAGCGGAGGCAACATGCGGTTGCCCACCCTGTTCATTTCCCACGGCTCGCCTACTCTCGCAATCGAGCGCTCGCCCGCGCGTGACTTCCTCGCCGGCTATGGGGCGGCCCTCGGCAAGCCGCGCGCCATCGTCATCGCCTCGGCCCACTTCGTCACCAGCCGGCCGGCCGTCGTTGGCGACGAGCACCCTGGCATGATCTATGACTTCTACGGCTTTCCCGACGCGCTCCGTCAGATCGTCTACCCTGCGCCCGGCGATCCGCTGGTCGCCATGAAGGTCGCCGGTCTGCTTCAGCAGGCCGGGTTTGCGCCGGCCATCGTCACCGGCCGCGGCTACGACCACGGCGCCTGGGTCCCGCTGTCGCTGCTCTACCCGCAGGCTGACGTGGCGGTCGTGCAAGTCGCGGTGCAGCCCCACCTTGGCCCGGCCCATCATCTCGCGGTCGGCCGCGCGCTGGCCTCGCTCAGGGACGAGGGCATCCTGGTCATCGGCTCGGGCTCGGCCACCCACAACCTCCACGAATTCTACCGTGGCACGCGCTCACCCGATGATCCCGTGCCGGAGTGGGTTCGCGGCTTCGATGCCTGGGTTCACGAGAAGGTCGCGGCGGGCGCCACCGACGACCTCGTCAACTACCGCACGCGTGCGCCCTTTGCGCAGGAAAACCACCCCACCGAAGAGCATTTCCTGCCGCTGCACGTCGCGCTCGGCGCGGCGGGCGAGCGCGCCACCGGCGAGCTCGCCCATTCGAGCTATGCCAGCGGCGTGCTGTCGATGAGCGCCTACGTGTTCCACTGAGGCGGGGCCCGCCTGTGCCGCCGCCACCTGATTGCCGTTGGCCGGGCTTGGGGCTAGACCTTGCGGCATGAATTCCCGCCCGGACCGTCTGGCGATCGCCATCGCTCAGCTCAACTCGATGGTCGGCGACGTCGCCGGCAACGCGGAAAAGGTGCGCCGCGCGCGCGCCCAGGCGGCGGCCGACGGCGCCGATCTGGTGGTGTTTCCAGAGCTGTTCATCGCCGGCTATCCGCCCGAGGACCTTGTGCTCAAGCCGGCCTTCCAGACCGCCTGCCGCACCGCCGTCGAGGCGCTCGCCAACGAGACGGCGAGCGGCCCGGCCGTTCTGGTCGGCACGCCCTGGCGCGAGGACGGCCAGCTCTACAACGCCTATTGCCTGCTCGACGGCGGCCGCATCGCCGCGCTGCGCTTCAAGGTCGATCTGCCCAATTATGGCGTTTTCGACGAAAAGCGCGTGTTCGTGCCTGGGCCGCTGCCGGGACCCCTCAGTTTCCGCGGCGTGCGCCTCGGCGTCCCGATCTGCGAGGACATCTGGGGCTCCGAGGTCGTCGAATGCCTGGCCGAGACCGGGGCGGAGCTGCTCATCGTGCCCAACGGCTCGCCCTATTGGCGCGACAAGGACGAGGTCAGGCTCAACATCGCGGTCGCGCGCGTGACCGAGAGCGACCTGCCGATCTTGTACGTCAACCAGGTGGGCGGCCAGGACGAGCTCGTGTTTGATGGCGCCTCGTTTGCGCTGCACGCCGACCGGTCGCTGGCGCTTCAGCTGCCCGCTTTTCGCGAAGCGATTGCGACCGTGCACTGGCAGCGCGCGGGCAACGAATGGCGCTGCCTCGACGGCCCGTTCGCCGCGCTCGAAGAAGGAGAGCAGGCCGACTACACCGCCTGCATGTTGGGATTGCGCGATTACGTGAACAAGAACCGCTTCCCGGGCGTCGTGATCGGCCTGTCGGGCGGCGTCGATTCTGCGCTGACCGCCGTCCTTTCCGTCGATTCACTGGGGGCGGAGCGAGTGCGCTGCGTGATGCTGCCCTATCGCTACACCTCGCAGGAATCGATGGACGACGCCGCGCTTCTCGCGAAGGCGCTCGGCGTGCGCTACGACATCGTGCCGATCGCGAGCGCGGTCGAAGGGATCGAGCAGACGCTTGCGCCGCTGTTCGAAGGTCGACCGCGCGACGTGACGGAGGAGAACCTGCAAGCGCGCGCGCGCGGCACCATCCTGATGGCGATCTCCAACAAGTTCGGCCTGATGGTGGTGACCACCGGCAACAAGTCGGAAATGTCGGTCGGCTATGCCACTCTCTATGGCGACATGAACGGCGGCTTCAACCCGGTCAAGGACCTCTACAAGACCGAAGTCTATCGACTCGCTGGGCTGCGCAATCGCTGGACGCCGGAGGGTGCGCTCGGGCCGGCGGGGCCGGTGATCCCCGACAACATCCTGACCCGGCCGCCGACGGCGGAGCTGCGCGAGGGCCAGAAGGACGAGGACACCCTGCCGCCCTATGCGGTGCTCGACCCGATCCTGCGGCGGCTGGTCGAGGACGAGGAGCCGGTCGCCGCCATCGTCGCGGCCGGATTCGACCGCGAGACCGTGATGCGGGTCGATCACATGCTGCATGTGGCCGAATACAAGCGGCGACAGGCCTGTCCGGGCGTCAAGGTAACGCTGCGGAATTTCGGGCGCGACCGCCGCTACCCGATCACGAACAGCTTTCGGGATAGCGGGGCTCCGATCCCCGAGCCGCAGGCGGCGCCGGTCAAAGGCGCGCGCGCTGTGCGCAGCGACGTGCTCGATTTCTGACGCCCTCGCGCTAGCGCACGGGATACGGCGCCGGGCCGACCGTGCGGATCGAGCGGGCGTCGAGTAGCGAGCGCGGACTTGGCGAAGTGCCGTTCGGCGCGCCCGCCGCGCTGCCCTGGTGGCCCGGCTTCGGCGCGCCCGACCCCGCGGTCGGGCTGCGCTCCGGCTTCGGCAGGGACATCGCCTTGGACCTTTCCTCGGTGACCACGACGTCGCCGCGCTCGATCCGGTCCTTGCTGGGCGACATGGCCTCGGCCCAGCTTTGGCCCGGCTTGCGGCAACTGCACGCCGGGTTGAATTCCTGCCGATAGCGGAACGCGGTGGCGAGCTCCGTGTAGGGCCGGCCGCTGAGCGAGACCGCCTGCTGGACTTCCTCGCCGGGGTTGCGGTGCGAGTACAGCATCACCTCGGCCGCCGGGCAGGTGGTGCGGCAGACCTCCGCGTCCTCCTCGAAGCGCGCCGGCGTGGTGGCAAACGAGATCGGGTAGTAGAAGCCGTCGCAGGTGCGCACGCACAGCGTGCGGTAGGCCCCGGACTGCGAGGGATCAGAGCTGCCGAAGCTCGAACTTCCGCCGAACAACGTGTCGAACAAGCCGCGCGGCTGCGCGGCGGCGCGATATTGCGGCCCGCAGTTGTTCTGCGCCAGCGCCGCCAGCATCCCTTGGCGCTGCGCCTCCTGCCCGCCGCTGCCGCCCTGCAGGCGCTGGAGGTCGTTCATCAGGCGGTCCAGGTTGGCCCGCATTTGCTGGATGCGGGTGTTGATCTGAGCGCATTGCGCCGGCTGTCCGCCGAGGAGCGAGAAGAACCCGCCTCCTTCGCAGCCCTGCTGACGGGACTGGGCCAGCGTGCGATCGAGCTCGGCCTGCTGCTTGTTGAGGGCGTCTTCGTAGCGCCTGATCTGGCCTGCGCGCGCAGGGTCGCTCGCGCCGCGGTCGATCATCGCGAGCTGACTTTCGAGCCGGACACAGGCCGGGCTCTGTAGCGGCGCTGAACCCGGGGCGGGCTGCGCCCACGCGGCGATCGACCACAACGTGGCCGGCACCAGCGCCAGCACCCGGATGTAGGACGCGATCGCCATGGGGGTCCTCGAGGCGGGCGCGCACGATAGCACGCTCGCAGGGCCGCAAACCAGCGGACGGTGGCGCAGCACCTGCTAGCGGCCCCGCGCGTCGCGTGGCGCGCGCGGCAACGGCCGTCTGGTCTCAGCGTTCAGGTTCCACACCACTCCGAGGACGATCAAGCCAGCGCCCGCGAATACGGAGAGTTCAAGCGGCTCGTGGTAGAGCAGCCAGCCGATCATGGCGATGAGGGGAAGCCGCATGAAGTCGAAGGGGATCACCACGCTGGCATCGCCGGCCGCCAGCGCATTAGCCAGACAGAAATGCGCGGACAGGCCGGCAATCCCGATCGCGGCCACCGCCGGCAAATGCGCGCCCTCGATGCGCAGAAAGAACAGCGGGTCGCTGCCGGCATAGGCGAGCGGCAGTTGCATGACATTCATCCAGAACACGATGGCGTAGGTCGTCTCAGTGCTCGTCAGCTTCTTGGTGGCGATGTTGGAGGACGCGAAGCTGAAGGCTGCC
>Ga0209323_10003787_pt1 | contig 10042 bp, 9 predicted proteins | sample Rifsed19ft2_FD_184014 | JGI IMG/M metagenome (GOLD analysis project Ga0209323, IMG submission 184014) | Soil microbial communities from Rifle, Colorado, USA - sediment 19ft 2 (version 2) | ecosystem: Environmental > Terrestrial > Deep subsurface > Rock core/Sediment | place: Rifle, Colorado...
AAGGTGATAAATTCAGGCTGGGATCCACATCTCCTCCGCATGATAACAGTATTTGTTGCACCGAGGTCTATAGAGATACAATCCTTTGCAATAGTTTGAGTCACCCCGGTTTTTAACCTCTTCCCGCTATAAGCCGGGAAGTATTCATTTACAAAGACCGGTCTTTCGATCTCCTTACCATGAAACCTGGTTTTGAGTGACTCAAGGTGTTCAACTATCCTGGTAACAGAATTTCTTAGCTCCTTTGGCTGGATCCAGACATGCGTGTATGGTTTAAGTATTTCAATAAGGCGGATATCATTTAACTGGAGCCCGAATTGCTCAAGCTCTTTTGCGAGAATATATGCATATTTTGTCTTGGTAAATCTCTTCTTTTTTTCATCCCTGATCCCCTTTTCTTCTGCAACAAGTATGAAATCAATCACCTCTATTGCTGAAATGTCACTTAGCCTCCTTTTTACAGAATAGAATTCAAGGATATCTTTCAGTGTCTGCTGCAATTGAGGGAAGAAGTCCGCTGTCTTTGGAAATAACTTTAATACATCTATTAAGGCATGTATCCTTACAACCGGTTCAACAACATTGTTTGCAGCCTTGAATGCCTCCATAACGGTCTCTTTGTATAAGTCATATAACTCCGGTGTATTTAAAAGATCCTCTGCAATATAGGAGAGGGCATATTTTCTGTAGTAAGGCTCATCTATTGTAGTGGCAGCGGCAATTGCAAGTTTTATTGCATCTTTGTATAAATTTAAAAACTCCCCTGTCTTTGGAATCTCCTTTGCTATCCCGAGGAGGGTATACTGTCTGTAGAAAGAGTAATCACAGCTCTTAGGCAATGTCTTTGCAATACTTGCCAGGAGATGTTTTTCATAATTGGGACGACTCACATTAGCTGCAAGATTAAGGGCCAGTTTAAATGCCTTTAACCGCAGGGGGTTGAACTCAGGTGTCCCTGGTATCATCTTGCTTAGACTCAGTAATGCATGGATCCTGTATTGAGAATCCCTTATCTCATCTGCTGCCTTTATGGCATATGCCATAGCCTGCATGTAGAGTCCATGAAAATCCGGTTTCTCAGGAAGTTCATCTATAACATCGAGGAGGGCATCTTTTCTCATCCTCGGGTCATCTATTGTATTTGAAGCCGTGACGGCATTTTTTAAAACATCCATATATAGTGGGGCAAATTCTATTGTTCCCGGTAATTCCTTTGCAATGACAATCAGGATGGACTTTCTGTCAGCCGGTGGTTCAAGGCCATTGGTTAAATCAAGGCAATACTGATATGCTGAAATAAACTCTGTTGTCTTTGGTATCTCTCTGATACAACGGACACATCTTAACAGTATCCTCTTTCTTTCATTTATATCAGTAATGCCCTTTGCCCTGTCAAATGTCTCTTTTACGCATTCTAATTGCTCTTCAACAATGGCATTGTTTCCTGCATCATATGTGAGTTGTTTATTCATAATTAATTCAAATTAAAGTTTGTTTTGCTAAATCCTGTTTCTTTAATAATCCCGTCTTTCCCGATAATAATCTCAACCTTTGCCGGCATGATAAAATCATTCTGCTGATAGAGGCTATTAAAGAAAAAGAATCTCTGATTGGTTGAACCTCTCGCAAGGAGGGTAGGTTCTTTCTTGTCTTCCTCAAACCTGCCATCAATAAGCACATCAATATACTTCAGGGTTGAACCGGATAGAGATCCCTTTTTCAGTTCTTCATATAAAAATCCCGTGTAGACAACTGTAGTCAGTCCAAGTGATTCTTTACATAACCTCAGAAGGTGTAGTAAGCCCCCCGTCTGTGAGAAGGGTTCACCCCCGCTTACTGTTATGCCTTCTATGTCCGGTAATAAGAACTCTTTATACAACCCTTGAGGTGAATATAAATGGACAGGTTTAAATGGGTGGGTTGCAGGATTAAAACAACCGGGACACCTTCTTGCACATCCCTGAAAAAAGACCACCAATCTCTTGCCAGGGCCGTTTACCCTCGATAAAGGAATTACTGAATGAATATTGAGTAAATTATCACGGCCCATGTGAACAACCCCGAAATGAAATACATTAATCTCGTCCTATTTTTAACCTCTCTTCTGAGATTAGTTCAGATTCATCTTTTACATCAACCTTTTCAATCTTGCCTAATAACTTTTTTAACTGTTCAGCGATATCCATGCAATCTTTGAAGACTGATGAATCTACTTCGACCTTACCGTCTTTTGTAATCCGGATTTTTATCTGCCTGTCCATTAAGTCCTCAGTCTTTTAACAATATTACTATCTCTCCTGCCTCTTCTGTTTCTTTTGCAATCTCGAAGTCGAGCGGGAGGTTATCCTTTATTGATTCATAGGCATAAAACTGTTTAAGCCTGTTTGCAATCTCCCTTGCAGGTCTTGATATACCGGATACCTCGAAATTATTTGTTGCCTTTTCTTTGGTGATATTTACTAATTCACCGTCTCTGTCTACCTCAATCTTTTCTTTCTTTTCATTCACTAAATAATTTGTAATCTCTCCCCTCTTCTGCATCTCCACAAGGGCAGCTATGATATATTTTTTATTGGCCATCTCTGTCTTGATAACACAATAAAAAGACATTGCTATTTCCTCCACTCAAAAGAAAATTATGCCAGAGGATGATACTTAAAGAATTTTATCAGTGCCTCACCATTCATGAGGACATCCCTTTCGAGCTGTTTGATAAGCTGCTTCAATACCTCCCTGTTCCTTGAAATAAGCACCTCTGTCTCTGTCCTTGCATTATCAAGGATCTTTTGCACATCATCAAAGATCTCTTTGCCTGATGTCAGTGCAAAATCCTGCAATGCAATAAGGCTGGCGTTTTTAATAACCTCGCCGAAACCATATTCTACAACCATCTTCCTTGCTATTGATGTGGCCTCAAGAAGGTCATGAGAGGCCCCAACGGTCTTTAAATCAGAACCGCTGCTGTCTTCCTCAGATACCATTCCACCCAGGATGACCCCGATCTCCTTCTCAAGGTCTTTCTTGGTCAGGAGGTTTTCAAGGGTTTCATCAACAGGGAGAAAGGCAGTGAAGTCTTTATAACTGTCTATGCTTACAAAGACCGGCGTCTTTTTAAAATGATGCCACATCATAATAATATGGCCTGACTCATGTAAAGCAATGTTCCTCTTTTCCTCATCCGCGAGATTCTCAACCCTCTGCATGAAAAGTGATTGGGATGCAGGACGGGCCCTCCTGTAACTCCAGGTCCTTAGCTCTTCGATCTCTTCTTTTTTTAATACAGACAAAGGCGTAATATTCCTGATTGATTCCAACAGGCAATCCTGGGTAACATCGAGTGACGAGAGGTCATTGATCATTACCTCTATCTCATCGTCCCTCCTCCCTTTGTGGATCATGTTGAATGTGGCCACTATGGAATCCTTTACTGCCTGTTCTATCTCTGCACCTGTATACCCCTGGCTGTTCTGTGAAAGCTCTCTGATATTCAGCCTGTTTGAATTCTGTGCCCTGCTCTCAAGATGTATCTTGAAAATCTCTTCCCTCTCTTCAATACTCGGCAGGTCGACAAAGAAGACCTCATCATATCTTCCCTTCCTCCATAATTCAGGGGGGAGATTTCTTGGATTATTGGCAGTGGCTATGACAAAAACCGGTTTTTCCTTTTCCTGAAGCCACGTGACAAAGGTTCCAAAGACTCTGAGCTGAGTCCCTGAGTCGCCCTGGAAGCCGCTGACACCTCCAAAGGCCTTGTCTATCTCATCTATCCACAGGATACATGGGCTTACTGCCTCTGCAAGTTGTATGCACCTGCGTATATTCTTTTCAGATTCACCAACAGTAGAGCCGAACAGTCTGCCAACATCCATCCTCAGAAGCGGGAGATTCCATATGCCGGCAAGGGCCTTACAACACAGGCTCTTACCACCGCCGGGCACCCCTATTAAAAGGAGTCCCCGTGGTGTATCAAGCCCAAGTGTATCCACCTTTTCCTTGCTGAGTCGAAACACATGCTCTCTTTCGATAAACCACCTCTTTATCTCGTCTAATCCCCCAATATGTTCTATTGTCTCTTTACGGGTATAATAATCGAGAATCTTTTGCTTCTTGATAATCTGCTGTTTTTCTTCCTGTATGTAAGAGATACAGTCTTCTGTCAATTGCCCGTTATTAAGGCTGATCGCCTTTCTCACAACTCTCCTGATATTATCCATTGAGAGACCCTGGAGGGATTTATATAATATCGCCCTCGTGGAGGGGAACCACTTATCAGGAATCATTTTTCCAAATGTATTCGAGACCATCTCCTCGATCTCATAATAATCAGGGAGCGAAAGCTCAAGAACAACAATATCCTCTTCCAGTTCAGGGGGGATTTCTGTAAGAGTAGGAGAAAGTATACATATAGTGTTAAGTGGATGCCGCTCTTCGATAATAGCAGGGAGATCCCTGAATTTCCTCAGGAACTCATGTGAGTGGAAATAGCCGGAAATATCTTTTAAGATGAAGAGATTGTTTTCGGTTTCACTCTTTACGATCTTTTCTTCTATAGTGGTCAGTATCTTTTCCCTGCTGAGAGGCTCCCATTTCTTTTTCTCTCCGCTGTAAATACCTCTTGAAACAGACCATGACCAGTATTTGAAGTCTATATTCCTGCATAGATCCTCTACGACCCTCTCTACCCTCCGTTCCTCAAAGGATACGAGCCAGATGATGGGGTATCTTGCCTCAACATGGATCTTTATCTCTTCCTGAAACTCTTTGGTGTTCATAATTAGTCCTTCTTTGCTAAATATTACTCAATTATAACACATTTAAATAAATAAAAAAATAGGGACAGCGGCCATTTTTTACCCCTCTAATCTGCTAATCTGGGGACACCTTACTTATTTCTTTAAAGAAATAAGTAAGGTGTCCCCAGATTAACAGATTAAAGAAATAAGTAAAGGGGGGGGTTATCATTGTCCTTCGTAAAAAAGGGTCGCTGTCCCTATTTTGGGATCTATAAGCCCATCTTACGGGCTATTGTCTCGAGCTCTTTAGGTCTTCCTTCAGCTATTAGTTTCTCTTTAATAGCATCAGGTGATAGTTTGAATTTATTCTCTACCTTTTTTCTGTAGGGAAGGGCATTGTAGGCACAGAATGGATATAAATGACCTTGTGGATCGGTATAATGGATAACACACCTCATGACCCTTTCAACGCTGAAATTATAGGCATCCATGAAATGCATGCCTGCTATGAAGATATGACCGAACTCATTCCCATGGCCATTATTGCTGTAAATCCTCCTCTTGCTAACATCCTGATAACCGTCCATGCTTTTTAAGAATTCCTCGAATGAAAGACCATCCGGCGCCTTATCCTCATCATAATACTTCTTAACCCTTGATAGTACCTTGATTTTAGACAGCATGGTGAACCGTGATGGCTTTAGCTCTCTTGAAAGGACCTCCACCTCTCTTAAAAAGTTAGGCATATCAATAAACTCACTTACAGGCTTTACTGAACCATCTTGTCCAATGTAAATATAGGTCCCCTGTGAACAATGGGGATGGAGTGAAAGGGTAAAGAGTGGATTACCACTCATTGCTGATCCGAGTTTTGACAGAGAGCTGGTACAGCCTATCGGGAACCAGTCCCGCAATGCATTTATATAACCTGTCTGTTTTTCAATATCAAAGGCTAGGTCTGCCAGTGTATATCGCTTCTCAAGTATATGGCTCTGGCTGTATCTTCCTACGAATGACACGGGCTGGAAGGCTATTCCACTTATTACATCATGGTTTTTGACTGCAAACCTGACTATCTCACCAACCTGATTATCATTAAATCCTTTTACAAGTGTGGGGACAAGGATTACGTCTAATTTAACCTTACGGGCATTCTCTATGGTCTTCAGCTTGTAATCGAGGAGGTGTCTGGACCTGGTCTTTTTGTATATCTCATCACTCAGGCCATCAAATTGAAGGTATAGATTCTGTACGCCGGCGTCTCTTGCTGCCTGAGCAAACTCAAGGTCAGCCATCTTTATGCCATTAGTATTTACCTGGACATAAAAGAAGCCCATCTCTTTAGCCTTCCTGACTATATCCAGGAAATCGGGCCTGACAGTAGGCTCACCACCTGAGAACTGCACCCTGTCTGCCCTTACAGGCTTCTGGTTCATCAGGTTTTCAAGCATCTTAACAACTTCATCATAAGAGGGTTCATATAAATAGCCGGCTGCGTTTGCATTGGCAAAACATACGGGACAGGTCAGATTACACCTGTTTGTCAGGTCCATAATGGGTAAGCCGCTGTGGCTTGTATGCATGTTACACAAACCGCACTGTTCAGGGCATACAGTGGCCTTTGTTATCGGTGGGTTTTGCACACCTTTGCCGTCACCGAACCAGAAATCTTCACATTTATAATAGAGTTCAACATTTCCATAGAATATGTCTTTGAAATCGCCATGTTCAAGGCAATTTTTCTTTATCCAGACCTTTCCATCTTCTGAATAGAGTGTCGCCTTTATTATTTCATAGCATTCCGGACATATGGAGTCTATCTCTTTTGGCAGGCCGAATTTGACAGGTGTTATTGGTGTGCCTGAGTAGGTTGTTTGTTGTTCATCTGTATTTCCTGGAAGAGTTGTCGAAGTTCTAAAGGATTCTATCATTTCATTTATCAGTCCCATAGTATAACCTCCCCTTCTCAAATTAATACTGAACTTGAAATATATCTATATTATAGTTGCAGCCTCCTGCCCAGGTGTTTTACTGGACATTATACATATCAGATTTTTAGTCTATCTGTCAATACGGTATTTTTATTTTATAGTATTTTTATTTATTCATAATATCAATAGTCTATGCCCTTCTGCGGTTCAATCCCTTCTCTAAAGGCATGTTTTATATCTTTTACCTCTGTTACTGTATGTCCCCTTTTAATAACCTCCGGATGTGCGCCCCTCCCTGTAAGAATCAGATGTAATCCCTCAGGTTTATTATCTATAAGCCCTGTGACCTGCCGGAGGTCTACCAATTCAAGCTTCAGGGCATTGTTTATCTCATCGAGTATAACAATATCAAACTTACCAGATAGTATATTATCTTTAGCAATTCTCATGCCATCCTGAGCGCTTTTTCTGTGTTCCTCAAAAGATTTGCAGTCTCCCATAATGCCACAGAACCCTTTTCCTGTTATATGCAGCTCTACATCCGGTGACAGTCTTTTAATTCCATCCATTTCTCCTGAATACATGTCACCTTTCATAAAAAGGATTATGCATACCTTCATGCCATATCCAGCGGCCCTTAATGCCATTCCAAGGGCTGAGGTGGTTTTTCCCTTTCCATCACCTGTTATTACAACAACAAGACCAACCTTCTTCCCGGGTTCAAGGATTTTTAGTGGTATCTTTTCCATATTCCATCCTAATAGCACACTCGAAAGGAAAAATCAATTTGTGTTGACGGTGAATAAACTACAATGTTAGAATACGAAATAACTGAAAGAAATTAGGAGGTAATATATAATGCCAATGTATGAGTTCCGGTGTGAAGATTGCGGGGCATTATTTGAACAGCTTGTTAACAATGCAGAGAGCCCTGTATCCTGTGTAAAATGTCAGAGCAGCCGTATTAAGAAACAGTTCTCTGACATTTTACACAGGGCATCTGATGTAAGTGGGGGAGATATCCCCTCCGGGGCCTGTAATACCTGTGATATGTCAGGATCAGGTATGTGCGGGGCAAATTAACAAAAAATAGGAATAGCTGGCTCAATCGAAAATCCAGAGGACAGGGCATGTGGCCTTCTTTGTTACCCTGTCTATGAGACTGCCGGAAAAGAGTTTACCCATTACAGAATAGTGATGAGTAGCCATTACAATAATATCAGCCTTTCTTTCTTTTGCTAATGCAACAATCTCATAACCGGCATCGCCGTCTCTTACGGCAGTTTCGATATTTATTACGCCTTCTTTTCTGAGTTTTTCTTCCTCTCTTTTAAGTATTTGTCTCCCTATTTCAAGCCACTCATTATGAATTCTGTTCCATTCCTTTGAGTCAGTTGTAATAGCTTGTGAGTGGTACCATTTTTCTACCACATGCAAAAGGATAAGTCTTCCTCCTGAGAGTTTGCTTAGATATGCTGCGGCATCCTCTCCCTTTTCAGACAGAGGTGAGTCATCAACCGGGCAGATTATGCATCTATATTCCATAATAAATATCCACGATTACATAGTATGAATTTATATAGCCAAATATAGACAGGCTATAAAAACCCTTTGGACTGTGCCAGGGTATCCCTAAAATAGGGATTACCTGGTAGTAAGTCCTTAGCCTTACTATAAAGGCGTGGTATTCGCTCCGCTACTAAGAGAAATCTTTCTGTCAGTACACGAAGGACAGTACCCTTGCTTTTGTAAATGTCTATGACCTTATCAGAACTTCTGACAAGGTGATTCCTCGCTCCATTTACATCTGCATGAATACTGGTATTACAAATCTTACATTGAAACTCTGCCTGTGTCTTTCGGTTGTCTTTATCTACATAGCTGCAACTACTACATTCCTGAGAACTATATGCTGGATTGGTGTATGTTACAATAATCCCATATTCTTCCTGTATTGATTGCAGTTTCTGAGTTACACAAGATTTTCCGAACCATGAGAGTAACCTGTTCATCCTTCTTGAAAGATTAGCATTCTGAAAATTAAGTCTCTCTACTACAATCTCAGCAGGTTTGTATAACTCAATAGTCCTGTTTAAAACCCTGTTTATCTCGTTTTTCATGTATTGTCTGAGGTTGTGGATTAACTTTCTATATCTTTTATTCCTGATGGGAAATCCCTGCCTTTGTCTATTTGAGGTAAGTTTACTGATTAAGGCATCGTATCTTTGTAAAACCTCATAAAACTGCCTGCCAAACAGGTCTCCTTTGTCAGAGGCAAAGAGGTATACAAGTCCTAAGTCAAGTGCAAATTTCGGTGTTATAGGGATATATTCAAGTCTGGGCACATCCTTTATAAACAATACTGTTATCTCATCATCTTCTGTCAAGTTAATCTGACAAAAACTCCTGCGAGTCCCTTTTATATTTTCATAATAAGGATTACCTATTACAGGCAGCATAACAGGATAGCCTTTTTCTAATGTAGATAGCCTTACCCAGTAATCAAAAGACCTGGCACCGTCAGGTCTCGCCTCTGATATAACTGCAACTTTATTGTCCAGTGCCATGTTGATGTGCTTCATTGATGGTCTTCGGTGCCTTTTCAGGATATGATTGAATATCCTGCGGGCAAGTTTTAGTGTTTCAACATCTATCTCAAGTCTGGTTTTAATTACAGAGGCAGTGTTGCTATACCAGAATCCATGATAATTAATGTAGAACAGTTTCTGCCTGATAATATCATTGAGATTGCTTCTGTAAACAGTCTGGACAAAATCGTTCTGTCTGTTTGAGATAAAAGAATTGAGAATACCTATTACCTGATACTGGCAGGTCTGCTTGTATCTCCCGGATAAGGAAGATAGGATGTATTTTATATCAAGGTCTTTATCAAAGCCCGATTTGTTTTCAAAAAACAATCTCCATTGCCTGCAGGCTATTGATTGAGCCGTCAGCCTGTAAGCCTTAATAACAGACCTTATTTTCCCCTGTTTGCCTTTGTTAATGCCGTGTTGGAATTGATATGTCCTTAGCATTATTTTCTGTAAGTTCCTGTATTATTTTTTCAGTTTTTCTCTTACATCCTCTTTGCCCATAAAGCCTTGCACAGTAATCAAATAATCTGTTTTTTTGAGATTCAAGATTTGATTTGTTTTCAGAAGACGAAACACGACAGTATACTGCTACTTTCCTCTCTGAGGCTTGTGTTTCTTCTCTGACTATTATAGTGCCTGTATGAGTCTGATAGGCATTTAATTACCCTGCTTAAAGTATCTCCATGCAGTTCTGTAACTTACGCCCATCCGCGTGGCATATTCTGATAATTTCATGTAAATATATTATAATATATTTACATATATGTTAATATAATTATTGAAG
>Ga0209323_10003788_pt1 | contig 10041 bp, 12 predicted proteins | sample Rifsed19ft2_FD_184014 | JGI IMG/M metagenome (GOLD analysis project Ga0209323, IMG submission 184014) | Soil microbial communities from Rifle, Colorado, USA - sediment 19ft 2 (version 2) | ecosystem: Environmental > Terrestrial > Deep subsurface > Rock core/Sediment | place: Rifle, Colorado...
GAAACTGGTAATACCGACTCAACTAAACAATGCTGCGATAAATCTTAACGTGAAGGACGCTGCAAGAGAATTCATTCAGCAAGGCGAAATCAAACAGGGACTCTTGAACAGGGTAGAAATGGTGATAAGAGCTTATGATCCATGTATAAAATGCGCAACGAGACAAGCCCATGGAAACTTGGAAGTGGAAATTAGAGACAGCAAAGGAGAACAATTGCGACTACTGTAGAAGCAAAGGAGAACTTGCGCCAGAAAAACTGGAAATCATTATTGATGTTTGCGGTGCAAGTGATGCGAGAAACATATCACGCCAGTGGAACAGCCTGCCAGTGCCAAAACAGTTACCGCCCAGTATTCTGGGACCTCAAGAAATGCGGCTGTCACTAATACCGGATTGTCGTCAATCAAAGCATCGATACCTGCGCAATACAAGCCATCGCCGTCTACATCAACAATGATATCATATCTTCCAAGAGTAAGAGAGGGATTCCAAACTGGCGTCACTGGAATGTTTCCAGAAGAATTTGACGCAACAGTTGTCAAGCTTTCAGCCATACGAGGTGGAATAATCATTTTGTCGTTCCAAGCAGTATCGGCTACAACGTAGATGTCGTATTGCTGGTCAGGATCGTATTGGCTGCCGTAGACATAAAGGGTATCTGAGAGACGAAATGTGTCTTTGTTATTTCCATCCGCGTCAGCAGACTCAATAGAAGGAACAGTAGGATAGCCGTATACCGCCGTGTACACTCCGGGCTCTTGGATATCCACAGCCCCAGATCGTGAGTCGTAATGGAATATTTTCCCATTCCTTATCCATTTAATGAATGGATGTCCGCTCTCATCTGCTCCATGAGGGATAACGCAATTTGGATAATTTGGACCGTCATATACGGTTATTTTGAAGGGAGTTGTTTCAGGGCGAATGTGCACCCCTGCTATTATTTCAATCGCGACTGAAACGTCAACTCCCTCAACATTGCAGTACGCATTGAATTCAAACGCATAAGCTTCATCGTCAGCTTTAGCGAATTGAATGCTAAAAGCCAAGGCTGGAAAACCGAGCAAAAGCAGAAGCATTATTCCGGAAATGGTCTTCATTTCTTGCCTTCCAAGAAGACGGAGTTAATTATATTGTAGATAACATTTGCGGAATGAATCTTCTAGCGTAGTGTTCTATTAGATTCTTCTATTGACCAATATCAGTTCTGATTGGTAGCTTGTCTCGTATTTACGCACGTATCAGCCCATCCCTAAAAGCAGTAGCCATAGATTCAGGTATATTCCAGCCAAAAGCGATGAGATCAAAATTAGCGATGCAATTGTTTCTTTATAGAAATCATAGCGTTCGCTAAGAACTATCATGGATATCGCAATGGGAACTCCCTGCATGACTATCAACACTGCTCTTTGCACATCGAAAACGTTGAACCACCATGCAATCAAAACTCCTATGGATGGAAGCAACAATATTCTCAGCAAACTCAATTTCACAGCCGTGCCTAAGTTTATGTATTTTCTCCCATAGAGAAAGACGCCAAGCATGAAAATCGCAACAGCAGCAGTCGTATCACCAAGCGTATGCAGAGAACTTGATATTGGAGCGGGAATTTCTATTTTCGCAACTGATAACAGGACTCCAATTAAAATTGAGATTACTAGGGGGTTTCTGGAAAGCCTCTTGGCCACGCGTTTCGCTCCTTCAGAAATCGTGGATTTTTCAAGCTTATACACTTCCAAGACTGTGATGGAGATTGAGACGCTTACAATGGAAATAGAAGCTGCGGAGAGCGTGGCTAAATTTACCTGATCTGGAAAAGCAAAGGTTACGAAGGGAATGCCGAAAAACGTCAAACTGCCAAAAACTGTGCTTAGAATAAGCAGATACAGAGTATTCTTTGAGAATCTTAGGATAAAGTAGAGAAGAATGAACATTGCGGTTGCGATCAATATGGGCAGTATTCCAGCCAATGCAAACATGAGATTTTGAGCGGTGAAACTAGTCTCTGCCAAAGCGACGATAAACAAGGCGGGAAGCGCAAAATAATATACGTAGGCGCTGAAAACTCGTTCATCTCCAGCCTTCAACACTCCGAATCTTCTGGAAAAGTAGCCTATTCCCATTAGAAGAAGGATAGGAGCTACTGTTCTTATGATAATACTGCTGTCCATCATTTTCTCCTTTGCTAATGGTGACGTTGTTTTTGCAGTTTGGAAAGATATTTTTCGGGTTCTTTTTAAATTCTTCCTCGCAATGCTGAGAACAGAAATACGCAGTGTATCCTTCATACTCTAGTTTGCTGAAAGCTGTTTCTGGTTCTATTTGCATCCCGCATACTGGATCGGTTACCAAAATTCTTTTCTCGATAAACTCTACTCCTTTCGGCTCATATTTCTTCAATGTCTGGCTGTTTAAGGCAACTATAACAGTGCTTAATGACATGATCACCGCTCCGACGGCAGGAGGCAAAATTATGCCGAAGCCAGATAAGATGCCTGCGGCTAATGGTATCGTTATGATGTTGTAGCCTGCTGCCCACCAGAGGTTCTGAACCATTTTGGAATATGTTTTTTGTGAAATTTCTATGGCTCTCGGGACGTCTCTTGGATCATTTCTCACTAGGATTATGTCTGCGCTTTCAATTGCCACATCTGTGCCTGCACCTATTGCGATGCCAACGTCGGCTGTAACTAAAGCGGGAGCGTCATTTATCCCGTCGCCAACCATGGCAACCCTATTCCCATTTTCCTTCAGCAACTTGACTTTTTCCGCCTTTTTGTCCGGCATGACCCGCGCGAAATAATCATCTATGCCAAGTTCCTTCGCAACAGACTGCGCAACCTCTTTGGAATCTCCCGTTAGCATGTAAACCTTCAACCCTTCTCTCTTAAGCCGTTTAATCGCCTCAAAAGATTCCTTTCTTATCTTGTCAGAGAGAGCAAACGCACCGGCAAGTTCACCGTCAACAACCGTGAAAACAACTGTTTTTCCCTGTTCTTGAAGAGCCTTTATCCTCTGGTCGTGTATCTCTATCTTCAACTCTTCCAAAAGTGCGTGGCTTCCCACGTAAACTTCTTTGCCTTCAACTTTTCCGTACGCGCCTTTTCCCGGCAACGTCTTGAAACTCTTCGCCTGATGAATTCTCGTTACTTTTCGGCTTGCATGTTCCACTAGGGCTTTTCCGATCATATGCTCCGAATTCTGCTCAACACTGGCAGAAAGCTCCAGAAGCACATCTTCCGGGATAAAGGAAACTATTGTCGCTTACTCCGAATCTGCCCTCGGTCAACGTTCCAGTCTTATCGAAAACAATGGCGTCCACGTCTTTGACCATTTCAAAGGCTTTTCTGTCTCTGATGAGGATCCCGCTCTTTGCCGTGATGGATGTTGAGAGCGCAACTACAAGCGGTATCGCCAGTCCGAGGGCATGCGGACAGGCAATCACGAGGACGGTTACTGATCTTTCAAGTGCCATGTCGCTGCTTCCAAGAGCAAACCATGACACGTAGGTTACTATGCCAACCGCAAGCGCAACATAGAACAGCCAAGCGGCTGCCCTGTTCGCCAAGTCCTGCGTTCTTGATTTGCTCTCTTGAGCCTGCTTCACGAGCTTTATTACCTGCGCTAGGTACGTTTCCTCACCTATTTTTTCAATTTCAACTTTCAAGGCGCCTTCTGCGTTTATGGCGCCGCCTATTACTTTATCTTCGACTTTTTTGCCTATGGGTTTTGACTCGCCCGTCAGAAGTGCTTCGTTAACGAACGATTCGCCTTCAACTACGACGCCGTCGGAAGGCATTTTTTCGCCTGGGCGAACAAGAACCCAGTCGCCAGTTCTTAATTGCGAAACAGGGATGTCTATGATTTCACCGTTCTTTACGAGGTGGGCTGTTGTCGGCATTATCCTAACTAACTCTTCCAGCGCTCTTGAAGCGCCTAGAACGCTTTTCGCTTCCACCCAATGCCCCAGAAGCATCACGTCAATGAGCGTCGCAAGCTCCCAGAAAAAATCCTTTCCAACAATGAGGAAAACTGTTGCTGCAGAATAAAAGAAGGCGACGGATATGGCGGTGCCTATAAGGGTCATCATTCCAGGCTGGCGATCCCTTATCTCTTGAAACATTCCTTTGATAAAAGGTAATCCGCCGTAAACATAAATGATTAGTGACAAAAGAAACAAGACTTCTTTTTGGTACGGTATTTTTATCCAAGTTAAGCCTAGCCACATTTGAACCATTTCGGAAAGCAGCAGGATCGGGATTGTGAGGGCAAGAGAGACCCAAAATTTCGTTTTGAACTCTTGCATGTGGTGGGCGTGGTGTGCATGTTCCAATTTGATTCCTTTTACTTTCTGTTATGGTTGGTAACCTTATTTCTGCTTTGTCTTATGGAGAACATTCCTAAATATGACATACGTCATCAGAAGCATTTCGGAACACTCACCACGCAAAAAACCCAAAACTACTCCCTTAAACGTCAAAAAAGAAAGGCTTTTTAAATGCCGAATGAAAAGTGGAAAAACGTGAATAAGAATGGCTAAATTATACAAACGGAAAATCCCAAAATTAAACGTTGAAACTAGCGCTTTAGGAATGGGCACTTGGTCTATTGGCGGTCCCATTACGGGAAATGAAGGACAAGCTCACGGATGGGGCTACGTTAATGATGAGGAATCAGTAAGAGCGCTGAACCGAGCATTTGAACTAGGCGTGAGAGTTTTCGACACAGCAGATGTCTATGGCTGCGGCCACAGCGAGGAACTGGTTGGAAAAGCCCTAGAAAATTGTCGTGATGAAGTAATAATCACAACAAAATTCGGGAACACATTTGACCCAAAAAGAAAATGCCAAATAGGTGAAGACGCTTCGCCGAAATATGTCCGCAAAGCAATTGAAGCTTCACTCAAGCGGTTGAGAACTGACTACATAGACGTGTATTTTCTTCACATTTGGGGATACCCCGTTGACAAAGCAGAGGAGACCATGGACACGTTGGAAGACCTAGTAAGCGAAGATGTAATCAGAGGCTACGGATGGAGTACCGACTCAACTAGCCGCGCATCCGCATATGCCGACCGCAAGCATTACGTGGCAGTTTTAAGCGAATTAAACGTTTTCAGAGACACCAGCGAAATCATCAGCATTTGCGAAAAGAAAAAACTAGCAGACGTGAACAAGGCGCCTTTAGCAATGGGACTACTTTCAGGAAAATACACGCCGGAAGCGCCTAGACTGCCTGAAAACGATATTCGTACTGCCTCTCCAGACTGGCTAGTCTACTTCAAAAATGGAAAAGCAACACCAGAATTCACCAAAAAACTAGACCACATAAAAAAAATACTGACAGAAGACGGAAGAACCCTAATACAAGGAGCACTTGGCTGGATTTGGGCAAGATCATCAGTGACGCTTCCAATACCCGGCTTCAAAACTGTGAAGCAAGTGGAGGAAAACGCCAAAGCCTTAGAATATGGACCCCTTAAGCAGAGTCAAATGAAAGAAATAGATGAAATACTTGGAAAACGTAACTTCGTTTGCGAATAATGCCTATGAATATGCTTTGGAGAAAGAGGTTTGGAAAACTTGCCATATTAGTTTACCTAATTATGGCGATAGCCCATTTTCGTGTTTATCCAGTTATTATCTGGATACCCTATTCCTCATTAAGTGGAAAGAGGGTTTAGGATGGCCGGAAAGTTAGCTTTTCTAGGGAATGTTAATAGCGAGAAAAACAGGGAGCATGTGGAGGTTTCTCTAGTTTTTCCAGTATACAACGAGGCTGAAAGAATAGAGTGGGCTGTGGGAAGGGCGAATGAAGCCCTTACAGAGATTACGCATTCCTATGAAGTAGTAATTGCCGAGGACGGAAGCACTGATGGAACAGACAAAATTGCATCCAGCCTCTCCGCGAAATACTCATTCATAAAGCACGTGCACAGCGACAAACGGCTTGGAAAAGGAAAAGCCATCAAAGAAGCAACAAAGAGGTCTAAAGGAGAAATCATAGTATGCATGGATGCAGACTTGGCAACAAACATCAAACATTTGAAAGAACTCATACAAGCAATAAATGAGGGATATGACTTCGCCATAGGTTCTAGGATGCTTCCTGAAAGCAAGGCTAAAAGGACGATTTCCAGAACAATAACCTCCCGAATCTATAATTTTATGGTTAGGTTTTTCTTCAGAACAGGAATTAAAGATCACCAGTGCGGGTTTAAATCCTTCAGAAGAAATGCGCTTTTACAGGTTCTTGATGATGTGAGGGCTGACCACTTTTTCTGGGACACAGAAGTTCTAGTTAGGGCATTAAGAAGAGGCTACAGGATAAAGGAAATTCCAGTTGATTGGAAGGAAGGAAAAAAAACCACAGTTAGACTATTCAAGGATTCTTTTACAATGGGTTTTCAAATTTTCAAGTTTTGGCTGGAGTTGAGGGAACACTAGCCACGCATGTTGTTTAAGGAAGGCATCTGCCACAACATAGTTTTCTTGATGAAAGAAGAAGAAAATAAACTTGGAATAAGAGAAGCCTCTGTCCTGATGCCTTATCCTCCCGGCGCGCCGTGAAACGGCACATTCTTCCATAAAAGTTCCCACCAGTCTGCTTCTGTTATGGTTTCTCCTCGGACCAGAATTTCCAACACCATCTTTAGCAGTCCATGATGCCGTTTCTCGTCCTCCAAAATAGCGTCTAAAAGAAGCTTCACCTTTCTGTCTTCAACGCTTGGGAGTATGTCGCTGATTTTCTTGATAAGCGCTGCTTCCATCTTTATGTGCTTTTCAACGAGACCTCTTTGCTTGTCAAGATGCTCCTGCGTCATAGCCTGTGAAACACCCGTCAAAAGCTCAGAGGCTGCGCCGTACATCTCCGCATGCTTTAAAGAGTCTAGGGATATACCCCTTAACACGCCCTTAACAGGCGGGTTCTTCACGTCAACTAGTCCATCATTTAATGAGTCCACAATATCATTTTCGATTTTTATTTGTGCTTTGAGAAAAGTCAACAACTCGTTCTTTGATTTCATGATTCTTATCCTCATCTAGAACGTGTCAAGTTGTGTGCATAAGTTTTTCGGCAATTCTTTCAAGTTTTCAGCTTTGTTTTTTCTTTGCTCGCAACGTCTTCCGCTTTTTCTTCAAATCTTTAAGTAAGAAGCTGATTTTTTCTCTGAGAGCCTCAACCGACATTCCCAAGACCTCTATTTTCTTTAAATCTCCCTCGCCGAGGTCTCTTTTCATGGCTTCTTGTATGATTGGCATTTTCTCAGGGTCCGAGCCGACAAGTGTCGCTCCAATCGCTTCGACGGCAACTGCGTCCCTCCCAACTATAAGAAAGTCTGTTTTTATCTTGCCGGAATTGGGAGCCACACCTGATATTAGGTATGTGCAGTCCATTACGGCGAGGTCTATTCCGCCGATCGCTTCGTAAAGGTCGAGGAGCGTGGCTTCCAGCTTCTTGTGGAATCTCACCTTCTTACTTTCTGGAATTAAGCCCAACAGGTTTTTGAGGATGCTTCCCTTTTCGTACACTCGCAAGATGTGGGTGCTGACGAATACATTGGGTTTGAAGAGTATGTGCGACAAACCTATCGTTTCATCAGCTATTTTAACGCGCTTGGTGTCTGTGTCTTGTGAGAGGTTGAAGGGCTTAACTTGTTCCGTGAACAAGGTTTTCCAGATCTGGAGTCTTTCTGAACCCGTTCCTCTGTAGTTGTCTGACTCTGTCAAGAAGATTTGGGGAGCTTTGTCGAAACAATTCGTGATCGCTTCAACTACGCTGACCGTTGCGTGATGACCCGCCGTGTGGTCAAACACTCCCACTTTAATGACAACCGGTCTATCTGCAGTGTTTAAGTCGTTCACATTCCCAATAAGACTGAATGCTTGATTAAATGATTGTCTACAGTCAGGACCTAGTTCGACTATTGCCACCTTTGAAACCATATTCACACCACCATTAGACAGTCTTCTTTCGCTACCAGTGAGTTTTGGCGCTTTGCTATGTTTTAACGTTTTGTTCAAAAAATGTCCGGCTTTACTTCTGCACCGAACAGTATTTCCGACTGAAGAATGATTTTCCTTAGTTTGTTGCCTATTCTAAGCGTCTTATTATATGGTATCCAAACTTTGTTTTCACTATAGGCGAGACTCCTCCCTTCTGAAGCGCGAAGGCTGCAGTTTCAAATTCTTTCACCATCTTTCCTCTACTAAACGTGCCCAGGTCTCCGCCCCGCTTTCCAGAAGGACAAAGCGAAACCCCTTTCGCTATGTTTACAAATCTCTCGCCTTTGTTCAAGCGTTCCATTACTGACTTGGCTTCTTGCTCTGTCTTAACAAGAATATGTGCGCAATGAACTTTGTCTGGCATAACAGGTCAATACGTTTCTTTCATTTATAACCATTATTTTCAGATTTGCGTTTTCAGCTATGCGACCGCTTGTCTGCTTACCAGCGAAATTGATTTTGTTGGGCAAGTGCTTACGCAAAGTCCGCAGCCGAAGCATCCAGCCTTGTTAAACACAAGTTTCGCATTTATTATGCTGCGAGCTTTGAATTGGCATCTTTCCACGCACTTGCCGCAGTTAATGCATGTTTCCTCATTGTTTTGCGCAACATATTTGGAAGTGGCTATTACGTCTGGCATCCCGGTTCTTACCATTTTTCTCATGACGCTGCAACAGCATGAGCAGCAACTGCAGACTAGTTTCGGTTTCTCTTTTCCTTCGAGAGTATATGTGATATGGACTAAGCCAGCTTCATGAGAGCGTTTCAACGTGTCCAACGCCTGTTCCAACGAAACTTTTGAGACTGATCCTTTTTTAATCCGGTCTTCAGCCGTCTTATCCAAGCTAAAACACACGTCTAGTGGAGCGTTACATTTCTTTACTCTCGTTCTGCAAGCACAGTCCCCTATTGCGATGGTTTTTGCATTTTCGAGAATTTTCTTCATCTCTGTTAGGTCTAGTATGGCTTTTTTTCCTTCTATGTAAACATTGACTGGAATTGTTGCGCCTCGTGTCTTCACCATATCTCTTTCAACAATGATAAACTGCAAAGGTTGGCACTTAAAAAACACTTCTCAATCAGGCAATTATTAAGGGCATTGCAGTCTGCAATATTCTTAAATGACGCCACAGTGTAGGCTTTTCTATGCATGAATGGGCTTTGGCTGAAGCAGTGATTGCTGCAGCTTCAGAAGTTGCTGAAAAGGAAGGGTTAAACAAGGTCACTGAAGTGAAGATAAAGGTTGGCGAACTGCAACAAATCGAGCGGGAAGTTTTGGAATTTGCGTTTTCGCAGCTAAAGCCTGCTAAATTTGAGGATGCAAAATTCACCATTAAAATTGCTAAGGCTGAGTTGAAGTGCAGAGCTTGCGGCAAAAAGTGGCTTTTTAGTGAGGAAAAACTGGATGAGGCTACGGCGGAAGCCATACATTTTGTTCCTGAAGTGGCGCATGCGTATATTAAATGTCCGAAATGTGGCAGTCCAGACTTTGAAATATTATCGGGGCGTGGCGTTTGGCTTGAAAGTATAAGAGGAGTGAAAATGGGCGATGGTTGACCCAAGAACAAGCATCATGAACGAAAGAATGCGTGGGATAGGCAGGGTTATTGCGGTTTCAAGCGGTAAGGGCGGCGTGGGCAAAAGTCTCGTGGCATCGGTGCTTGCGTTGACACTAGCCAAGAAAGGCTTCAAGGTTGGATTGTTTGACTTGGATTTCACAAGTCCGTCAACGCACATTATCTTAGGCGTTGGAGACGTTCAGCCGAAGGAAGAGAAAGGCATTGTTCCGCCAGTAGTGCATGGCATAGAATACATGTCAATTGTTTACTATTCAGGCGAACATGCTACGCCATTAAGAGGTACGGATTTTTCAAACGCTTTGATTGAATTGCTCTCGATTACGAAGTGGGGTAGGCTGGATTTTCTTGTCTTAGACATGCCTCCGGGAATTGGAGATGCAACACTCGACCTGATTCGACTGATTAGAAAAATCGAATTTCTAATCGTGACGACGCCTTCACAACTTGCCTTCGA
>Ga0209323_10003801_pt1 | contig 10028 bp, 9 predicted proteins | sample Rifsed19ft2_FD_184014 | JGI IMG/M metagenome (GOLD analysis project Ga0209323, IMG submission 184014) | Soil microbial communities from Rifle, Colorado, USA - sediment 19ft 2 (version 2) | ecosystem: Environmental > Terrestrial > Deep subsurface > Rock core/Sediment | place: Rifle, Colorado...
ATTGTCAAAATGGACGAAGATGACTTGCTCATCATAGAAGACGGATTCTTTAAAGAAAGATTCCGTATTAATTCTGACAAACTAAGAAAATTGCTTTCTGCACTCCTGAGAAAGGAGTTTCCCAGGAGTCACAAAATCAGGCTCTATCCTATGGGAAGGTTTATGGAAAAAGAAATGCAAAATATAAAAAGAAAAGTCCTTTGAATAATGATCATACCTTTTTGTATGCAAGTACATATATCAGTGTCAATAGCGCCATTGCCTTTTCTCTCTCTTTCTCCTTTATACTGATCTCTTTTCCTCCTTTTGTTTGTTTTGCTTTCCTCTCAACTGCTGATGGTATTTTAGAAGTATCTTTCTTTCTCTGTTGCTCTCTAATCTCTTTTTGTGTCTTTTTATTTTTTTGGACAGAGATAATCTGCTTCGGAGAGAACATAGGATCAAGGAGATATGACATTTTGAAATACTTATTTGCCTCATCAAATTTCCTGGTCTTATATAACGCATATCCAATGTAATAATAGACAGAGGAATCCGGTTTCTCCTTTGCATAATCTTTGAAAAGTTTTATTGCCTCTTTGTATTGCCCCTTGTAGTAATAGTGAAGAGCTGTTTCATATTTGTTATCTGCATTTGCGAAAACGGTATCAGACATTGAAAACAATGCAAAAACCATGATGACTAAAATACTAACCTTTTTCATAAAACCCTCCCTGTCAAACGTCCTTTTATGAAAATTATTGAGCATTCCCTCTACTCCTTTTTTCTTCTCAAATTAAAAAGCCGCCAGAGTTTACCTCTGGCTAGGAAAGTTTAACTAAATATAAATGAGAAACTGACGGGAAGAAAGTGACGAAAATCACCATAAATTCAAAGCAAAATTTACTCAGACCAATGCTGAATGCTTGACACATATTAAGATCATATTGTAATATAATGTAATACAATGTATTATAATAAATAAAACAAGGAGTTACAGTCATGTCAACAATTCAAAAAAGCATCAGAATTCAGGAAAAAACCCTGAAAGAGATTGAAGAAATATCAAAAGATTCTGGCAAGGATTTCTCTGCAATAACAAATGAACTTCTTGAAGAAGCATTACGTATGAAGCATTGTCCGGGTATTGTTTTTACTGAAGGGACTGCGGGTAGAAGGGCACGAATTGCAGGGACAGGCATAGAGGTCTGGGAGGTGATTGCAACTTATACGGGTGTTGGCGAGGATTTTTCTCGCCTGCAAAAGGCATATCACTGGCTCACCGAGCAACAACTCAGGGCTGCCATTGGCTATTATAAGGCTTATAAAGACGAAGTTGACCGTCTCATCAAGCAGAATGAGGAACTGAATAAAAAATCTGTTTCTGAAAAATATCCTTTCCTTGCCAGAGGCAGTCGTTGAAGTATTATCTCGACGAAGACCTCAGTCCTAAGATTGCTGAAATACTCAGAAAAACTCATATAGATGCTGTTAGCGCCCATGAAGTCGGGATGCTACAGGCTACTGATATGGAACAGTTGGAACGAGCATCGTCTGAAGGCAGGTGCCTTGTCACCCGCAATAGAAACGACTTTATCCGCCTGACTGTTCAGTTCTTCAACGAGCACCGTCCACATTCTGGAGTTCTTATCGTCCCGCATACATTACCTGGTGACAATTTCTTACGTATAGCAAAAGCCATCATTAAACACCACACAAAATATCCCAAGAGTACTATGGAGCCATATGTAATTGATTTTCTCGAGACGTAGGATTTTATATTATGACGGTTCACGAAGAACGGTCTTGACATCAAGAAGCAAGATCTGCACATAATCTGGCCCTGTTTTCAATTACAATGCCTCTACCATGGCTTGATGTATCCCAAGTCTACACTGAGAATAATGGTTTTCCATATTTATACTTTTAAATCAACCCTATTAAAGTGAGCATAACTAATATCAGCTTAGTTAATATTCCTTGCATGGTTGCTATATCACCTTTGCTCGGAAAAGTTTAAAATTTGGGTGTGAATGCTATTCTCCAATGTATTATTTAGGTTTGACATTTTTTTTCTTTTGAACGGTCTGGAGAATTAAAATGTGTTAGAATTGTTTTTCAATTTTTCTTCTAATATTAAAACCTTTACTCTGGCCACATCTCTTTTTAATCAACTACCTTTATATTAACTGCAAAAAACGATCCACTAAGCGGGAAACAATAACATCTAATATTTTTTACGCTTTTTTTCTTTGAATCAATTGAAATAATAATCGCTAGAGGTGTAGTTATAAGATAATCTTGGTCAGAAGTTATGTTAAACATAGACATAACATCTGTATGACTCGGGGAAACTATACCGTCAATATGACTATGCCATTCTCCTAAATAAACAGCCTTTCCATTAGAAGAATCATGGTATTCCTTCAACTTGATGTTAGTATATTCTGGATCTCTTGAACAATGTGTTTTAGATCTTGCTGATTTCGGTCCAGGTTCTAATATATCCTCTATATATGCAACACCTTCCACAGCTATCCAGCCTACAATTGCTCCACCCATTTCTTTTTCAAAGTCACACAGAGCTAAACTTACCAATCGGTCTTTTACTCTATTGCTCATAATAACTTTTGATAGCTCAGGCTTTCTACAAATATGACATTTGGGATGAGGTTTAAGGCTTCCTGAAATTATAACAGGCAAATACTGAATGCTTTTATGAAGTTGCTCCATTGGAATTGTATCAAGAATTTTCTTGTCTACCCATATTCGTTGATTTTCGAGCATATCTGGATTAGAAATGAAATCTAAAAGGAATTGAGTCGCTAAAGAGGCTATAAGCGTTGCAGAGGCTGCATTGCCAGGAACCACAATATCTCCACACTCACGAATAATAACTGGGTGAGGACTATTTGGAATAAAGATAAAATCATTGGGAACCTCTTTTTTGTTATGGAAATCTTCTTCATACAGGAGTCTGCATCTAAAACAGGCATCTTTTCCCGGTCTAACTAAAAAACATATTCCTGCAAAGCCCTGATGTAATAGATATACATAGATTACGCTTGACATAGTGATATTAGCTACATGATTTATAAGCAATTCTGTTCCGACATCCGCAATTGAAGAAATAGAAATGTCATTCTTTTTAAGTAATTCCATCAGAGCGGTTGGCTCTTTAACTGGAGAGTCAGCTAAACTTATGTTTAGCTTCGGATTGTGTTCGGGTAAAGTAAATAATAACCCCACTACTTTAGGACTACCTGTCCAATGTAAACCAAGATAGTGTCTGATAACATTCCCAGAGTGTAAGATATCATGATCACATAATGTTAATCCTGATATTCCAACTTTAGCTAAGAGTTGTGATAGCTCTGAGCCGATGGCTCCACACCCTAAAAGTGCAACTTTAAAATTCCTAACATTTGATGGTAATGAATACCTATTTCTTAAAAAAATATTATCATGACTGATAGACTCTTTGATTAAAGTCTTTAATGTAGCATTGTTAATTCTACTTGTTGATTTTTCTTCATTTATTATGGGACTTATTTTCTCAAGGTTGGCTTCTAAAAATAGCCAATCTCTATTATTGTCCCTTTCAGGGTAAAGAATGGCTATATAAATACAATCTTGATACAGAGATCTGCCTCCGATTAAGTCAGATACAACCTGTTTAAAATTGTCTGTTGGTAAACTCCATTCATATTCTTTAGCCAATGTCATAATCAAATCACCCAATTTCTTCCATTGCACAGGTTCTTCTTTCACCTCAAACCAAATACCTTTTACAAGCTTTCCTTCTTCAAATGCCTGAACTATTTCATCTGTGGGAGTTGGTTTAGTCAGCTCCTCAGGGTTGTATAACGATTCATCTATAAACGGGAATACTGTAAAAAACTCTTCTTTGGTGTTTTTTACAGTAATGACATCCGATAGATCCGATCTTATCGCAGTCAAGAAATATAAATGGTGATCTGGGTATCTTTTAACTTTCGCAGCATAGAAAGTTCCACCTTTAGATATCATTTTGTCGTAAGCTGACTCCGAAATCAAAATGTATCCAGAGCATTTGAAATGTGCTTCCAACTCAGTTTCAATGCTATCAGAGGGCCAATGACTTGTATCATGAGCTGAAAACCATTGCTTTGCTCTTCGCAGAACATCAATCCCGCTTATTCCAACTAAATTACCATTAGGTTCACGCTCAAATAAACAAAGTACGCCGTCCGGCATTTGATGACGATAAGAATAAAATTCTTCAGCTTTAACTATTGGAGGAGAAGAGGGATAATCCTGAGGATAACTTAGTATAATTCTATAATGTTTTATCCCGTTCTGAGTCCTAGTTGTTATAGTTCCAGAATAAACAAGATTTCCTTTCTTAACAAGTTCATCCTGATCTAGGGATAACTCTTCACGATAAGCATTCTCTATGCTTTCACGTTCTCTTTTGTACAATTCTGGATATAAAACAATCCAAGACAACAATTAAAATCCTCCCATCCTTGTTGATTTTGTACTTGTAATCACCGTTATAGCTTCCTTAGCACCCTTCCCTCCATTATCTGAAGGGCATCTATATGTTTTAGCCAGTAATCCAGAATCATTATCTATATAATAAGTGCCGTCCTGATAGACGGTTAAAATGAATGAATATCTATTTCTACCTGTATGTAGAATTCTGTTATCGTCCTTTACTTTTGTTAGATATATCTTGAGTGCATCATCATGAGGGTGACCATGTGGACTCTCTTCTTTTCTAGGTGCTGATATTACAACATAGGATGGATCAATAACTTCTAAATGCTCTACATATGGATCTTCATCATCCTCAGAGTCCATAAAGGCAGAACGACTGCCATGATGTGGTGCTGAAAGTACTTGAGCTCTAATTCTATTCTCTTCTTTTTTGCCATGATATTCAGTTATATGCTTCTCCCAAGCTGCCTTATCTGCATCTCCTGTAATTAACACTCTACATTTATTGGAGTCTGAACCAAAAGAAAACCGCAAAACAGAACAATGCTCATGAATTCGTGCATCTCTCTGCCGTGGAGTTTCATCTCCAATATCATCAACAACATACTCTGCTGGAGAAAGTACATTATATTCTACTAATCCAATTTTTTTAGTCTCTCTGGTACCTAAAAGCTGAATTATACTACCTCCTGACTCCTTAACCTTCTTGATAACTTTTTGCAATTCTTTATAACTATCATCGTGCTCTTTGCTTGGCTTATGTCCAGAGTGCCATACATTTGCTATATCAATTTTATCGCTGACTTTCGAGAGACCGTTTAGATGATCTTTGTGTGGATGAGTGTTGATAAAAATTGATAATTTTTGATTTTCATCAACTAAATCATTAAGGAAATGAGGAAGATAAATTCCGCTATTACCCTCATCAAGATTTGCATCAGTTAAAACATAGCTGTACGATCTTCCAAAATCATCCATTGGAATAACTAATAACGTAGATTCTCCTTGTCCTACATAAAGAAATACCACCCTGAAAATAGGCTCAGAACCATCAGGGACAACAAGTTCTTTTGCTACATTTGTTGACATCATATCACCTCTTATTTCCTGTTAAAACTTCTCCATGACTTTTGTTATATTTAAAAAAGATTCCCATGAATTCTCTACATATCTAAATGCAGTATGCTTCATAATTTTTGGTAACATGAACCAGCCTATATAGATTGAAAATAAAAAAATGCCAACATTAGCCACTAAACCTCCGATTATGATTAAATTCTCTGGTTTGGAAGTGTAGACAAAATATCCATTGATGAGTGTTCCACCTATTGAAATCACCACCCATAACTTTCTACTACCTAAAAGATTACGGCAAAAACCATAATTAGCATTTTCGATAGACCAAAGCCCCTTTGGGTCTTTAGCCCCTAATTCAGTTCTTACCCTTTTAAATGCTTGGGTTATAAGCTCATCAGCTTTTTCAGGGTCATTGTTTTCCTCTTCTGCTGTCAGCAAAGGGAGGTTGAGATAACCTTTAACTGCATTGTAATACTGTTGTTTCAGCTCTTGAGATACCTTATGGTCTCTCCATCTCATTATGATTGTGGATGGTGGTCCACCCCAGCTCTCCCATATTTTGTGTTCTATTGAATTTCCATTGTTTCTAATGAAAATAGAGAGGGCATAAAAAATAAATAACCAAAATGAACCACCTAAAATTTTTTCCAAAATGGGACCTGGCCAGTCAAAACATGTTGTCATTGAGGTAAGCAAAGGGAGACTTATCAAAAAGGCTGGTGCTATTCGTGCTTTTAAATCGTATGAATCGAAAATAAGTTTCATCTAACTTAATTCAAGCTTTCAATGTATTCCTATTATCCCTCCTTAAATTCTCATATTAATATCTATGAACTAATCTCTACTTTCACTTCTAAATCCACAATTGTGGCATGGCTACTTTAGTTCCATTTAAATACTTCCTTAACAAATTCTTTACTTTTTCAATTTTTCTTGCATTTCTTTATTTACAGACTCTCGCCCTTTATAAACTTTAGCTACAGCTCTTCCATATTTATCACGTCCAACAGTATCAATTCTTACTTCTTCATCTTTAATCATTTTACTAAGAAGTTCAGTTGCCTTGGCATAACCCGGTTTTCCTTTTTCTGGGGCGTCAACATTGGCAAGTCTTACCGGGTTCTTTCGATTTCCTGTTTTAAATGTGTCACCGTCAATTATCTTTGTTACTTTTTCTTTTCTACTCATTTTATCCTCCTAAAATTCAATAAGTATCTCCTTTACCCGCACTTTGTAAATCCGCAATTGTGGCAGACGGCGCAGCCTGATTCATGCTCAACAGCACCACCGCACTCTGGACATCTGCCGATAAACATAACCTCTTTGTATTCCTCATGGCCGTCTCCATTTCCATTTCCCTGCTTCTGAAGATACTTCTCGAGAGACTTTGCTATTGCATCAGAGCAGGAGGTTATCTTTCCGCCTTCAACCCATACATGGGAGTGGCACGAAATCCCCATCAACTGCCTGATGACTTCATCAGGCTCGATATTAGATCTGAATGCGAGGGAGACAAGTCTTCCAATCGCTTCAGACTGGCTTGCTGCACAGCCACCAGCCTTCCCCATTGATGTAAAGAGTTCAAACAGGTGACCTTCCTCATCTTCATTGATGGTGACATAGAGATTCCCGCAGCCAGTCTTCATAAGGCGTGTTGAACCATTGATAACTTCAGGTCTTTTTATCGGGACAATCTTCTGTCGCAAATCTGTAACCTCTATCTTACCTTCTTTCTTGCCCTTTGAAAGTACCTGTTCCTCTCTTGAGCCGTCCCTGTAAACAGTAACACCTTTACAGCCAAGCTCGTATGCAAGAAGATAGACTTCCCTCACCTCTTCTGTGGTTGCACTGTGAGGGAAGTTAACAGTCTTTGAAACAGCATTATCAACATACCTCTGGAAAGCAGCCTGCATCCTGATATGTTCATGGGGAGCAATATTATGGGCAGTGATAAAGAGACCTTTGACATCCTCCGGTATCTCATTGAATCCCTGTATTGAACCTCTTTCAGCAATCCTCTCCATCAATTCTCTGCCCCAGAATTCCCTCTCCTTTGCAATCTTTTCAAAATAGGGATTCACCTCTATCAGCTTCGTGCCTTCCATCACAGTCCTAACATAGGAGACTGCAAAAATGGGTTCTATACCGGATGAACAGCCTGCTATTATCGAGAGGGTACCTGTGGGAGCGATGGTTGTAATTGTTGCATTCCTTACTTTTACTTTGCCATCATAAATACTTCCTTTATAGTTAGAGAATGCTCCCCTCTGCTCAGCCAATTTACTCGAAACTGCCCTGCCTTCTCTCTGCATAAATCCCATTACCTCTTCTGCAAGTCTCAGGGCATCATCAGAATTATAAGGGATTCCCAGACAGACGAGCATATCTGCCCAGCCCATAACACCAAGGCCTATCTTTCTGTTTGCCTTTGTCATCTCCTCGATTATCTGGAGAGGATATTTGTTTATATCGATAACATTGTCGAGGAAATGGACCGCCTTCCACACAGTGTCTTTGAGTCTTTCCCAATCCACCTCATTCCCTTTCACCATCTTTGCAAGGTTTATTGAACCCAGGTTACATGACTCGTAGGGAAGAAGAGGCTGCTCACCGCAGGGGTTTGTTGACTCTATTTTCCCCAAACGAGGAGTTGGATTTGATTCATTAACCCTGTCCATAAAAACAATACCTGGTTCTCCATTCCTCCATGCATGATCGATAATGAGATTAAAGACATCCCTTGCCTTGAGGGTTTCTGTTTTTTCCTTCGTTCTGGGATTGATGAGGTCATAGGTTCTGTCTTCCTGAACAGCCCTCACAAAATCATCTGTAAGGGCTATGGAGATATTAAAGTTGTTGAGTTTTGAATTGTCCTCTTTAGAAGTAATAAAGGAAAAGATATCAGGATGGTCAATTCTCAGGATACCCATATTGGCGCCCCTTCTTGTTCCTCCCTGTTTCACAGCCTCTGTTGCGGTATCAAAAACGGTCATGAATGATACAGGTCCTGAGGAGATGCCCTTTGTAGAGCCGACAACGTCACCTTTTGGTCTCAGTCTCGAAAAACTGAAGCCTGTGCCTCCACCTGATTTATGAATAATTGCAGCATTCTTTACCGCATCAAAGATAGACTCCATAGAGTCCTCCACAGGCAAAACAAAACATGCGCTCAACTGTCCGAGCCTCCTGCCAGCATTCATAAGGGTTGGGCTATTGGGCAGGAAGACTAAGGATGTCATCATTTCATAGAATTCTTCTTCGATATGCTGAACATCATCCTCTGATTTGCCGTAATGGAGATCTGCTAATGCAACTGCCTTTGCTACACGCCTGAAAAGCTCTTCAGGTGTCTCGACAACCTTTCCTAACTCATTCTTTTTGAGGTATCTCTTTTCAAGAACCTTTGATGCGTTCGGAGTAAGACTGATTCCAGACGAAAGACCCTTCATAGACTTCACCCCCAAGTTTTGTCAGGGAGGCCCTAACTTCTCTCACCTCCCAAATTTTGTATTTTTGAAGTAATTAAACCACAATATATTGTGGAAGTCAAGAAAATAATGGAAATTTTCTAACTAATGATTTTAAAAGAATTAATGCTGTGAAATGAGTGTTGATTATTTGTTAAATTGTGAAGGCTATTAGGAAAAATGCATTGTCATAAGGCATAAGGACAAAAGTCAATGATTGCACATGTGCTATACAGAATATCTTTATTTTTCCTTTTTTATTATTTTCTTCGCTTCATCAAAAACACCCTCTTCAGCAAAAGCAGCAGCTGTCATTGCCCTTTCAAACTTTTCCCAGTAGGCTTCTTTTATTTTTGCTAGCAAAAATATTGAAAGGTTTAAAGCTCTCTTAAACACTCTTCAATATTTGACTAAATTTAAAGACTGTTTTATAGTTAATCAATAATTTATGGCACAGAGCATGACAGGTTTTGGAGGTGCGGAAAAAAATGGCTTTAGGTCCGAAATTCGTTCTCTAAACCACAGATTTATCGATATCTCAATAAAAATTCCGCCTTATCTGAGCCAGTATGATATCGCCTTGAGAAATATCATTAAAGGGAGGTTTCAGAGAGGAAGGTTTGACGTTACAGTCTCAACAGATAATAACAAACTCACACAGGTAAAAATTAATAAGGAAATGGCAAGAAAAATATATAATGCCTTTCAGGAATTACAAAAAGAACTTTCCATCCCTGGCCATATAGGGATCGACGCACTCATGGGATATAAGGAACTTTTTGTGGAAGAAGAGCCTCAATACGACATTAATGCCCTGCTTGACTCCTTCCATGAGGCTATCTCGAATCTCGAGACCATGAGGCTCAGAGAGGGAAAACTGCTTTCCGAAGAGCAGCGACAGAGGGCAGATTCACTGGATGAAATGAACAACAAAATAAAATCATTCACACCGCATTTGTTAGAAAAATATAAGGAAAAGTTTTCCGAGAGACTGGGTCTCATACTCGACTCAAGAGAGATAGA
>Ga0209323_10003802_pt1 | contig 10027 bp, 8 predicted proteins | sample Rifsed19ft2_FD_184014 | JGI IMG/M metagenome (GOLD analysis project Ga0209323, IMG submission 184014) | Soil microbial communities from Rifle, Colorado, USA - sediment 19ft 2 (version 2) | ecosystem: Environmental > Terrestrial > Deep subsurface > Rock core/Sediment | place: Rifle, Colorado...
TAAGGAAAAGGTGTCAACAATCGAAGATAAAATCCAAAACGGTGATTTGATTGCGATTACGACTAACCTTCCAGGATTGGATGTCGGTCACGTTGGAATTGCCGTTAAGGAAAGTGACGGACGAATTCATTTCTTGCATGCACCATTGAGTGGCTCAAAAGTACAAATCTCAGAAAAACCGCTGCCGGAGTATTTGGCTGCAATTAAAAAGCATACGGGAATAATAGTGATGCGAGCAAAGATCAACCAACTCGAAAAACATAATAAAAGTTGAAAACTTACAGAACTAAAATACATAAGACTCAAAAAGTAAAAGATATTACACCAGAATATAAAACTTTAGAAGGCAGGAATCTTCTTGAGAGCTTAGAGTTTGTTCCCTCAAATTATTTAAAAGACATTTTATCAATTAGTCAACCTTATATTAAAAGCGAATTCACTAATAGTGAAATTGAAAAATTTATTCAGCGAATAAAATATATTAATAAATTTAAGCAAGTTGATGAAATCATAAAGGAATTTACAAAACAGTATGTGTGTTTTGTAAAAGAAAAATATCAACGAGGTTACTTACATTCTGATTTGGAGTTAAATAGGTTTATTAACAATCCGGGAAGTAGTATTCGGATAATTTGGGGTGATGCCTACCGAGCATTAAAAGCTTTAGATAATGAATCAGTTCATTTAATGGTTACTTCGCCTCCTTATTACAATGCAAGAGAATACTCAAACTGGGAAAATCTAAATGAATATTTACGTGACATGCAGCATATAATTTATGAAGCATATAGAGTGTTAGACAACCACCGAGTATTTATTTTCAATGTGGGTGATATTTTTGATAATGATCATCTGAAAACAAAATCAGTTTGGGGCAGCAGGAGACTTCCCCTTGGCGCATATTTTATAAAGATATTCGAAGAAGTTGGCTTTACCTTTGTAGACGATTTTATTTGGGATAAAGGTGAAGTGCAAAGTGAACGGCATAAAAACGGAACAACACCATTTCCATTTTATCAATACCCGATGAATTGTTATGAACATATTCTTGTTTTCCACAAACACAGGATTGACAAAACAAGATACCCATGTCCTGTGTGCGGCTGTTTGAAAGTAAATAGCAACACTCAATCTGAAATTGGAATACAAAGCTGGGAGTGTAAGAACGAAAAATGTTTCACTCGAAGTAAAAGTAATCGTGGGAAAAGGTTTTCCTTGAAATCATTATTTACTCAATCCGGTCAAAACGAAAATAATCTTATAGGAATTGATTTAATAAAAAAATGGCGGAGAGATATAAGCAAGTTTAATCCAGTAATAAAAATTAATAGTAAGGGCGAAAACATACTTGGGCACACAGCCCCATTCCCAGAAGATATACCCGAAATGGCGATAAATTTCTTTTCGTATCCCGGGGAATTAGTTTTGGATCCTTTTGCAGGAAGTTTTACTACTGCGATTGTCGCAAAAAAATTAAAACGCATTGGAGTTGGAATAGAATTAAATAAACAAATGTTTAGAAAATCTATCATAAAAAACATAGATAAAAAGTTGGGCTTTGAATCTGACTTTGTTGAATATGATTATTAAATATTTTTATAACTTCATCAAATAAAAATGTGGTGATGAATAAAAATATAGTTAAAGATGTTTCTGATTTAAGCGAGAAACATTTCTCAAGATTTGGAGAGTTTTTAGTTTCGTTTGAACTTTCCAAAAATGGATGGAATGTTTATAACCCAGTATATGACGAATACATAGATTTGATAATCCACAAATATATCTGCAAAGATTGCAATACCGTCTGGAACCATACACCCTTACTGGTTTGCAAAAAATGCGGCAAGGATTTTTCTAAGTCATTAAAGAAAGATATTCTGGCAATTAAACTATGCGGTGATTGCGAAAATGAAATGCGGGGAAATAAATTAAAATGTACAAAGTGCAATAGTACTAATCTGATCAATAGACCAACTTGCAATAAATGTAAAGGTGAAGTAGAGATGATCCATCACAAATGTGTTTGTGGGTCCGATAAGTACACAACTAAATTTAGAACTATTCAAGTTAAATCTTCACGAATTGAAAAGGGTGAAAAGGCAAGAAGCAAACGAACTTATGCTATTGATATGAAACCGAAAGACTTAATTGAAGATGGATTACACTTCTTTATCTGGTGTTTAGTTGATGATGATAATAAACCAAATTTTCTAGTAATGTCTGTTAAGGATTTTAAAGAGACGATGGGACAATCGTTAAAGGGGATTTCCTTTTTTAAAGATCAAGATCGTCAGCATTTCAATTCAAATGATTTTAGCAAATGGAAAAAATTTTTGAATAGATTTGACAGATTAGAATAAAGTATATAAAAATCTTTCCTGAAATTTACCAAGTTATCATATTTACAGGTTCAAAAGCACAAATCTCCGAAAAATCGCTGCCAGAGTATTTGGCTGCAATTAAAGAACGTACAGGAATAATTGTTTTAAGGCCGCAATAGTTTCATCGTATGTGAGATTCACCTTTAAGGTGAGTCTCACTTGGTTACTAAATACTTTTTACTTCCGTATACCCTCTCAAACACTCGCATAAAATTTCCGCCAAGAATTTTTTCTACATCTTCTTGAGAATATCTGTGTTCTAAAAGTTTTAATGTGAGGGCGGGAAATTTAGAAACATCTTCTAAACCAACAGGAGTAACTTCTATTCCGTCAAAATCAGAACCGATGGCAACGTAATCAATACCAACAAGGTTAACTATGTAATCAATATGCTGAATGACATCATCAATATCGGCAGTGCCGGTTGTTAAAAACGGAGGATAAAAAACCACTCCAATTACTCCACCTGAATTTGCAATATCGTTAATTTGTGAGTCGTAAAGATTTCTGTAATGATTTTTTATTGATCTTACTCCTGAATGAGTTGCAATTATTGGATTTGTAGTGACTTGAAGAATATCCTGTATCGTTTTAATTCCGGTATGAGAAACGTCAATAATTACTCCAAGAGAATCCATTGTCCTGATTACTGATCTTCCGAAATCTGACAATCCAACAGTTGTTGATCTTGAATCTTTTGCAGAGATAGCCCAACTTGTGCTATTATTCCAGGTAATCGTCATGTATCGCATCCCGGTATTGTAAAGATTCACCAGATTGTCCAGGCTATTTTCTATTGAATGCCCGCCTTCGACTCCAAGCACAGCCGCAATTTTTCCAACTTGGTTAAGTGCCTCTGTCTCTTGTGGATTTCTTGCCTGTCCAATTGTATTCGGATTAAGAACAATTTCATTGTTTAAAATATTTATCATTACTTGAGTTTGATCATAATAAAAATTACTGTCAAATTGAGTAGGACTTACCCATGCTGCAAAAAATTGAATATCAACGCCGCCTTTTTGTAAACGAAGAATATCTGTGTGATGGGTTGTATGCAATGTTCCCAAATGGTAAGAAGGTTCTCCGGCCATTACCTCTAAAATATCATTGTGAAGATCTATCAAAGTAGAATTGTGATGCACCGTTATAAGTGATGTATTGAACTGTTCGCCGCCGACAATTTCAGAATTAATTGTTTGAGAAATGTATCCCAATTCTGAAATTGTAATTGAAGCTTGAATAGAAGCTGATTTATTTGCAAAAGATTTCCGAAGTTTATTGCCTTGCTGAACATTAGAAAATCCGGTTCCATTTCCTCCATCCAGCAAAATCATTTTGTTGGTTATTGATTCTCTTTTCGTTTTAATTGTGTAGAAATAAACTCCTGCACTTCCACGTGCATTCCATTTAATTGAATAGCTGCCTGAATTAAGAAACTCTTCATGTGAATCTATCAGCTGCCCTAGGATATTATGAATTAAGATTTGAACATTGCCGGATTTAGGTATATTAAACTCGATAGTTGTTGATGGATTGAATGGATTAGGGTAATTCCGTGCAATTAAAAAATCTGAAGGAATCAGATAACCTTCATTGAGTGCAGTTATTGTGAAGTCATAGCTCCAATTTCCCAAGGAATTTGTGAATGTGGAATCCTTAAAACCGGAGTTCAAATTAGTAACTAAGATTTTTGCATTTGCAATCCCGGTTTGGTTGATGGAATCAATAACAGTTCCAGAGATAACCTGAGCAAAAAAAGTCGGAGAAAATAAAATAATTAAATGGACGAGAATTTTTTTCATAAATCAAATTTGATTTTTATATGCTCCAAAATAAGGCTATTTATTTAATGTTACATTTCAAATTTTCGTACAACAAACCCAGTTTCTCCAGCGAATGAAGTATTCATATTGAAGAAACTGGGTTTGTCAACCAATTTTACTTGCAAATAATTTCTTTTATTACTTCTTCAATACTCTTCAATGTAACTCTATAGAATTGCAGCTTTTCAGTATTCATGGAAACATCTGCAACGTGAGGTAAATCAGGCAAATCATTCATTGAAGTTTTTTCAAGCAGTGATTCATCGAATCCAGCTATGTTGCAGACCTTTATTGCAAAATCATATCTTGATAATCGCTCCGTTCCTCCGAAATTAATTATTTCACCTTTTATATCTGAAACACAAAGGTGATTTATTATTCGTGAAGCTTCAACCACAGATAAAGGACTTCTGTATTGATCATAAAAAACTTTTACTTTTTGTCCGGCTTTTAGTTTGTCATACATTTGATGAAAAAAACATGATGAGCCATTAAGTCCGAATCCGAACATCAAAGCAGTTCTTAGTATGATGAAGTTATCAAAAGTTGATTTTATTTTTTCTTCTCCCATTAATTTTGTTTCAGCATAAAGCGAAATCGGGATCAGCTTTGCATCTTCTTTTAAATATGAGCTGCGATACCCTGCATAAACTAAATCTGTCGAAGTGTAAATAAGTTTTGAGCAGTACAGTGCACAAAGTTCAGCGATGTTCTTTGTTGCAACTACATTTGTTTCGTAAACTATTTTGATTGGAAGTGCTTCAGCTTTTTTTGGAGTTGAAATTGAAGCCGTATGCACAACAACTTCCGGTTTAAATGATTCAAAGATGTATTTCAATTTTTCATAATCACGAATGTCAATTTGCTGTGAATTAAATTGTTCGCAGTTTCGAGGTGTTTGATGATACAAAGTTGAAATGTTATGATGTTTTGACAATTCCATGTTAAGGTACTGTCCAAGAAATCCACTGCCGCCGGTAATTAGAATTTTCATGGCAAACAGATTTTCCCCAATATTGTTTTCCTGCTTGCACCTGTAACTCGCGGAATATTAGTTTCATTTCCGGAAATAGTTTCATTAGCTAAAACTGCAAAGCAAATTGCTTCTTTCGCATCTGATGATACTCCTAAACTTTCAACGTTCTTGATCTTAACTGAATTTCCAAAATAATCTTTAAAATCCTCAATAAGTTGTAAATTTCTCGCTCCGCCGCCGCTTAGAAACAATTCATCAATCTTCGTTTCATTCATTATGAACTTTTCATAATTACGATAAACTCCGTAAGCTGTAAACATAGTTACGGTTCTGATCATATCTTCGTGAGGAATTTTTTTAAACTTTTTGAGAAGCGAAGTAAGAAATTTGTTTCCATAGTATTCTCTTCCTGTTGATTTAGGAGGATTGCGTTCAATGAAAGGATCATTCTGTTTAAGAAATTCCAAAACAGTTAAATTAATTTTTCCGCGCTTTGCTATTCTTCCATCTTTATCATAATCTTTATTAAAGTACAGCTTAGAAAGGTAATCTATCAGCATGTTGCCTGGACCCGTATCGAAGGCAATCACGTCATCAGCTTTATACTTCTTATTCAATATTGTAATGTTTGAAATTCCACCAATATTTAATAGCGCTCTATTTTTCTTAGTCGAGTGAAAGATGATATAATCAAAATATGGAACAAGCGGTGCACCTTCTCCGCCAAGCGCAACATCTCCGACTCTGAAATCACCCACAGTTATAATTTTAGTGAGCTTTGCAATCACACCCGGATCACCAATTTGTAATGTACTACTGGTATCATAACCGAATAATTTCTCTTTCTTTGGAAGGTGGTGAATTGTCTGCCCATGAGAACCGATCAAATGAACTTTGTTTAGAGGAAATTTTATTTTGTCGCAAAGTGATTTAATAGCAGAAACATACACTCTCGCAATTAAAAAATTTAGCTTACAAATGTCGGTTACATTACCACCATTAAGTTCAGCATTTCGAAGAATCATCTCTTTCATTTTTCGGGGAAACGGATAAGTGATGAATCCCAGCTGTTTTATTTTGGTATTGATTCCGCTTCCGTTTATTTCGATTAGAACGACATCAACACCATCAACAGATGTACCGGACATTAAACCGATGACGTATTTATTTTTTCTCTTAGATAATTTGAGAAGCGATTCGATATTCATTTTTAAACCCTAAAAACGTTTCAAAACTATTTAATTAGTTACCGAGCGATTGCTATATTTACATTGGCCAAAATTAAAACATAAGATGGATAAAAAAATGCCACTAAAAATATTTTTTATAGTTTTAACTTTTTCTTACTTCTTAGCTTCACAAACAAAATACCCGGAAATTAATGAACAAATCAATTTAGGGAACTTCTCGCAAGCACAGACTTTAATTGAAAGTAAATTGCTCGATAAGAATCTGACCGAGCTTGACATGTACGATCTGAAATTCCAAATTGAATTGATGGATAGAATACGAAAAGACTTTAGACTAACTCGTGATGAAGTAATGAATGCTTTGAAAAAATATTATCCGAATTTAACCGATGAGATGCTGGTAAATTGGGAAAAAGATAATTCGCTTGAAATGAAAGTAATTGATGGAGAGAAACGGTACTTCAATAATGCTGTTCCAAATTTGTTTAGAATAAACAAAGAAGCAAAAAAGCAGAAAGAAAAAATTGAGGGGAGTAAGTTAGATGATCTCGATATATTTTTAGAAAATTACATTCCGAAAATTGTAGAGACTGCAAAAGAAACGGGGCAGCGATTTGTATCGCCTGTTAAGATGAAAATAAAATATTCTTTAACTGTAAAACCAAATTCAGTTCCTGATGGTGAAATAATTCGATGCTGGCTCCCCTATCCAAGAGAGTCAAATCCTCGGCAAACTGATATTCAATTATTGAATGTTAATAAAAGCGAGTATGTAATCGCTGATAATAAAAATCTTCAAAGAACGATTTACCTTGAAGATAAAGCGAAAAAAGATCTACCGACAAGGTTCGAAATTGAGTTAATCTATACAAGCAAAGCTGAGTATGTGAATCTATTTGAGGATTCAAAAGAAATATCATTCAATAAAAATCCCGAAGTATTTTCAGAGTATACTCGAGAGCAATTTCCTCATATCGTTTTCTCGGAACGAATAAAAAATATATCAGCACAAATCATTGGAGATGAAAAAAATCCTTTGCAAAAACTTAAAAAGATTTTTACTTGGGTGGATGAAAATACTCCTTGGGCAAGTGCGAGAGAATACTCAACTATTTCAAATATTCCCGAGTACAGTTTAGAAAACAAGCATGGCGATTGTGGAATACAAACTTTGGTTTTTATGACTCTCTGCAGGTACAATGGTATTCCTGCTAAATGGCAAAGCGGCTGGATGATGCATCCTCCTGAAATTAATCTGCATGATTGGTGCGAAATTTACGTTGATGATTATGGTTGGATCCCCGTTGATCAGAGTTTCGGAATCAAGAATTATTTGGATGAATCCGAAAGATATTTTTATCTCGGTGGAATTGATGCTTTTAGGTTAATTGTGAATGATGATTATTCGATGCCACTATTTCCTGCTAAGATTTATCCGCGTAGCGAAACAGTTGATTTTCAAAGAGGTGAAGTCGAATGGAGAGGCGGTAACTTATTTTTTGATAAATGGAATTACAGCATGGAAGTGGAATACCTAGAATGAGAAGCATAAATTAAAATTTTAGGTATTAACGATTCGTACTCATAATAAAGTTACAAACCCAGTTTCTCAACATATCTTGAAGCAGTTGCTTAGAAACTGGGTTTGTTTTTAAGCCAAAAATGTTCTTAAGTAAAACAATAATTTAACTTTATTTTTGTACAGTCGTTTCATAACTTTACACATCTTTTTTGGTAATGAATGAAAGAAAAATTTTTAATAATAATCCTGTTTCTATCAATTAATGTTTTATCTCAAGATAAAAAATATTTTGATGCTCCCTTTGGCGGCGGCGGCGGATATACACCGGGATGGATTTTTGTTAACCTCGATGAACTTAATAAACAGCTTGTTTCTTTTGGATCTGGTCAACTAAGCAAAAGTGGATTTTATACATCCGGTGGGGCAGGTTTTGTTTATATTGGGTTTGTACCAAATTTAAGAATTGGTGGCATGGGTTTCGGAGGCAGCACTTCAGAGTTAACCTTATTGGATGGATTTGAGAGAGAAGCAATTTACCGGATCAGCGGCGGTGGATTAACAGTTGAATATACTCTTCCTTTCATTAAGAATATCGCAGTTTCTGTTGGGTCAATCATTGGCGGTGGAAGTATTCAGATTGAATTATATAGAAATGCTGGTAATTTTAATTGGCAAAGTTTGTGGTCAGAGGTTTCTACTACAACTTCATCGTCACCAAACATCAGCAGAAAACTCAGTAATGATTTTTTCTTATTCTCCCCAATGATAAATATTGATATTCCATTTTACAGATTTATTTCATTTAGATTGGGTGGCGGTTATCAATTGGCAGTTGGTAAAAGTTGGGAAGTCGAAAATGAGAAGCAGTTATCGAATGTTTCATCAAAGCTAAACGGAAATAGCTTTTTTATTCAATCGGGAATATTTTTCGGATTTTTTTCATACTAAAAAAAATAAATGAAAAACATTTTAGTTACCGGCGGTGCGGGTTTTATCGGAAGCAATTTTATCAATTACATCCTTGATAAGAGGGACGATTATAACATAATCAACCTTGATAAACTTACTTATGCGGGCAATTTAGAAAATCTTATTCCTTCCGAGAAAAAGAAAAATTATCATTTTATCAAAGGCGATATAACTGATTTTGAACTTGTCAATAACATTTTTGAAAAATATAAAATTAAATATGTAGTACATTTTGCAGCAGAGTCACATGTTGACCGAAGCATTTTAGGTTCAGAGATTTTTTATCGAACAAATGTAATGGGCACAAATGTGCTGCTCGAAGTCGCACGGAAATTTGAAGTTGAAAGATTCTTGCAAATTTCAACCGATGAAGTCTATGGCAGTCTTGGAAGTGAAGGATATTTTACAGAGCGAACACCGCTTTCACCGAATAGTCCCTATTCATCAAGTAAAGCTGCTGCCGATATGATGGTTATGGCATTTTATCATACTTATGGAATGCCGGTCTTAATTACACGATGTTCAAACAATTATGGTCCTTATCAATTTCCCGAAAAACTAATTCCGTTAATGATTATAAACTCAATTAATAATAAAAAACTTCCTGTTTATGGGGATGGACTTTACGTCCGAGATTGGATTTATGTTATCGATCATAACAAAGCTGTTGAACTGGTATTTGAAAAAGGAAAAGTTGGTGAGGTTTATAACATCGGGGCAAGTAATGAAATGCCGAACATTAAAATTATTAAGTTAATTCTTAGTCACTTAAAAAAAGGTGAAGATTTAATCGAATATGTTAAGGATCGCCCCGGACACGACAGAAGGTATGCAATTGATTCTTCAAAAATTAAATCAAAATTAGGATGGGCACCTTCGTTTACATTTGAACATGCAATTGCCGAAACGATTGATTGGTATTTGAAAAATGAAAAATGGTGGAAAAGAATTATTTCTGGAGAATATCAGAAGTATTATGAAATTCAGTATTTAACAAATTAGAAACGTTTAAAAATGATAGAAAGAATTTTTATAACAGTACTGCTTGTAAGCATTGTTGCATTTTCTCAGACAGAGAAGAACTCAATGTCTGGCCTAATTGCAAATGCTTCATTAATTAGTGTTTCCATTGGAGGGAACTTTCCAATCACAGGTAGTTATCCAGC
>Ga0209323_10003804_pt1 | contig 10025 bp, 9 predicted proteins | sample Rifsed19ft2_FD_184014 | JGI IMG/M metagenome (GOLD analysis project Ga0209323, IMG submission 184014) | Soil microbial communities from Rifle, Colorado, USA - sediment 19ft 2 (version 2) | ecosystem: Environmental > Terrestrial > Deep subsurface > Rock core/Sediment | place: Rifle, Colorado...
GACATGGTCGGGTTGACCACCGCTGGCGCACCCGGGCCGCGTCCGCCGTAGCGTCCGCCAAAAATTTTCCACAAGCCCTGCGTCTCGCCGCCGGCGACGACGATATGGATATCCTCCGGCCAGAACAGTTGCAGCAGCTCGTCGGGCTTGGCCTTCAGCCGCGTGGCATGCGGCTCGACGCCGGCGACCGCCAGCGGGTGGACCAGCGTCTGGACCCACTGGTTGTCCCAGTAATCGCGGGCCGGCAGCCGCGCATGCTCGGCGCACCACGCGATCAGCTTGCCCTTGTTCAGGCCGAGGCTGTCGAAGCCGCGCGCCGAGATCGGGTCCATCACGATGAGCGGCGGCAGGTAGTGGTCGGTCGCGGCCAGGGTGCGGATCAACAGGTTTTGCCAGGTCTCGCGCGGGCCTTGTCCGGCGTGGGTGTACCAGCTCCCGAAGAACACGCTCACGGTGCTGTCGGTCGGCTTGAATCCGTGGTCGACATGGAACGGCGGCCACGGACTGCGCTCCTCGGCCTCCGGCAAGGCCGCCGTGTAGCCGTACCAGTTGCCGAGCGTGCCCAGGTAGGTATCGCCTGGGACCGAGCCGCCTTGCAGGTTCTGCGACAGCAGGCTGTAGGCGCGGCCGATCGTGGCGTTGGCGTGGTTGTAGGGACCCATCACGCCGACGCCCGAATCCATTCCGATCTCGTTGCGGATCGGGCCGTTGACGACCGAGATCGTGGCAAACGAGGTCGTGCTGCTCGAGCGGGCGGTCTGGCCGGTGGCGGCCAACGCCAGGATGACCGGAAAATATTCCGGCCGCGCGCCGGCCATGACCGCGTTGACCGCGACCTTCTCGACCGTGAATTCCCAATACTCGCGGAACGCCGTCGGCCGCAGCCGGCCGACGATCTTGTCGGGCGGATGGCTCGTGCCCTTGAGCATGCGCTCCACGCGCTCTTCCGTCGGCAGCACGATCGGCAGAAAGTCCGTCCAGCGGTTCCGGATGAAAAGCTCTTGCAGGTTCTCCTCGCTATCGGGCTCGAGCAGCCGCGGGGTCGCGCGCTCGAACGTGGCCCCTTTCAGGTCCTCCTCGTCGAGCGGGCGCGACAAGCCCTCGATCACCTCCTGCATGAAGGGTCGGCCGGAGACCGCGTCGTTGCCCTCGATATAGGCGCGCAGCTCAGCCGGCGAGCGGCCGACCACCGGCTGCGGCACGAATGCCTGGCGCGTGCGCGGCATGCCGTTGGCGAGCGCCACCGCGCGGGCAATGCGGGCGAACACGTTGGTATGCACGGCGACGGTGGGAACGCCGCTACTCTCCAGCGACATGGCCATCCCCACGACCGTGGGGCTGCAGGTGCTTCAAAGCCCGACACCCAAGATGGCGGCGTCGCCGTCGGCCTCGACCTTGGCGCGCATGTCCGGGTCGTCGACCCAGCTCTCGCGCGGCGTGATGACGCGCGTGATCACTTTCGGCAGGTGTTCGGCGAACCACTGCCGCATCTCTTCCATGAACGGGCCGGAATTGTCGAACAGGCAGTCGACCAGGTAGACGACCTTGCCGTCGAGGCTCTGAAGGCGCGGCGCCAGCCGCTTGCCGACAACTTTTGGCGGGTAGCCGCGGGGATCGTGAACGGTCACTCGTCGATCCGTTACCCGAGTATCCATGTGAACCTCCCGGCGGGGCACGACCTCACCGACCTTGTACACAAATCCTCGGCGATTTCAAATCGACCGTTACCCATTGCCCAATACACCACTGCGGCCATCCATTACGGTGCCATTACGCCATTACAAGCCATTACGCAGCCATTACGTGACAGTGCACCTAATGCAACGGACCAACGCAAGACCGACAATTGAGTGCACTTCACCGTAATCGCCGCTGTAATCGCGGCCGCGGGCCGCCCGTGCAGCGGGTTGCCTTGACGGGCGCGAGGACGGGCGCGCGAGAATATTGGGGCGCTCCTACGAGAAAGCGCGGAACCGCTGGAAACAGGATTTACAAATCCAATGTTTCCGGATCGCGGCTGGCGTTCCAGAAATGGAGGATATCGACCGTCCGGTTGTCTTCGTCGACGGTGTAGATGATCCAGTATTGGGTGCGGCGACCGACGCGAAAGAGGTAGGCCCGATAGGGTGCGCCCGTGAAGGCGAAGTAGCTCCAGGTCACGGGCGAGTCTCCCAGGTTGACGGAGATGATGCGGTCGAGCCGTTCAATCTGCTCGACCGCGAACTCTTCTGTGTAATTGCGCAGATAAACGGCGAATTCGTCGATGTGGCGCTGTGCGATCGGATCGATGCGCACGCGGTATGTCATTTGCGCTCTACCGTTTTGCCGTCCGGTAGATGTCGAGAAGGCGTTTCTTGAAGGTCTTGGAATTGTAGTCAATGGCCTTGCCGGCCTTGACCCGCGCCTCAGCTTGCTTCAACGAGGCGAGCAAATCCGCGCGCTCCTTGTTCGAGAGCACGGGGATTTCTTCCATGGTCGTGACCGGCACACTGGTGCTCCGCCGACGCCTGTGCTTGGTGGCGCTCTTGCTTGTCATTAAGATAATATAGCACGCTCGCCGAGATTCGATAGGGCAAGTCTACGGTCCCCCTGGTATCTTTGCGGCAACGATCGTGACCAGAATGGGCCGAGACCCGTGCAATTACGGAGACCCGCAATTACGGTGACAATGCGCTGAATGCAACGGACCAACGCAGGACCGACAGTTAAGTACGCTGTCACCCTAATCGCGTAATCGTATTCGGCATAATCGCGTTATTGCTGGCACCCTGCACTGATTGTGTTGTCGGATGTCAAAACGCTTACCAGAGCTAAGGGCCCGCATTCACCGCAAATCCCACGACTATTTTACTTTCGAATATAGTCGCCGCGACCGGGAACGGTGGCAAATGTTTTATGGAGCCACTGACGCACTTTTGGATGCGGAAATGGCGGCAGCAGCATACGTTCGGGCAATTACTGCTGATGCAGGTGTAAACCTGCTGGTCTGCTACGGCTTCCTTCAAGCGATATACATTCAACAAGATGCTGTCCGCACGCTATCACGTGCCGTGGGACTGGATTGGCATCCAGGAATGGATGTGCGGCTGAAGGAGATTCGGGACACGCGAAATCGACTGACCGGTCACCCAGCACGAGCAGGCGAGAAAGAACCACAACCTCGCCCGTCATCGGCAATCATTGCGTATCACGATATAACTCAATCAGCGTTTCGCGGGCACGTGTATTATGAGGATGGATCGGACGATGTCATTGTGGATGTGAATACGATTTTTAGAGATAATGAAGAGCGCTTAGCACTGCAGTTGGAAGCGGTGGAGCAGGCGATGGATAATGAAGAAGCAAGGTTTCGGAGAGAGCAGTCAACACGCCCATTTTCTACTGTTTTCGAAAAGCCCTTTAATTATCTCATGCAGCGATTGCAGTGTGATTTGGGTGACGACGCCCGCGTACCGCAGGCTGAAGCACATGCCAAAATGATCCGCGAGGAGATGCAAACTCTTCAAGAAGACCTCAGAAGTCGTGGCTTCGAATGGCCCGCAATTTCTTATCACATGGGTCTGATTTTTACCGGTCTCGATATGCTGGAAAAGTTGCTGCGTAAGACCCCACCACGCCCGAATGATCAGAATGAATTCGATCTGGTTTATGATGGCTTGGAAAAGAACGTCGACCGCGTCAGAGGGTTCGTGAAGCAAATAGATGAAAAATTACGAACGGCAGTCTGTTAAGAAGCAAGGTGACAGGCCTTATCAAGCATTACAGTTGAGCGGCGTGGCGGGCAGGGGCAAGATGAAAAGCTTCGACTACATCATCGTCGGCGCGGGTTCGGCCGGGGCGGTGCTGGCGAGCCGGCTGAGCGAGGACGCCGGCGTGTCGGTGCTGCTGTTGGAGGCGGGCGGGCCGGGCCGCCATCCTTTCTTGCGCATGCCGATCGCGCACGGCAAGATCCGCCACTGGCCGAGCTATAGCTGGAATTTTCGGAGCGAGCCGGAGCCGGCGCTCAACGGCCGCCAGCTCGTCATCCCGCGCGGCAAGGCGCTCGGCGGCTCGTCCAGCATCAACGGCATGATCTATGTGCGCGGCAATCCGCGCGACTACGACCTCTGGCGTCAGCGCGGCTTGACGGGCTGGGGCTACGCCGATGTGCTGCCCTACTTCAGGCGGATCGAAACTAGCTGGCGGGGGCCGAGCGAAATCCATGGCGGCCACGGGCCGGTGCGCGTCACCGAGGTCCACTCGCCCCACATGCCCTACGAGGCCACGGTCAAGGCGGCGGTGGCGGCCGGCCATGCGGCGGTGGACGACCCCCATGCCGGGCGCCAGGAGGGCATATCGCGCATCGAGGTCACCATCGCCGACGGCAACCGCCAGAGCACCGCGCGCACCTATCTCGCGCAGGCGCGCGCGCGGCCGAACCTCACCATCCTCACCGGCGCAAAAACCTCGCGCATCCTCATCGAGCGCGCCCGCGCGGTCGGCGTCGAGTATCGGCACGCCGGCAACACCCATCAGGTGCGCGCCGAGCGCGAGGTCATCGTCTCGGGCGGCGCCTACGGCTCGCCCCAGATCCTCATGCTGTCGGGCATCGGCCCCGCCGACCATTTGCGGGAGGTCGGCGTCGATGTCGTGCACGACCTGCCCGGCGTCGGCCAAAACCTGTCGGAGCACCCGGTCGCCTATACCTCGTTCAAGGCGGTGAGCACCGACACGTTCATCAAGTTCTTTCGCCTCGACCGCGCCACCCTCAACGTGTTGCGCTGGTTCTTCCTCGGCAGCGGGCCGTTCGCGGGCAACGCCGCCTACGCCAACATTTTCCTGCGCACGGACGCCCGGCTCGACCGGCCCGACGTCCAGATCATCTGCGCCGGTGTCGGCTTCGATGCCGAGCTGTGGTTTCCCGGCCTGACCAAGCCGCCGGTCCACCGCTACAGCGTCAGCCCCGCCGTGCTGCATCCAGAGAGCCGCGGATGGGTCAAGCTGCGCTCGGCCGATGCGAGCGATCCGCCGCGCATCTTCTTCAACATGCTCGGCGAGCGCGCCGACATGGACACGATGATCGCCGCCTTCAAGGCTTCGCGCGCCGTCTTTGCGCGGGAGCCGCTGAAAAGCCTCGTGGCGGGCAGCCGCTGGCCGGACGAGTCCGTCAAGAGCGATGTGGAGATCGAAGCGTTCCTGCGCATGGCGACCGGGCCCATGCATCATCCGGTTGGGACCTGCACCATGGGTGTCGGCCCGGAAGCGGTTGTGGACGCAGAACTGCGCGTGCGCGGGATCGACGGCCTGCGGGTCGCCGACGCCGCGGTCATGCCGGACGAGACGAGCGGCAACACCAACATCCCGGTCATCATGGTCGGCGAGAAGGCCGCCGACCTCGTGCGCGGGCGGACGCTGGCGCCGATCGAGGCGTAAGTGCGTCAGCGGTCATAGATAGCGCTTATGACGCCGCACAGCGTGTGATCGGCGCTCACGCGCGCCGCCAAGAAGCTCACGAGGAGGGGGCGTCAGGACGATTGCGGCCATTCCCGCCAATGGGTCGGACGCACGTCGATGCGCTGCTTGGTGAGCGCGTTGATCCATCCGCCGACGACGCGCCGACAGGGAAAGACCAGCGTATGGGGGCCGTCGGTCTCGATGACGGCGAGTTCAAGATCGCAGTCGAAGGGCGCGGTGGATATCGGCTGCCACATCGCGCCCTTGTGCGGCGCCGACAAGGTCCGCGCTTTGATCTAGATCACGACTGCGCGCCTCGTGCCCGCCCAACAGCGGGCGGGCGGCCTGCCCCGCGTGCATTGCAACAAATGGCACGCGGCTAGGGTCGAAATACCCCTTCTCAACGGCTCGCGGATCGAGGACATTAGCTCATCGACCTTCAAACCGGTATGCGATCAACCAAGAAGGCGCTCGATCGCCTGCAGGCCGATATGCCATCAAGGAGGGCATTGCGATGTGGCAAAGAGCAGTCCCGGCTTTTCGTGTTTCCATTGCGGCGCTGTTGGCGGCCGCTGTTGCGCTCCTGACCTGCCCGCAGCAATCGCAGGCGCAAAGCTACAAGTGGCCGTCATATTTCAACGTCATCACCCCCACCGTGGGCACCGCCAACCACTCGCTCGCGGTGGCCTGGACGGCGGAGTTCAGCGCCAGCACCGGCGCGCGCGCGCGCGTGCTGCCGGCGCCCACCGGCTACGCGCGCACCGAATGGCTGAACACCGGGGAAGGCCGGCTGTCGCTCTATCAGCCGTCGGACTATTTCGACCAGATGGACGCCGTGGAGGGCTACGCCACCAGGACCGGCGGCCCCACCGACACCCGCGTGATCAACATCAATCTGGTCACGGCCTGGGGCTACATGGTGCGCGGCGACTCGCCGATCAAGACGATCACCGACTTCAAGCCCGGCACCAAGGTCGCGTTCTACTCCGGTTCCTCGTTCTTGATCGCCGGGATCGACGCTCTGCTCGCCTATGCGGGCCTCACCCGCAAGGACGTCCAGCTTGTCGAGATCGGCAGCTACAGCGCCAACACCAACGTGGTGGTGGAAGGCCGCGCGGACATCACCTTCACCTCGCCGATCTCCGGCCCGAGCTACCAGGCGGAGGCGGGGCCGCACGGCATCCGCTGGCTTGAAATCCCGAGCCGCGACAAGAACCCGGCGGCCTATGACCGGTACCGGAAGATTCAGCCCGGCTACATCCTGCAGAAGACCGAGGCGGGCGTGAAGTCCTCGATCGGCCTGCAGATGGACCACGCCTATCAGAGCAACCATGTCAAGGCTGAGGAAGACGCGGAGTTCGTCTATCAACTGGTGAAGTGGATGGACGTCAACCACGACAAGTACAAGGGCAAGTTCACCCACGCCAGGATGATGACGATCGCCAATCTGGTCGTCTATCTCGAGCGCGGCGCGCTCGAGCCGCTGCACGAAGGCACGATCCGCTACCTGAAGGAGAAGAATCTTTGGAAGCCGGCCTACCAGCAGCGCCAGGACAAGCTCGTGGCCTTGGCCAAGCAGCGCGCCGCCGGCTACAGGGCGGCGCTGGAGGCGGCGACCGAGAAGGGCCTGTCGACCGTGCCGGGCGACAAGGAATGGCTGGCGTTCTGGGCCGAGTACCGCAAGCAGCACGGCATGGCCAAGTCGTTCGGTGAGGAAGTCCTCGCGCTGCAATGACGCGGCGTGAGAGCTCGCACGGCCCCCGCGGAGATGATCTTGCCGGAGGCGGAGGTCACGCCCTCCGCTTCTGCGTTGCGTGCGGCTGCGCGAGCCGCCGCGGCAACGACAAAGGTCGTAGCCGCCCTTGTGCAGGGTGCCTCGCAATGCTGAATCAGGCGGTCCCGATGATGAGTCAGCGGTCATGACAAGCAGCGACAAACCGGGGGCGGCAAGCGCGATCCCGGCGCGCGTGCCGTTTCCCGACCGTACGCTCGATCGCTATCGGAGCCTGCCGCTCGCGATCCGGCTCTACATCCTCGCCACGTCGTTCGGTGGCATCGCGATCGCCGTCATCTACATCTTCAGCTTGGCGCCGCTGCTCGACATTACCTATTACTTCCTGCTGATGATGATGTATCTGCCGGTGGCCTATCTGCTGCTGCCGGCCCACAGGAGAGAGATCCGCGTCGGCTGGATGAGCTACCTGCCGGCGGTCGTTTCCCTCCTCATCACCGCCTTCCTGGCCTACAAGGGGCGCGATCTCGCGTTCCAGACCTGGATTCCCGCCAATCCGTGGCAGCTCGCAATAGCGAGCGTCGTGTTCGTGCTGATCATGGAGGCGGCGCGGCGCGGCGGCGGCATGATCTTCACCCTCATCGTGCTGTTCTTCGGCCTGTATCCGTTCTTCGCTGAGTACATGCCGGGCATTCTGTGGGGGCCACCCACCTCGCTCGCGCGGACGATCGCGTTCAACGTCTACTCGAACGACGCCCTGCTCGGCGTGGCGACGCGCGTGGTGGGCGAGACCCTGATCGGGTTTTTGATCCTGGCATCGCTGCTGGTCGCGACCGGCGCCGCCGACTTCTTCCTCAACCTGGCGATGGCGCTAATGGGAACGGCGCGCGGCGGCCCCGCCAAGGTCGCGGTGCTGTCGAGCGGATTCTTCGGAAGTCTCAGCGGCAGCATCTTCGCCAACGTCGTGAGCACCGGCGCGGTCACCATCCCGAGCATGCGGCGTTCGGGCTTCCCCGGCTACTATGCCGGCGCGCTCGAAGCGTGCGCGTCGACCGGCGGCATGCTGATGCCGCCGGTGATGGGCGCGGTGGCCTTCATCATGGCCGACTTCACCAACACCGAATACGGGGTGATCGTCGTCGCCGCCGCCATTCCGAGTATCCTGTACTATTTCGGCCTTTACTGCCACGTCGACAGCTACTCCGCGAAAGCCGGGCTCGGAGGGTTGCCGCGCCAGGAACTGCCCACGATCAAGGCCACCATGAAGGACGGCTGGCCGTTCCTCGCCGTCCTGGCATTCCTGGTCTGGGGCCTCGTCGTCATGCAGTGGGAGCGGCTGACGCCGTTCTACGCCTCGGCGCTGCTGATCGGGCTCACCTTCGGGCGCAGGAACCTGTGGCTCAGCCCCCGCAAGGTCCCGGAAATCCTGTTCGAGACCAGCAAGCTGCTGAGCCAGACCATGGCGCTCCTGCTGCCCACGAGCTTCATCCTGGGCGGCCTGATGGCCACCGGCGTCGCGCCGAACATCGCCTCCGAGCTCGTGCGCATCGGCGGCGAGAACATCGTGCCCGTGCTCGCGATCGGCGTGGCCGTCTGCATCTTCCTGGGCATGCTCGGGATGATCGTGGCCGCCTATCTGATGCTGGCGCTCACCCTGGCGCCTGCGCTCGAACAGCTCGGGCTCAACACGCTGGCGATCCACCTGTTCATCGCCTACTACTCTATGCTGGCAGCGATCACGCCGCCGGTGGCGCTCGCCGCCTTCATCGCCTCCCGCATCAGCGACTCCGACCCGATGTTGACGAGCTGGCACGCCTGCCGGCTGGGCATCGTGCTCTATTTCATCCCGATCTTTTTCTTGTTCGAGCCTGCCCTGATTCTGCAAGGTCCGCTCTATCTGACGGCAATCTGGCTGCCGGTTAACATGATCGCCATCGTGCTGATCGCCGGCGCCTCGGAAGGGCGCTTGTGGGGCTTCGGCCTGCTGCGGCCGTGGGCGCGCGTGGTGTTGTTCCCGGCGGCGCTGCTGGTCGGCTTCCCCGATTGGAGGACGACGGCTGCCGGCGCCGTCATCGTCGCCGCGGTGCTCCTTCTGCGCAACCTTTCCGCTGCGCCGGCGCCCGAGCTGCGCGCGGCAGGGCAGGGATGACGGCATGAGGGCGGCGGTCGCGCCATCGCGGTGAGCGGTTGGTACGCCCGCAAAGCTCCTGCGCGCCGCGATCGGGTCACGATCGGCCGATTCTCATTCCGGCTTTTGCCGACTAGGATTGCGACCGCCAGCGACGGCCGCGCCATTGACAGCGCATCATGTCTGGACCCACCGACCCTTCCATTGATGGCGAAATCCGCGACGGGCGCCACCTGCTGCGCGTGCGCGTCTACTATGAGGACACAGATTTTACCGGCATCGTCTATCACGCGAGCTACCTGCGCTTCATGGAGCGCGGGCGCACCAACTACCTGCGGCTCATCGGCGCCGACCACCGCGCGCTGTTCAAGGCGGGCGAGCGCGAGGCGCCGGGCTTTGCCTTCGTGGTGCGCGCGATGACGATCGACTTCCTCAGGCCGGCGCGCATGGACGACATCCTGAACGTCGTCACCGCGCCCGAGGAGATCAAGGGCGCCTCGGTCGTGCTCGGCCAACAGGTGATGCGCGGCGAGGAGCTGTTGGTCGCCGCCCACGTGCGCGTCGCCTTCGTGGTGGGCGGGCGCGCGCGGCCGATCCCAAAACCGCTGCGGATCGCGATGACGGGCGACCGCGAGCGGCGAGGCGCCGATTAGAGCGTTTTTCGATTGCTTCGGCGCAACTTCTCGATGAATGGCGCAATGGGCAGCACGCTCCGCTTCACCTCTCCCATTG
>Ga0209323_10003812_pt1 | contig 10014 bp, 7 predicted proteins | sample Rifsed19ft2_FD_184014 | JGI IMG/M metagenome (GOLD analysis project Ga0209323, IMG submission 184014) | Soil microbial communities from Rifle, Colorado, USA - sediment 19ft 2 (version 2) | ecosystem: Environmental > Terrestrial > Deep subsurface > Rock core/Sediment | place: Rifle, Colorado...
TGACCAAACCCGTAATAATTACTAATAAATTTTTTTTCAAATTATTTCTCATATTATAGAAGTTATATTGTAAACTATAGTCAAAATAGTCAGGTTTGCATACGCAAACGAGCTATTTTGAATATATAATCTCTTACGAGGAGTTGCAAACTCGAGTAAGAGGAGTATATCGTATATGAAATTTGCTGACTTTCTAAGATCATTTTCAAATTTTCTTTCAAGAAATAAACTCTTTCTTTTTTTTATCCTGTTATATTTATCTTTTGTTACTTACTTTCTTATCGGAATTTCGGTAATTGATCCGGATTTCGGCTGGAGTCTTCGGGCGGGGGAAATAATTATGCAAAAGGGAGTTCCGAAGACTGACCCTTTTACATATACAATGCCCGGTTTTCCTTATGTTGATCATTCGTGGCTTTTCAGCTATTTCATTGCTCTTACATACCCTGTATTTTCGGGCAAATTTCTGTCTCTTCTTCTGGCTTTCTGCGTTTATGTAGCTGTTTTTATTGCAGTGAGCCGTCTCAATGACGATTCTGAGCTTGCGCATGCTGATTTATCACCTGTATACGAGAAATGGTTGCATCCGATGGTAATAAGCGTAATTGCCTTTTTTCTTATATATTTTTCAATAAGAGCACAAATAGTTTCGTGGATCTTTTTTTCGATATTAAATCTTCTTTTGTTTCGAAAGGATAACTACTCACGATATAAATATTTCCTGCCGATTATTTTTTTAATCTGGGCTAACTTGCATGGCGGGTATTCACTGGGAATTGCCGTGCTTGGCTACTTTGTATTTTTTCGATTAATAATAAATAAGAAGGGTTCGTGGAAAGACATACTTGTTTTGGTTGTCTGTGTTTTGACAACACTATTGACTCCTTACGGGCTTTCGGGCTGGAGGGAAGTAGCTTCTTCGGTTTTTGATTCCAGACTTCGGTGGACTATCGCTGAATGGCTGCCCTCTTTGACTTTTTTTGATGTTTCAATGATTTTTTACGTTTCAATGTCGTCATTCATGGTTTTTATGAAAAGAAAAAATATTGCCAAGATTCAATTATTTTTGTTTTGGGTTCTTTTTACCATGGCGCTGACAAGCAGGCGCAATATGCCGTATTTTATGTTGTATTCTCTACCTCTGACGATATCTGCGATCAATAAATTTTATTTGGATGTGACGGTGAATCCAGGTGCAAGAGATAGATTTCGTATTGCCTTTAATTTTATTCGAGGTCTTTCAATAGCACTACTTTTAATCGAAATGTTTTCAACTTATTGGAAAGTTTATTTTCTTAAGCCGTTTGTTACGGAACGATCTGGATTTTACCCTGCTGAAGCGGTGAATTATTTGAAAGATAAAAATATCTCTGGAGAGATTTTCTCTAATTACGGCTGGGGAGGATATCTGATCTGGAAACTGCCGGAAAAGAAAGTCTTTATTGACGGAAGGATGCCGAGTTGGAAATTTACGCCAAAAGACCCCGATAAAGAAACGGAGTCGGCATATTCTGATTATCTTGCGATTGAGAGCGGAGAATTAGATTTTAACTCTGTCGCCGATAAATATAATATTGATTACGTTTTGTGGCCGGTGGAAAAGCGGACGTTTCTTTCAAAAGTAGAGGACAGACTGAAATCAATCGCTATCTTTAACACCGAGAAAAATAATTTTTCGTTTCTGGGTTATCTTAACGAAAAAGGATGGAAACTTATTTATTCAGATTTGACGGCGCAAATTTACATACGTCTTTGAGTAAATAGATCGTTGGATGATGGGAAAAACACTAATTCTTCAGAATTTGAGGTAATATACTCCTCTAACTTGAATTGCAACTTTATGTTAGAGATTATATATAAGTGTCAAAACATTGCGTTTTCAAAATGCTATCTTTAGAATTGCAAACCAAAGTATTTTGACTATAAGTTATACTAAAAGGAAATGGGAACTATTGAAGACATAAAAGCAAAAGCTGATATTGTCAGTATTATTTCCGAAAGAATTTCGGTTAAAAAAGCCGGCAAGCATTTCAAAGCGTTATGTCCATTCCATGGAGAAAAAAGCCCTTCTTTTATGATTTCTCCGGAACTTCAGATTTATAAATGCTTCGGCTGCGGGGAAGGGGGAGATGTCATTTCCTTTTTGGAAAAATACGAAGGAATGGATTTTAATGAAGCGATTAAATACCTCTCCGATAAAACAGGCGTAAAACTTGACTCGGGGAGTTTTCAGCCAAAAAAAGATAAAGAAAAAATAATTGAAATTAATGATTTGGCTTCAAAATATTATAACTATCTTCTTTTGAAACATGAATTGGGTAAGAATGCTCTCAAGTACCTTTTGGAAGTAAGAAAATTGACCATCGATACAATCAAATATTTCAAAATCGGTTTTTCCCCGAACAACCAGAAGATTTTTGAATCTTTTTTTATAAATAAAAAAGGCTTGAAAAATAAAGATCTGGTATCAGCCGGAATCTGCTACGAACGGTACGGCAGAGTGTTTGATAGATTTTCCGATCGGATTGTCTTCCCGCTTTTTGACCATCGCGGAAATACAGTTGGTTTTTCAGGGCGAATATTGCCAAACTCAAAGCCCGATCTGGCAAAATTTATAAATACACCGGAAACTCCCGCATATCACAAATCCGAAGTTCTTTTCGGCTTGAATTTTACAAAAAATGATATAAAAAAAGCTGGACTTGCGATTGTTACAGAAGGGGAGTTTGATATGATTTCTCCATGGCAGCGGGGTGTAAAAAATATTGTTGCAATTAAAGGCTCGGCTCTGACTGAAGCACACGCCAATCTTCTTGGACGATTTACAAAAAAAATTACCCTGGCTCTTGACTCCGATTTTGCAGGCAACGCCGCCGCGAAAAGGGGTATTGAGGTAGCGCAAAAGATGGGATTAAAAGTGAACGTCTGTCAGTTGGGAGAGTACAAGGATCCCGATGAGCTGGCGATAAAAAATATTGATAAATTTTCTGACTCGATAAAAAAAGCTGTTCCCATTTACGATTTCATTATTGATTCCGTAGTGAAAAAATTCGATTTGGCAACAGTGGACGGGAAAGTTGATATCTCAAGGGAGGTGGTTCCGGTTCTATCCAGGATTGATGATGAAATAATTAAGGCTTACTACGTTGAGGTATTAGCCAAAAAACTGAAAGTCCCTTACGAATCGGTTTATAAAGAAGTAGAAAAAAACAATATTTCAAAAATTACCTCGGATTCAAAAGAAAAAGAATATGAAGAAAAAGTTCAGGGGAAAAGGGAACAGCTTGAGGAAGCACTTCTGGTACTTGTTATGATGGCTTCCCCGCAAGAAATTTTAGATTATAAAGATTATTTTAAGTCTTCTTTTATTGTTAAAATAATCGGGCAATTAGTCTTATTCTCCAAAAAGTCTGATTTTGAAATAAAGGAATTTTCCCAGAGCCTGCCGGCGGAGCTTGCTCAAAGATTTAATGAGATGTATCTAAATAATACTAAAGGTATAGATAAATTTGACACCCCTTCGCTTCAGAGCGAAGTAAACGCTCTCAAAAAAGCGTTAGAAACATTCAATTTAACGAAGTCTCAGGGAGAAATTATTAAAAAAATACAAGATAGCGAAAAGTTGCACGATAAAGATGAGGTCTTAAAATATCAAAAAAAACTAAATGAATTAGTTAAGACAAAGCTGATTTTGGAGGGAAAACATTAATGAATTTCATGATTGAATTGAATAATTAGCCATATTGGGTATATACTCCTCTAACTTGAATTTGCAACTTTATGTTAGAGATTATATATAAGTGTCAAAACATTACGTTTTCAAAATGTTATCTATAAATTTGCAAACTGAAGTATTTTGACTATAATACTTTAAGGTTTTGTATTTTCCTCAATAATTTTAAATATGATAAGACGAGAAGTAGGAGAACTTATTAAGCACGCACGCGATCAAGGCTTTTTGACACAGGATGAAATCTTGGAGGTTTTTGTTGATGCTGAGGACAGGCTTCCTGAATTGGATAATCTTTATGACAGTTTGTTGTCGGAGGGAATTGACGTTTTTGAGTCTGTAGAGGCAGAAGTCACGGAAAGTGAAGAAAAAGCCAAAGAGAAGCTTGAGCGGGAGATTGAAATTTTGACGAAGTTAACTGGTGTGGAATCAACAGATCCGGTCCGGCAGTATCTTCGGGAAATCGGCAAGGTCTCGCTTTTAACAGCCGAGGATGAGGTGGAATTGGCAAAAAGATACGAAAAGAAGGAAAAATTTGCTAAAGATAAGCTGACAGAATCAAATTTACGCTTGGTCGTTTCGATTGCAAAGAAATATATCGGAAGAGGATTATCGCTTCTTGATCTTATTCAGGAGGGAAATCAAGGATTAATCCGTGCAGTTGAGAAATATAATTGGCGGAAAGGCTTCAAGTTTTCTACTTATGCCACATGGTGGATAAGACAAGCTATAACACGCGCCATTGCAGACCAAGCAAGGACGATCAGGATTCCGGTCCATATGGTTGAAACAATAAATAAGCTTTACCGAACATCGCGGCGCTTAATGCAAACGCTTGGGCGCGAACCAACTCCGGAAGAAATCGGTGATGAAGTAGCGCTTGACCCGGACAGGGTGCGGGAGATATTTAAGATTGCCCAGGAAGTAACCTCGCTTGAGGCGCCTGTTGGAGAGGATAAAGAAAGTTTTCTTGGCGATTTCATTCCCGATGAATCACAGCTTTCTCCGGTTGATGCCGCTTCAAAACAACTCTTGAAAGACCATCTTGAAGAAGTATTAAAGACGCTTTCGGAAAGAGAAGCAAAAGTATTAAAGCTTCGTTTTGGTCTGGAGGGAACAAAGTCAATGACATTGGAGGAAGTCGGTAAAGTTTTTGGTGTAACGCGCGAACGCATTCGTCAGATTGAAGCCAAGGCGCTTCGAAAATTAAAGCACCCCTCACGAAGAAAAAAATTGCAGGATTATTTGGAATAATTATAACCGTAACGTAAAATAGCTTTAAGATAATGCGACGCACACTCGGCTATTTTCCCAAAATAGGTTTTATATCCTACATATTATTTATTGTCTATATCATTTTTGTTTATTTTAGTTTTCCTATTTATTTTTATCAGACTGATCTCGTGAACTTTCTGACCGGTGCGAAGATGGTAAGAGACGGACAGGCGCAATATTTGTACGATGAAAGCGTCCAACTGGTTTTCCAAAACGAAATCGTCGCCCCGTTTGAGCGCGAAGTGCTTCTTCCTTTCAGAAACACACCGCTTGCAGCACTTTTATATACTCCTTTTACGTATTTGAATCTTAAGACGGCTACTATTTTGGTAATTTTTATTAATACGGGTTTAATATTTTTTTTTACAAAACTTTTTTCTCGAAAGATTGAGAAATTATCCAAAATAAAACGGCTCTGGGTTTTACCTATTATTTTTTGGCCGTGTGTCGCAACACTGCTTACCGGACAAAATGTTGGAATTATTCTTCTGATAATTGCGCTAATTTACTTTCAGCTTATGGGAAATAATTCTTTGGGGTCCGGCATATTTTTGTCACTTCTACTTCTTCGACCGCAGGTTATGCTTATTCTTCCTTTTGTTTTTCTTCTTGTCGGGAATAAAAAGAAGTTTTTAATGGGATTTATTTTTTCTTCTTTGGCAATAATTCTAATAAACGGAATTATTGTCGGTCCCGATACGCTTTTGGATTATCCCAAATATGTCATGTCGGTAGAGAATTCTTTTTTTGAGGGCAGAACGCCAAGCATTTCGTCAATTTATTTTATGTTAAAAGAATTGTTTCCATACGTCGGTAAGAGCGTTTTGTCTTCGGTTAATTTCTTTTTCTATTTGGTGACAATTGCGGTATTTTTCCTGAAGCGAAAAAAATATAAATTAGCTGAAGCATTTATAATATCGGTTCTTGCAACAATTTTATTTTCCATTCACGTTTTGTCGCACGATTTGATCCTCCTTCTGGTTCCCATTTATATCTTAATTTCAAAAACTTCAAATAACCTGACCGGTGTTTTTAAAAATAAAATTGTGCTATTACTTTTTTTTAGTCCGATTTTAAATATAATAGGAGTTCCTATAATTACAACATTGGTTTTAACATGGGTTTTAATCTATTTATTAGTTTTTAACAAAAATGTTGAAATAACTTCTTAAGTAAAACAAATTTAAGAATATGAAATATTTAAAATCCACGAAAAAGACTTTATTGACGGTTGTTTGCATCACCTATGTTCTGCTTACGCTTTTATATGCCCTGGAATATTTGAATTTTCCCAATTTTTTAATAAAGACCGACGTCGTGAGTTTTCTAACCGGCGCGAAAATTATTAAAGAAGGTAAAACCGATCTACTTTATGATTTGGCTACACAGTCTCAATACCAAAATGAGATTGTTGCGCCGTTTGTTAAGATACTTCTTCCCTTCAGAAATTTTCCTATAACTGCATTTTTTTACATACTGCTTCTTGATATGGGCTTATTGCACGCGTACTCAACCATTTTTCTATTCGGTCTTATATTTCTTGTGGCGTTCCATTTTATCTTCACTCATTTTTTTCCCGATTTAAAAAAATATAAATTATTGATTTTATTACCCCTATTCTTTTATCCGAGCGTTTCAAATTTGATCATCGGGCAATATACACCATTAATCCTTCTGATTTTCCTTTCGATTTATTTAGCTTTGGTCAAAGATAAATCGTTTTGGAGCGGTTTTGCAACCTCATTTTTATCGATTAAGCCTCAATATTTGCTTTTTGCACCTTTTTCGCTGGCTTTAAGTATTAACAGGAAGAAGTATGTCTTTGGATTTTTTTCAGGTTTAATTTTGTTCTTTCTTCTTAATTTAGCTGTGACTAAGAACTTGATTCCGTTTATTAACTACCCGGGGTTTTTATTTAGCACAGAGAATTCTACTTTCGGAAGCCGTCCGTACCAAATGCTCACTTTATTTGGGATTGTGAAGCGATTCTTACCGCAATTAAATTCTCTACATCTGATCATAGGAAATATGGCTTTTTATTGTCTGACGGTAGTATTGATACTTAAAAAATATCGTAAAGAAAACGACACAAACAAACTATTTATTTTGGGGATTTTTGCCGCACTATTATTTTCCGTCCACGCCTTGTCTCATGATTTAATGATACTTTTATTGCCAATTTATATTTATCTTACGTCTTCGAAAAATAACGCAACAGCGTTTATAACTTTAATCGGTATAGTGACGGGAATGTTATTCTTTTTCCAATCGAATTTATTGATTGTTATTGAAATGATTGTTTTTGTAATTTTGATCCTAAATGATAAGCACTCCTACGCTCCAGAACATCATAAACGTAACTTGAACTGAAATTAGAACGACGGCGAGGATTTTCTTAACCCCAGGATTTTTAGATGTGAGTGCTAATGCTAAAAAAAGAGGAAAGACTGCGCTTGACATCCTTGGTATGCCTATGGCAATTTGTATTCCGTTAATAAGCGGCAATAGAACAACAATTAAGGAAAGCATTAAGTACTCGATATGTAAGCTTTTTAGGTATGTGTACAAAAGAAGCAAAAGCTCCAGAATTGTAAATAGCCCGAGGACTAAAGTGGCGTCGCTTACGGTCAAAAGCTCATAGAGGACCGTAAACGGATTTGAAAGCCGCGCCCCCCATTCGGAATGCGAAAAGGCAAACGGGTTCCCTGTAAGTTTATATAAATAAACACAAAACAAAAGTAAACCTGCAGGGTAAAAAAGTAAGGACAGGACATTTATGTTTAGCTTAAAGCGGTTTTGTTTAAGGTAGATATATGCGATGGGCAAAAGACAAAATACACCGGTGGGCCGAACCAGAGATAATAAGAATCCGGAAATTCCTGAAAAAAACCATTTGTTTTTCTTGGCAAAATAAAAACTTAAAATTGTAAGAAGCAAAAACATTGATTCAGAAAAAATTCCTGAGAGGACAAACCCTGTTGGAAAGAGAAACATAAATAGAACGCTGTCCTTGGCGACATCTTTTTTGTAATCAAGAAGAACTAGTTTATAAAGAAATATCCCCGACAATAATAAGGATATGTTTGATATGAGAAGAGCGGAATTATAGAAACTTCCCGTGAGGTTGCCGAGTATTCTAACAGACATGGGATAAAGTGGGAAAAAGGCTGTATTTGCTTGTCCACAGCAGACTTTGGGAAGATCGGCTGGTGTAGGAGAATATCCCTTTTCTGCGACATTTAAATACCATGCTGAATCCCAAACGCTCCAAAGGTCCAGCCACTGAACTTTTGTATATTTCCATTCATACCAATTGTTGTAAGTATCAGAAAAGATATTTCTCGATATTAGCCCTGCGAATACTAAAACGAGCCTTGTAAGAATAAATAAAAGTAAAATATAAGAAGCGACGTTAAAGCTGGAACTTGACCTAAATTTCTTGATAACTGTTTTTAACAGCAGCATAAGTTAATTATCTTCGACTTTGGCGACAATCAAAAGATCCTCTCCGAAATCGGAGAAATATAAAATCAAATTTATAAAGAATGCAGGAAGTGCGACTAGGGCGATCAAAAGTATATGCGTCATGGTTTTATTATTTTGCTTTCTGCCCTGCAACATATTGAAAAAAACGCTGTCGGATTTTGTCAGCCAGCTGACAATACTTTGTGCGGAAGTGAATGTTGAATATTCCAGAGAGAAAGTATGGGTTTTGAGAATTTTAAAACCGTGCTTTTTCAAAAGACTGCACAGTGATTTTTTATTAAAGAAATAGAGATGATATTTCAAATCCAAACCCAACCAATATCCATTACAAAATCTTCTGGTCCAGGAATCATAGTTGGGAACTTCGATAACAATCATACCATTCTTTTTTAGCAGACTTTTAATTTTAATAACGTATTTTTCCGGATATTTAACATGTTCCAAAACATGCATAATAGTTACGAGATCAAAGGAGTTTGAAGGAAGTGAGAAGTCGAGGAGGTCTTTGTTATATATATCCAGACCAAGCTTATTTTTGGAAAACAGGTATGCATTTTTCTCGATTTGAGTGCCAACGGTTTTTTTGTAACCGAAATACTTTTTGAGATAATAAAGCGTGAAACCACGTCCGCTTCCAATATCGAGAATACTTTTAGCCTGAGGATTTATCGTGTACAGTCTGAAAGCCCTTAAAAGTCTAAATGCTTTGACAATAAACTCGATTCCGAAACGAAATCGTATCGGTGTTTCGTTTTGGTAATAATTTACATAGACCGAATTTGGATCTGCCGATTTGAGTTGACTGGAAAACATAATTCCGCAGTCAAGACATTTATTAAGACGATACGCACCGTAAGTATGAATTGTTTTGCAATTACTGTGGGTACAAACGTTTTTTTTACTTTTTGGAAAAGATTTTGCTTGAATAGATTTTGGAATCATCAAGTAAGTATAAAAACAAAGTGTAAAGGGTTGATAGTCCGTATTTTACAGATCTCTTGAAATTGATTGAAGATGCGTCCGGAAAATAACGGACCGGAACGGAAATTTCTCCTATTTTAAACCTGGTTTTGATAGCCGAAACGAGAATTTGCTGATCGAAGACAAAATCATCGGAAAATTTATGAAAAGGCAGACTTTCCAAGACTTTTTGGTTAAATGCTCGGAGTCCTGTGTGATATTCAGATAAATTTTGGCCGAGGATAATATTTTGAATTATGGTCAGAAACCTGTTTCCAAGATATTTGTAGTATGGCATACCGCCCTTTAAAACTTCTTCGCGGGTCCGGATTCTGGAACCCAGCATAATGTCAAATCTTCCGTCGACGATTGGTTTGACTAGTTCAGGAATTAAAGTGGCATCGTATTGGTAATCGGGGTGGAGCATAACAATAACCTTGGCGCCTTTACTTAAGGCCAAAGTGTAGCAAGTCTTCTGATTACCTCCATAGCCTCTGTTTTGCGGATGAACTACAACTTCCAACCCAAGTTTTTTTGCAATTTGGACAGTCTTGTCGTGTGAC
>Ga0209323_10003814_pt1 | contig 10013 bp, 9 predicted proteins | sample Rifsed19ft2_FD_184014 | JGI IMG/M metagenome (GOLD analysis project Ga0209323, IMG submission 184014) | Soil microbial communities from Rifle, Colorado, USA - sediment 19ft 2 (version 2) | ecosystem: Environmental > Terrestrial > Deep subsurface > Rock core/Sediment | place: Rifle, Colorado...
CACGGCGATGGGTTGCCCGGCCGCGCCGCTGATCGAGCACGACATCGCGACGGCGGCCCTGGGGGTCGACGGCATCGAGCGCGTCGACCCGGAGCTCGTCTTCAGCCCGCCGTGGTCGCCGGACCGGATGAGCGACGACGCCAAGTTCGTGCTCGGCTACGGAGCGTGATCGCGAGGTGCCCCTAAGAGGAAGAGGAGGAAGGCAGCGATGAAGGCGTATCTGCTCAAGGAGTTCGGCGCAGAGCTGTCCGAGCGGGAGCTGGACGATCCCGAGCCGACCGGCAAGGAGGTCCTGGTCCGGGTGCTCTCCAGCGGGCTCTGTCACTCGGATCTCCATTTCCAGGACGGCTTCTTCGACCTGGGCGGGGGTCACCGCCTCGACGTGCTGAACATAGGCTTCAGCCTGCCGGCCGCGCTCGGGCACGAGGTCTACGGCCGCATCGAGGACTTCGGGCCCGGGTCGGGGTTGGGCGCCGGCGATCGAGACAGGCCTGTGATCGTCTACCCATGGATCGGCTGCGGGGAGTGCGAGTTCTGCACGTCCGGCCGCGACAACATGTGCCCGGCGCCCCAGCAGATCGGCGTCCAGAGACCGGGCGGGTACGCCGAGAAGATCGTCGTCCCGGAGGCCAAGTTCCTGGTCGACGCCGATGGGATCGATCCGGTTCTCGCCGGCTCGTACGCCTGCTCCGGACTGACGGGCTACTCCGCGCTCAGGAAGCTCGGACCGATCCAGGACCAGTGGATCGCCATCATCGGCCTCGGCGGCGTAGGGCTGAGTGCGCTGGCGATCGCCAAGGGCACCGGGTTCGAGAAGGTGGTCGCGATCGACATCGACGACGAGAAGCTGAAGACGGCGAGCGACGACTACGGCGCCGACAAGGTGTTCAACGCGAGAAGCGACGACGTCGCCGGTGCGATCGTGTCGGAGGTCGGTCGTCTCGCGGGCGTCGTCGACTTCGTCGGCTCGACCGAGAGCGTGTCCCAGGCCGCCGGGCTGCTGAAGGGAGGAGGCGTCTCCGTGACGGTCGGCCTCTTCGGCGGGGAGCTGCGCTTCCCCCTGCCCGCACTGGCGGTGCAGCAGCTGCAGTTCCGCGGCTCGTTCACCGGCACCCTGGCCGAGCTCGAGGAGCTGATCGGATTCGTGCGGCAGGGGCGGATCAAGCCGATTCCAGCCCGGCCGGTCCCGATCGCGTCCGTCAACGACAGCATGCAGCAGCTACGCGACGGCCACGTGAGCGGCCGCCTCGTGCTCACCCACCGCTGAGCCAGGGAAGGTTGATCGGAACAGTGAGTCGTTGCGTGCCGCTCCGGACTCTCGACATGCACCGTGCCAAGACGGTCGAGGCGCTCTGCGAGCTGATCGTGCCCGGGTCGAGCCGAGTCGGCCCGGTCGTGTACGTCGACGCCTTGCTGGCGAGAATGCCGCCCGAGGCGAGAGAGGGTGCCCTCGACGCGATCGACGCACTCACGACCGCGGCCGCAAGCGGTGCCGATGCGCTGGCCGAGCAGGAACGGACGCCCGGGTTCGCCCTCGTCCGGGCGCTCGCGATCGAGGCGTACTACAGCGACTTCGTCGCACCGGGCAGGGATGCGTCCGGCGCGTGGGCTGAGATCGACTTCAGCCCGCCGCAGGCGCCGGGCCCCGAGAAGGACTGGTCGTACCTGGGGATCGCATGAGGGACGAGTTCGACGTCATCGTCGTCGGATCGGGCGCCGGAGGCGGCGTCGTCGCGGGCGAGCTCGCTCAGTGCGGCCGCGGCGTGCTGCTGCTCGAGGCCGGGCCGCACCGGACCGCCGACGACTTCAGCCGCTGGGAGGCGAAGGCGACGCACGACCTGTTCTGGCCGCTGCGGTTCGCCCCGCTGCCGGACGGCGACGTGCTCGCGTTCCTCGCCGGCCGCTGCGTCGGTGGCACGACGACGATCAACACGAAGGTCGCGCTGCGCGCGCACGAGCGCGACGTCGCCAAGTGGCATCCCGCGACGGGCCTCACCAGCGACGGGAACGAGCCCTTTGCCGTCGCGGATCTCGACCCGTACTACGACCGGGTGGAGGAGCAGCTCGGAGTGCGCGAGCGACGCGACTGGACGAAGAGCGTCTTCACCATGGAGGAGGGCTTCCGCGCACTCGGGGCCGAGCTGGAGCCGGTTCGCTCGTACACCGATGCCACCTGCATGAGCTACGGGTCCTGCCTGCAAGGGTGCCCCACGAACGGCGGCAAGTCGACGATGAACACGTACATCCACGCCGCGTTGGCGCGCGGCCTGCTCGAGTTGCGAGCGGAGGCGACCGTCGAGCGGGTGCTGATCGAGGACTCCGGCGATGGGCCGGAGGCAACCGGCGTCGAGTACGTCGACGACGCGGGCGGGCGTCGGATTGTGCGGGCGAAGGTGGTCGTCGTAGCCGCCGGGGCGCTCAACACGCCGCAGCTCTTGGTCCGCTCGGGCCTCAGCCGGGCTTCGATCGGGCGGCACGTCGGTCTGCACCCGCTCCGCCTCGTCTACGGCCTCTTCGACGAGCCGCAGGACGCGCACATGGTCTACCCGATCACGGCGCACTGCATGGACCACCAGCTCGACGAGGACGGGGGCTTCGTGATCGAAGCGACGACGATCCAGGATCCGATCTCGTTCGCGACGACGCTCTGCGACGAGGAGGGGCCACTTTGGGGACCCCGGCTCGTCGAGGCGGTGCGTGCGTTCCGGCACTGGTCCGGCGTGCTCGCCATGGTGAACGACGAGAACAACGCCGCCGTCATCGTCGACGGCGACGGCCGCGAGCGGTTCGAGGTCCACTTCCAGCCGACCGAGCTCGAGCGGATCGGCGCGGCCTTCCGCTTCAGCCGGGACGTGCTCGAGGCCGCCGGTGCGACGAAGGTCTGCTGGACCGGTCTCACCTCGACGCACGTCCAGGGCGGCTGCAGGATGGGAGACGACCCAGCGCGGTCGGTCGTCGACCGGAACGGCGAGTCGCACGACGTGAAGCGTCTCTTCGTCGGCGACGCGTCGCTCGTTCCACGCACGCTCTCGGTGAACCCGTCGCTGACCGTCATGGCGCTCGCGACCAGGCTCGCCGAGCATCTGGAGTCCGACCAGAGCGGATATCTCGGCTCCTGAGCGTCCCGCGCCGCTCGGCGCCGAGCCGGGCTAAGCGCGCGGCTCAGCGAGTCGCGGCGTACCGGCAGCGGTCCTGGATCGAGCAGAAGTCGCAGTTCGTCAGCCCCTCGGAGCCCATCTCCCGGCTGCCCGCGCCGAAGATGAGCGAGAGGGACTTGATCGGCGACATCATGTCCGACGGCCCGAGCTCGATTCCGACCTGCGTGGCGTCCAGGAGCTTGAAGATGATGCGCTGCTCCCGCATCGGCCAGGTCGACTCGCCCGGAGAGAGCGGGCTGCTGGTGCGCCAGCCATGTCCCGCCACCTGCGCCTGGATGCTCTCGTAGAGCTGCTGGCGCACCTGGTCGACCGCCCACGAGCCGATCTCGTCGAGCATCAGCATCTCGAAGTGTTGCCCCCTCGCCTGGTACTCGCGGATGCGCCCGTCGAGCGCCGGGCCGATCGTGCACAGCGCGACGTAGAGCTCTTCGGCTCCGGCCACCACGGACGCGACCGGTCCGGAGCCTATGCGGGTACCCCCCGCGAGCTCCAACCGTTCGTGCAGGACACGCTCGACCGCGTACGCCCGGTAGCAGGCGGCGGGCGCGGCGAGCGCCCCAGCCTCGTCGAGCAGGCGGGCCAGCCTCGACCGGAGCACCGGGCGCTCGAGCCCCGGCCCGTGGAGCTTCAGGAAGGCATCCTCGTCGAAGGCCAGCTGGAAGTCGCTCGTGACGACGGTCAGCTCGCTCATGTCGCCGATCCCTGCGCCTGCTCGAGCAGGCAGCTCCGGGCATAGAGGCGGGAGAAGTTCGGATAGCGCGCAAGCTCGATGTAGTCGACGCGGCGGCAGAGGTCGCGGGCCTCCGCGCGGACGGCCGACGAGATCAGCGCGAGCTTCGCGCCCATGCCGGCGGCGTTCCCCACCTGCTTGAAGCGCTCGAGCGGGAGCCGCGGGAACATCCCGATCGCGATCGCGTTCTCAAGGTCGATGTAGCTCCCGAATGCGCCTGCCACGACGATCAACTCTATGTCGTCGGACGCCACACCGCTGCTCGCGAGCAGCACGTCAATGCCGCTCTGGACGGCAGCCTTGGCGAGGAGGATCTCCCGCAGGTCGTCCTGCGTGACCGAGATCGCACCGCGCCCGTCCGTTGCATCCTCGCCGGCCAGGACGAACTCGCGGTGACCGTCCTCCTCGCGGACGCCGGGGTGGGAGCCGAGCTGGATCCGCCCGTTCGGGCTCAGCACACCGGCCAGATGAAGCTGGCCAAGGGCGTCGACGATGCCGGAGCCGCAGATGCCGATGGGTGGAGCCGCACCGATCGTCTGGAGGTGGACGGCGTCCGCCGTGATCTGGATCCGCTCGATCGCTCCCACCGTCGCGCGCGTCCCGTGCTTCACGTGGTAGCCCTCGAAGGCCGGCCCGGACGGGCACGACAGCGAGCGGATGCTCCCGTCGGTCGTTACGAGCGAGATCTCGGTGTTCGTGCCGATGTCGAGCGCGATCGCGTTCCTGCCGCGCCATTCGTCGGCGGTCGCCAGCAGCATGGCGACATGGTCGGCGCCGACGAAGGCGGCGATGTTCGGCGGCAGGTAGAGGCAGGAGCCGCGGGCGAGCTCGAGGCCGATGTCCCGTGCCTTGATCGTGAGCTCGTCGCTGACCGCGGGCACGAACGGTGCCAGAGCGAGCTGCTCCGTCGGAAGGCCGAGCAGCAGGTGGTGCATCGCCGTGTTGCCGACGACGACGGCCTCCACGACGTCTGCAGGAGTCAGGCCCACGTCGGCGCAGAGCTCCTCCGCGAGCCGGTTGAGGCCCGCGACCGCGACCTCCTGCAGCCTCCGCCGCGACTCGGGCGAGGTCCTGGCGTAGACGATGCGGCTGACGACGTCCTCGCCGAACGGGATCTGCGGGTTCGTCGTGCCTCTCGTGGCGAGGACTCGGCCCTCCTCGAGCTCGACGAGGTAGCCGGCGACACCGGTGGTGCCGAGGTCGACGGCGAGACCGACCGGCTTCGACCCGGGCGCCCCGACGTCGACCACCTCCGGGCCGCGCACGTGCGCCGCGCAGCGCCACTCCCAGGCGCGGAGCTGCGGCGACAGGTGGCGCAGGACCTCGATGTCGAGCCTGTCCACGGCCAGGCCCGCCTCCCGCACGCTTGCGAGCACTGCATCACCGTCTGCGAGGGGGTGCTCGAGGGACGGTCGCCGGAGCGCGAGCTCGACGGTCTGCACGAGCGGCTGGACCAAGATGCCCGTCTCCAGGCTCTCGACCTGGCTGCGCATCGGGATGCTCATCGACTCCCGGGGCACTCCGAGCGTGCAGTCGCTGCGCGGATGGGCCATGCACGCCAGCCGGTAGCCGTCACCGATCTCGTGGGCAGTGAGGTGCTCTCGCTCGAGCGCGGTCAGCTCGGTCGTCGCCCCCGAGACGACCTGGACCTTGCAGCGGCCGCAGTGGCCGTGCCCACCGCAGATGCTGATGAGGTCGACACCCAGGTCGTGGGCGAGCCCCAGGAAGGACTGCTCCGGGGCGCAGGCACCCCGGCGGCCAAGCGGCTGGAAGTCGACCTGGTGGCCGTTCGTCGTATGCTCCTCAGCAGCCGCCGGCCGCGCATCGGGGGAGTTTCCGGATCCGGTCTCCATGGTTTGCCGATTGTCGCGCACGCGCGTCCGGTCCGCCGCCGGGTCGTGTCCGGATGCGGGTTTTCCGCACCGACGCGTGGGCACATCCCGGATGGAACTCGCCCCGGTTTTCGGTTTTCTGGGAGGCTGCGACCTACGCCGTGCGAGACTGGCGCGCCGGGACCACGAAAAGGAGGCGAAACGCTGATGGAGCGGGATCTTGTCGATGCCCTGGCCGAGCTGAGGGAGGACGAGGCCCTGGCGATCGTCCGGGAGAGGCTCGAGGCGGGCGCCGACCCGTTGAGCATCTTCGACGACGCCAAGCGGGCCATGGAGATCGTCGGCCAGCGGTTCTCGGATTCGGAGTACTTCATCCCCGAGCTGGTCTACGCCGGCGAGATCCTCAAGGAGATCGCCGCTCTCGTGAAGCCGAAGATGTCCGCCGGGACCGAGATGGCCCGGCTCGGCACCGTGATCGTCGGCACCGTCGCCGGTGACATTCACGATATCGGCAAGGACATCGTGGTCTTCATGCTCGATGTCAACGGCTTCGACGTGCTCGACCTCGGCGTGGACGTCCCGGTGCAGCGGTTCGTGGACTCGATCCAGGAGAGCGGAAGCTCGGTCGTCGGGTTGAGCGGGTTCCTGACGCTGGCGTTCCAGTCGATGAAGGACACGATCGAGGCGATCGACGGAGCAGGGTTGAGGGACCGCGTGAAGATCATGATCGGCGGCGGCCCGATCGACGAGCAGGTGAGGAGCTTCACCGGCGCCGACGCGTACGGCAAGGACGCGATGGCCGCCGTCGAGCTGGCCAAAGGCTGGCTGGCGGCAGAAGGAGCGGTGGCATGATGACGACGACGGCGGAGACCAAGACTTGGGCCGAGCTGACCCCCGGCGAGCGGCAGAGTGCTCGCTTCGAGGGCTGGCTCGCGGCCGAGGGAATCACGTTCGACAGCTCCGAGGCCGAGGCGACGTACAAGGCGGGCGTCACGCGCTTCCGCGACGTGATCGAGCTGAAGAAGGCGCCCGACCGGGTGCCGATCGTCCTGAACTGCACGTTCATGCCGGCGGATCTCTACGGCGTCGACCCGTACGACCTCATGTACGACCTGAAGGTGCTCATGGACACCTTCAGGCGCTTCCTGGTCGACTACCGGCCGGACTACTACTTCACGCCCCTGATCATCGGCTCGGGCAAGGTCCTGGAGATCCTCGACTGCAAGCAGGTGGCGTGGCCCGGGCACGGCGTCTCGAAGCACCAGGGCTACCAGTACATCGAGGGCGAGTACATGCGGGACGAGGAGTACCGGGCGCTGATCGACGACCCGACCGATTTCTGGCTCCGTGGCTACATGCCGCGCGTGTTCGGTGCGCTGGAGCCGCTGAGCCGGATCTCGGCGTTCACCGACCTGTGGGAGATTGTGCTCGTCACGGGGCAGATGATCCCGTTCGGCGTCCCCGACGTTCAGGCGGCCCTGACCGCCCTGCTGGAGGCCGGGCGCGAAGCGCTCGCGTACATCGAGCAGGTCGGGCCCTTCGAGGGCGAGGCGCGAGGCATGGGCTTTGCAAGCGCTGCCGGCGGAATCTCGAAGGCGCCGTTCGACATCCTCGCCGACACGCTGAGAGGAACGCGGGCGACCATGATCGACATGCACCGGCGCCCCGAGCTCGTGCTGGAGGCGATCGAGCGTCTCACGCCGCTGGCGATCAAGCAGGGCGTGAGCGGCGCGACCGCCCAGGCGAACCCGCTCGTGTTCATGCCGCTGCACAAGGGCGCCGACGGGTTCATGTCCGACGAGCAATTCCGCACCTTCTACTGGCCGTCCCTGAAGGCGGTCTGCCTCGGTCTGATCGAGGAAGGCTGCGTCCCGTACCTCTTCTGCGAGGGCGGCTACGAGTCCCGGCTCGAGTACCTGGCGGAGCTCCCCCCGGGCACGACCTTCTGCCACTTCGACCATACGAACATGGCGCGTGCGAAGGAGGTGCTCGGCGGCAAGGTCTGCATCGGCGGCAACGTACCCGCGAGCCTGATCCTGACAGGGACGGCCGACGAGGTACGGGCGTACTGCAAGGAGCTGATCGACACGGTCGCTCCGGGCGGCGGCTACGTGATGGCGTTCGGGACGGCGATGGACGAGGGCAAGCCCGAGACCGTCCACGCGATGGTCGACTTCACCAAGGAGTACGGGGTCTATCGCTAGCCCGTCGCCGCGAGGAGGACAGTCATGACGGAAGCGGCACCGGAGTTCGTCGTCATCGGCGAGAACATCCACGCGACGCGCGTCGTGCGCACGACGAGCCCGAGCGTGGAGCGGGACGACCACGGCCGCGAGGCGATCTCGTTCGTCGACACCGCGGGGGTCGAGCGCAGCCTGCCGATCTCCGAGGCCGAGCGGGAGAGCGCCAACTACCAGGAGGGGCGGATCAAGCACGTCCGGCTTGCGATCCGGACGGCGATGAGCGGCGAGGAGCCGGACGCCTCGACCGCGCTCGCCTACCTCGAGGCGATGGTGACGAGCCAGATCGCGGCCGGCGCCCACTATCTCGATCTCAACGTCGACGAGGTCTCGCTCGACCTCTCCGAGCAGATCGCAGCCATGCGCTGGCTCGTGCGGACGATCGAGCCCTGGACGACCGTGCCGCTCGCGATCGACTCCCCGAACCCCGCGATCATCGAGGCCGGGCTGGACGAGGCTGCCGGTGGAGCGTCGGGCCTGCCGATGCTCAACTCGGTCTCGCTCGATCGCATCGATGTCCTCGAGCTGGCCGTGCGGAACGGCGGCCCCGTGGTGCTCACTGCCGCCGGAGAGTCCGGGATCCCGGGCGATGCAGACGGCCGAGTCGAGAACGCCACACGCATCGTCGAGCTCGCACGGGCCCGCGGCATCCCGCTCGAGCGGATCTTCTTCGACCCACTCGTCTTCCCGATCTCGGTCGACAACGCCTCGGGGGGACACTGCCTCGCCGCCTTCCGCCGCCTGCGTGAGCGCTTCGGACCGGAGATCCACCTCACCGGAGGGATGAGCAACGTCAGCTTCGGACTGCCGAACAGGCGCCTGGTGAACGATGCGTTCCTCCTGCTCGCGATCGAAGCGGGGGCCGACAGCGGCATCCTCGATCCGGTCGCGAGCAGCCTCGATCGCGTCCTCGCGACCGATCGCGACACTCGGCCGTTCCAGCTCGCCGCCGACGTCCTCACAGGTGCGGATCCCAACTGCCGGGCGTACATCAAGGCCCACCGCGCGGGCGAGCTCGAGCTGCCCGGGGCGGCTGCCGGCTAGCTCTGCGGGGCCGCCTCCTCGCTCTCCCGGGTCCTCAGAGGCTCGGCCACGACGCTCTCGCCTCAGCCTTCGCGCGGCGCCGGCCGTCCTCGAACGCCAGGCGGTCGGCGGGCGCCGGCTCGTCCGGGATCGCCGCCAGAGCCTCGTCGAAAAGCTCGCGCAGCTCGTCTGCGAACTCGGGGTGGGTGAAGATGTGGAAGTCGTTCCGCCGGATCGCGCGCAGCACCTTCTCGCCAACCTCCTCGGGTGCCATGCCCGCCTCGTGGACCTGCGGCAGGATGCTCATGATCTCCTGATCGGCGGGCGTCGTATCCGTGGACAGGTGCGCGGGCCGGATCTTGTCGCTCTCGAAGATCTGGCTCTTGACCAGACCGGGGCAGAGCACCGAGACGCCGATCCCGTGCGGCAGGAGGCTCCAGCGCAGCGCCTCCGACAGACCCCGCACCGCGAACTTCGACGCCGTGTAGATGCCGGCGCCCGGGCCGGAGACGAACGCGGCCATCGAGGCGGTGTTGACGAGGTGCCCACCCTCGCCGTGCGCCTTGATCCGGGGAACGAAGGTGACGACCCCGTTGACGACGCCGCCGAGGTTGACGCCCAGCACCCAGTCCCAGTCCTGGTACGTCGCGGAGCCGATGTCGTTGAAGAGGTTGATCCCGGCGTTGTTGCAGACGACGTGGACCTTGCCGAACACCCGCTCGGCCTCGTCGGCGGCCTCCGCCACGGCCTCACGATCGGTGACGTCCAGGCGGATCGGATGAGCGTCGCCGTCCGCAAGCTGCGTCATCGCCTCGTCCAGGTGATCCTGGCGGATGTCGGCGATCACCACCTTCATGCCGGCTGCGGAAAACGCCTTGGCCATCCCGAGGCCGATGCCGCTCGCGCCGCCGGTGATGAACGCAGCCTTTCCCGCCACCTCCCGCATGATCGGCGTACTCTAACCCGGATCATTCGACAACACGGTGAGCGGCATCTCCGACGGGATCTGGAAGGCCGAGGGAGGGGGCGG
>Ga0209323_10003815_pt1 | contig 10012 bp, 6 predicted proteins | sample Rifsed19ft2_FD_184014 | JGI IMG/M metagenome (GOLD analysis project Ga0209323, IMG submission 184014) | Soil microbial communities from Rifle, Colorado, USA - sediment 19ft 2 (version 2) | ecosystem: Environmental > Terrestrial > Deep subsurface > Rock core/Sediment | place: Rifle, Colorado...
GATGTGTCGCCCGCTGGTCGTCGGCGACGCCGCGGTCATCCGCCAGGCCGTCCGGACCATCAATTCGCCGCTGGAGGTGCGAGCAGTCGCCAGCGTCGCCGACGCGGTCTTCCAGCACGGCACGATCGAGGTGTACGACCTGAAGAACGTGGACCTCGCGCAACTGCGCCTGGGAAGAGTATCGGCGATGGCCGGACACGCCGCCTTCCAGGCCGTGTCGATGCAGACCAGCACCGGGTTCCTGACCACGGGCTTCGCGCACTGGCCGGGCGCACTGCCTGCATTCATGATGTTGCTGACGCTTGTTTGCGGTTGTGCCGGTTCGACCGCGGGCGGCATGAAGGTCATTCGCTGGTTGATCGTGTTCCGGCAGGGTGTCGCGGAACTGAAGCGCCTCGTGCACCCGAGCGCCGAGATCCCGGTCAAGCTCGCCGGCCGCCCGGTGCCACAACGGGTCATCAGCGGTATCGCGGGCTTTTTCGCGATGTACTTCGTTGTGTTTGCGGTGCTGATGTTCCTGCTGATGATGTTCGGTCTCGACCAGGTGACAGCCTGGTCGGCCATCGCGGCCTGCATCAACAATGTGGGCCCCGGTCTCGGCGACGTGACGGCGACCTTCCGCGACGTGCCGGATTCCGCCAAGTGGGTCTGCACGATCGCGATGCTGGTCGGCCGGCTCGAGATCTTCACGCTGGTGCCGGAGTGGTTCTTCAGGGACTCGCTGACCTGCTCCTTCAGCTATCACGCGCTGCTCACCGACGTCGGCCTCGTCCAGGCCACCCCGCTCATTGAGGACCTCGACGCGACGCTCAGGCGGCTCGACGAGTTCCTGCCCTTCACTGGGACCCAACTCGACGGCCTCGCGCGGCTCCTCGAAGAGCTGGGCTGTCTACTCGTGATCTGCGACATCTCGCCGCTCGGCATCGCGGCAGCGCGACAGGTCGGCATTCCCTCGGTGCTGGTCGAGAACTTCACCTGGGACTGGATCTATGAGCCCTACGCGAAGAGCCGGCCGGCGTTCTCCCGCGCCATCGCGCGCCTAACCGAGGTGTTCCAGGGTGCCACGAGCCGCATCCAGACCGAGCCGGTGTGCCGCCCCGACAGCCGCTTTCCCAGCGTGCCGCCTATGAGCCGAGCGCCTCGCACCCCGGCCCCTGAGGCGCGCCGCCGCCTGGGCGTGCCCGGCGACGCCAGCATGGTGCTGATCACCATGGGAGACATCCCCTGGCAGCCTGCATTCCTCCACCGGCTCGAGCGCGGAGATGTCTTCTTCGTCGTGCCCGGCGTCGCCGAACGCCGCGAACGCCGGGGGTCCCTGATAGCGCTGCCGCACCGTTCTGGGTTCTTTCATCCGGACCTGGTGCACGCGGCTGACGCGGTGGTGGGTAAGCTCGGCTACAGCACGCTGGCCGAGGCGTGGGCGGCAGGTGTGCCGTTCGGCCACGTCGGGCGGCCGACCTTCAGGGAATCGCCGGCGCTCGCGAGTTTCGTGGCCGCTCGCATGCCGGGCCTCGCGCTCACGGCGGAGGAGATCGCCGGGGAGGCGTGGCTCGAGCGTGTACCCGAACTCCTCGCCATGCGGAAAGCCGAAGGCAACAGGGCCAACAGCGCGTCCGCAGCGGCGCGCATCGTGCACCGGCTCCTGAGCGGTGGTTGACCCGCGCGGGTGCGCACCGGCCCCGCCTCGGATCAGGTATCCTTGCGCCTCATGAAAGTCGAGACCGTCGCTCCGCTCCTCGTGCTGCTCCTCGGGTTTACGGGCCTGTCGTGCTCCCCGATCTCGGAGGCACCGCCCAGGAGAGCGAGACCGTCCGTCAGGGCCGGCGGATATTCTTGTCCGACGCGTGTCCCACCTGCCATGGCCACGACCGCATGGGCACCAACAACGGTCCCTCGCTCCAGGGGCTGCGCACCCGCTGGACCGAGGAGAACCTGATCCGGTTCCTGCGCGAACCTTCGGCTTTCAGGCAGAGCGACCCTCGCCTGCAGCAGTTGGCCGACCGCTACAAGACGGTCATGCCCGGTCCCCTGAGAAGTGACGAGGCCAGGTTGCAAACCCTCGCGCGGTACCTGCTGCCGGACTGAGCGCGGTCGTTCCGCGGAAAGTCCCGCGATGCCCTCTCGATCGCCGCGAGGTGCCGACGCACGAGCCATGCCCGCAAACCGCAACAGCGAAACTGCGGCTTCGCAGAGTCGGGACGTGCAAGCTCGGCGGACATTAAGTCTTAGGCCGTGGTACGATCAATCAGCGAGGTTGCAGAAAAGCGTTGGCGGGTTGCCGCAGCGGAGCGACGGGGGGCAAAGCAAGGTCCGCAGTTGAGACGCGCACGAGGCCGGAGAGGGTGCAAGCGGCAAGCGTGAGATCTTCCGAGGCAACCCCGGGTTGGACCCTGACCGAGCGCGCGGCTCGCATCGCGGGCCTGCGCAGCTTCGAGACCCCCACGCTCGAGGCCATCGAGCAGCGCCGCTTCCAGCTCTCGGTTCTGACGCTTGCCCTGCTGCTCACGGTCGTGGTGGCGCTGGCCACGTTCACCTTCTGGCACAACTTGCGCCCGCCGGCCTGGATGAGCCCGCGGGTCATGCAGTGGAGCCTCATCGGGATCGTGGCGGCCTTCTGCGCCTACGCCATCGAGAAGGAGTTGCAGCTCCGCAAGCTGACCGAGCTCCTGATCGAGGAGCGCGTCCTGACGACGGCACTCACCAACCGCCTGCGTGAAGTCAGCTCGCTACTCGAGGCGGCCAAGGCGATGAACCTGATCCTCGACCTCCAAGAGGTGTTGGAGACGATCCTGGACTGCGCGCACGAGCTGCTCGGCAGTCGCGACGGCTCGATCATGCTGGTACACGGTGAGGACGAGCTCCGCACGGTGTACGCCTCGGGCGAGAGCGCGGCGCGTGGGGCCCGCCTCAGGTTCGGCGAAGGCATCGCCGGCCGGGTGGCTACGACCCGCGAGCCTCTGCTGATCAGCGGCGTCATCGACCCCGAGCGCCGGGCGCACGAGCCCGGTGCGCATCCCCCGCCGACGAGCTCCCTGTCCGTGCCCCTCGTCCACCGCGACGTGCTCCTGGGCGTCCTCAACATCAACGCCGCCGAGGGGCGCACGTACAACGAGCACCAGCTACGCGCCCTCTCCCTGTTTGGCGAGCAGGCGGCGGCGGCGATCGCCAACGCCCGTCTCTACGAGGAGCAGCGGCTTCTCGCCTCCCAGAACGTCTACCAGGCCCTCCACGATCTGCTCACCAACCTGCCCAACCGCGCCCTGTTCCTCGACCGAATCACGCACGCGCTGTCGCGCAGGCGCCGCAAGGACCAGCTCATCGCGCTGCTGTTTCTGGACCTCGACGATTTCAAGCTCATCAACGACAGCCTGGGCCACGCTGCCGGCGACGAGGTGCTCATGGCGTTCGCGGACCGGCTGCGAAGCAGCGTGCGCTCCGGGGACGCGATGGCTCGCTTCGGCGGCGACGAGTTTGCGGTGCTCGTCGAGGACATCTCCTCACCCACGCACGCCGTCGCGGCGGCCGAACGCATCCTTGCACTCTTCGCCGAGCCCTTCACGGTGGGGGGCAGGAGCGTCTGGCTGCGCGCCAGCATCGGGATCGCGGTCGAGAGCCTGGTTGCTTCCAGCGCCGAGGCGCTGCTCCGCAACGCCGACACCGCAAAAAACGTGGCCAAGGGCCAGGGAAAGGGGCGCATCGTCGTCTTCGAGGAAACCATGCACGCCGACGCGCTCAGGCGGCTCGACCTGGAGGCCGAGCTCCAGCACGCCATCGACGAGCGGCAGCTCGCGGTTCACTTTCAGCCGGTTTTTGCGCTCATGGCCAACCGCGTCGTCGGCGTCGAGGCCCTCGTCCGTTGGCACCATCCCGAGCGCGGCCTCCTGCCTGCGGCCGCCTTCCTGCCCCTCGCCGAGCAGGCCGGTCTCCTGGTTCAGATCGACCGCTGGGTCCTGCGTCAGGCATGCGAGACGGTGCAGGCCCTCCGCGTCGAGGTTTCGCTCAACGCACCCCTGTCGCTCTCGGTCAACATCTCGCCCACCCACCTGCAGGACCCTAGCCTGGTGGACGAGGTGGCATCGGCGCTCAGGGCGACCGGGCTGGAGGCGGAACGGCTGGTGCTCGAGATCACCGAGAGTGCCATCCTGGCCGACACGGAGAGGATCTCGGCCCACCTCAACGCGCTGAAATCTCTCGGCGTCAAGCTCGCTCTCGACGACTTCGGCACCGGCTATTCCTCCCTTTCTCACCTGCGTCGGTTCCCGGTTGACGTGGTGAAGATCGACCGCGTCTTCATCGACGGCATCACTGCCGACAAGGGTGCCAACGCGCTGGTGCAGGCGATCGTGAGGCTCGGCCGTGGGCTCAACATCGAAGTGGTCGCCGAGGGTATCGAACACCAGTCCCAGGCCGACGCCCTGCTGCAGCTCCGCTGCCCGTTCGGTCAGGGCTGGTACCTGTGCGAGGCGCTCCCCCGCGACGCCCTGGCTTCATTCCTCCGGCGCTGGGCGTGATCCGCCCTCCGGCGTGGCCATCCCGTTTGCCGATGCTACAGTGAGCCCATGGTCGCCCGCGGGCGTTCCACTCCGCCGCAAGCTCCGGCGTCCGAGCGCTCAGGGATGACGAGCGAGCAGGCCAATGTCCTACTCGCCACGTGCCTCGCCTCGTTTTTCCCACCGTTCATGTCCTCCTCCCTCAACCTGGCGATCCCGGCCATCGGCACGGAGTTCGGCGCCTCTGCTGTGGTGGCGAACTGGGTCGTCACCTCGTACCTGGTGGCGTCTGCGGCTTTCCTCCTGCCGTTCGGGCGTCTGGGCGACATCACCGGCCGCAAGCGGGTCTTCCTTGCGGGGATGCTGATTCACGTAGTGTTCTCACTCGCCAGCGGTCTGGCCACCTCGGCGGCAAGCCTCATCGTCTTCCGCGTTTTCCAGGGGATAGGCGGCGCGATGGGCTTCGCCACCAGCGTGGCGATCCTGACGGGTGCCTTCCCACCTGAGAACCGCGGCAAGGTGCTGGGAATCAACTCGGCGGCCGTCTACACCGGGCTGTCGCTGGGCCCGGTAGTCGGCGGTCTGCTCACACAGCACCTCGGCTGGCGGTCCATATTCTTTACCAACGCCGCTTTCGGCCTCGTTGTGGCGGTAGTGACCGCGCTTAAAATCAGACACGAGTGGCACGGGGACCGTGGCGAGAGCTTCGACGCCGCCGGTACCGCTCTCTATACCTTCAGCCTCGCCGCGCTGATCGGCGGCATCTCGACCTTCAAGACGTTCCCCGCGGCGCGCTGGCCCGCACTGCTCGGAGGTGTGGGCCTCGTGGCGTTCGTAGTCCGCGAGCTACGGGCCGACCACCCCGCTCTCGACCTGAGCGTGTTCCGCAACGCGGTGTTCGCGTTCTCCAACCTGGCGGCGTTGATCAACTACAGCTCGACCTTCGCGGTGACGTTTCTTCTCTCCCTCTACCTCCAGACGGTCAGGGGCCTCGACCCGCAGGCCGCCGGCATAATCCTGCTCGCCCAGCCCGTCCTGATGGCACTGCTCTCGCCGCTGGCGGGGCGCCTGTCCGACCGCATCGAGCCGCGACTCGTCGCGTCGCTGGGCATGGTCCTGACCGGCCTCGCCCTCGCGCTCCTTGCTCGCCTCGGTCCCGACACGCCACTTCTCTGGGTGATCGCAGAGCTGATGCTGATCGGCGTCGGATTCGCGCTGTTTGCTTCGCCCAACACCAACGCGGTCATGAGCTCGGTTCCCAGTCGCCATTACGGCGTCGGGGCCGCCACTCTGGGCACCATGCGGCTGGTCGGGCAGGCTCTCTCCATGGCCTTCGTGGCCGTCGTCTTCGCCCACAACATGGGGAGCGCGCGCATCAGCCGGCAGACTTCTCCCTTGCTCCTGGCAAGCAGCCACGTTTCCTTCGGGTTCTTCGCGTCGCTGTGCGGGCTGGGTACGTTGGCCTCGCTCGCCCGTGGCAGGCTGCGGAGACGAACCGCGTGAGCGCGAGGAGCTGGAGCCGGGCTGCCGAGCAGGTCCAGCACGACCTTGCCTTCTGGCTGGTTGGCGTTACCACGCTCGGCGCCGTCCGCCTGCTTCTCATCGCCTCATTCCGGTCAAGGTTGGGCCCCCACGTCGGTTTCTCCCAGGTGGTCACCGCGTTCGCCAACGGATTCCGCTTCGACGCCCAGGTTGCGACGTTTTGGGCGGCGATCCCGTTCCTCCTCAGTGTCGCCTGCGCCTTCATAAACTGGACCGCGGCGGCCAGGCGTCTTCGCGCCACGATGATGTGGACGTTTCTGATCGCAACCAGCCTGATCGCTGCAATAAGCTGGGGGTTCGTGCGCGAGTTCGACGACCAGTTCAACCATTTCGTGCTCGGTGCGGTCTACGACGACCTCGGGGCGATCATCACGACCGTGGCGAGGGAGTACCCGTTGTTCTGGCCCTTGCTCACGGCCGCGCTGGTGAGTGTGCTCCTGGCGTTCACGTTGAGGCGATTCCTCTCTCGGAGCTGGGCGGCCGAAACGGCGCTGGCCCGCGTTCCCCCGGCCGTGAAGGTCGGCCTTACCGTGCTGCTGGTGCTTGGCGTGGCCGTTGCCGCCCGCGGTTCGGTCGGCCGGCGACCGGTGCAGCAGAAGGACGTCGCCGTAACCCCGGACGCCTTCCTCAACAAGATGATCCTGAATCCGTACAAGGCGCTGCACTACGCGATCGAGAGCCACCGTGAGCTGGCAGATCCCTCGGGCATCCGTCGCCTGCTGCCGGACGGTGATGTCCGCGCCGCCGTCGCCCGGCTGTTCAAGGGCCGCGCCCAGGTGCCTGACCTCGACGCGTGCGTGCAGCGGACCGCCCGCGGTGCAACCGCGCCGCCGCGCCACGTCTTCTTCATCGTGATGGAGAGCTACAACGGGTGGCCCATGCTCGAACCCTACCGGGCGCTCGGCATCACCCATGAGATGGAGAGGCTGGGCCGAAGCGGGTTGCTCTGCGAGCGCTTCCTCCCTGCGGGCACCGGTACCATGGACTCTCTCGGCCCGCTCCTCACCGGCCTCGCCGAGCCCGGGATACCGATCAACTACCAGGTGAACTCCCGCCAGGCCTACCCCACCGGCGTCGCGACGATTTTTCGCAGGCTCGGCTATCGCACGCGTTTCTTCTACGCCGGGTACCTGAGTTGGCAGCGGATGGGCGACTTTGCCCGCGAGCAGGGGTTCGACGAGGTTTTCGGCGGCGGCGACGTCGGGAGCTGGGCCGAAGGCAACGAGTGGGGCGTCGCGGACGAGGAGCTTTTCGACTTCGTGCTCGGGAAGGTCCGCGACGACCAGCTCAGCTTCAACATGATCCTCACGGTCTCCAACCACCCGCCGTTCGACGTGGACGTCGTCTCCAGGGGCTTCCCACTCCGCGACATGCCAGCCCCTCTGCGCGGGCTCTGGGACGGCGAGTACACGCTCCGGCAAATCGGTCACTTCTGGTACGCCGACTGGTGCCTCGGACGCTTCGCCGATGCGGTCGAGGGCAAACTGCCAGACGTCCTGCTCGCGGTGACAGGCGACCACTACTCCCGCCGCTTCCTCAACGCCCGCCCCGGCCTGGTGGAGCGGGCCCTGGTCCCGCTCCTGCTCCACGGTCCCCGGGTGCTTGCAGGCAGGACCCTGCCGGAGCGCGCATTCGGCAGCCAGCTCGATCTCACTCGCACCCTGGTGGAGCTGGCCGCCCCGGCCGGCTTCGTCTACCACGCGCTGGGCGAGGACCTCCTGTCCCCGCCCGAGCGCGTGGCGGCGTTCGGGGCCAGGATGGCGATCGGTGCGGACTTCGTGGCCGAGCTCGGCGACATGCCTTCCTGGGCGCCGACGCCCGGCGGCCCGCCCCCTGCGATGCTGCCCGACCTCGCTGCGCTCAGACGCGTCAGTGATGACCTCAGAGCGGTCTCGTGGTGGCGCGTCGTGCGCGGACCCGGCCTGAGCGTGGCCGGACGGCCGTAGCCGCTCCCGAGATCAGCTTTCCTTTTACGATCGGCGCTGCGAGGAGAGGCGTTCCTCCAAATCCTCGACGGTACGGGGCCAGTCCCCTTTAAGCAGGCGTGAGAGGGCACGATCGGCGAGCAGCTTGCCGCCCGTCTGGCACCGTGCGCAGTAGTTCGCCTCGTTCTCGGCGTAGACGATGCGCTGGACCGGAGAGCCGCACACCGGGCACGGCTTCCCGTAGCGGCCGTGCACGGCCATCCCCTCGCGGAACGCGGTGACCTTTTCGGGAAAACCGTCGCCGGCCTCTCGCCGCAGACGCCCGACCCACTCCGAGAGGGTCGCGCGGGCCGCGCAAAACAGTGCTTCCACCTGCTCCTCCGTGAGTCTCAGCGTGAGTGCGAGGGGCGACAGATGTGCCCGGTGAAGGATTTCGTCGGAGTACGCGTTGCCGATGCCGGAGAACAGGGTTGGGTCGGTGAGCGCCCGCTTGAGGGTGTGGCTCTCCCGGTGGAGCGCGGCACGGAATCCGGCAAGGTCCGCCCCGAGCACCTCCAGCCCGCCGCGGTCGAACGCTGCCAGAGCGCCCTCACCCCGCACAAGGTGCAGCGATGCGCGCCTCTTCGTCCCGGCCTCGGTGAGCAGCAGCGTTCCGGAAGAGAAGTCGAAGGCGGCCAGACCCACCCTCCTCGGCACCGGGGCCTGCGCCTGGCGCCAGTGCAACCGCGCGGCGATCATGAGATGGAGCACCAGAAAGAGTTCGCCCTCGAGGGAAAACACGATCCGTTTGCCGAGCCGGCGTACCCCATGCACGAGTCTCCCCTCGACCTCGGAGAGGGCGGGCGTCACGGTGCGCAGCAAAAACGGGCTCGCGAGCCGAACGCGCTCCAGGCTGTGACCACCGATGCGCGCGGCCAGTCGCTCGACGTACACGACGACGTCTGGAAGCTCGGGCATGCGAAGGATCATAGCGCCGGTCGCCCGCTGGCGGGCACGGTAAGATAGTGAGGGGGAAGCGGCGGGTAGGGCTCGCGCCGGGGGCCTGACACTGACCGCCGATCTGGGCGGTGTGCAGGCACACCCGCTTGCGGCATTGCGGAGGGTTCACGGCGTGGGCAAGAGCATCAACGTGCTGGAGGCGATCAAGGCAGGGAACGCCGGCCGGCTGGAGGCGCTCCTCGTTCAGGACGGCTCTCTCGCCGCGTCCCGCGACGAGGCCGGCGTCTCGGCCATCCTGCACGCCAGGTACCGTTCGCGCATGGACATGGTGGAGCTCCTGCTGGCGTGCCGGCCACGACTGGACGTCTTCGAGGCCGCGGCGCTAGGGCGAACACAGGTCGTCAACGCGCGCCTGGATGAGGACCCCGCTTCGGTGAAGGCGTTCTCCGGCGACGGCTTCACCCCGTTGCACCTTGCCGCTTTCTTCGCCCAACCTGAAACCGTGGCGGTGCTGCTCGGCCGCGGCGCCGTTCCCGGCCTGGGCGCGCGTAACACGTCACGGGTGACTCCGCTTCACAGCGCCGTTGCCGGGCGAAACCTCGAGGTGGTCCGGCTGCTTCTGATGCACGGGGCAGACGCAAACGCCCGCCAGCAAGGCGGCTGGACGGCACTGCACGCCGCCGCCATGCACGGGGACGTGGAGATCGCACGCCTGCTGCTTGCCCGCGGCGCTTCTCCCCAGGCTGCCAACGACGACGGCACGACGGCCCTGAAGCTCGCAACCGACAAGGGCCACACCGCGGTCGTCGAGCTGATGCAGGCGCGACCCACTCCTCCCCCCGAGGAGTGAAGCGCATGCTCGACACCCGCGGTATCGTTCCACCGCGACCCTCCCGGTCCCGAAGGCAACGACCCCGTGGCTTGACGCGCGCACAACGGCGGCAATTCAGACGGTAGCTTTACCTCATCACGGGCGGGGGTAAGAACCCGCCGCTCGGGTGAAGCGGCCATCCGTCCTGCGGACGCGGGCACCCGGCGCGCGGAGCCGGGTCAGGGAGACGACGGCGCATCCTCACGCGAACGGCGAGGGCCCCTGGCCCGGGCCGCGTTGCCGGG
>Ga0209323_10003823_pt1 | contig 10002 bp, 11 predicted proteins | sample Rifsed19ft2_FD_184014 | JGI IMG/M metagenome (GOLD analysis project Ga0209323, IMG submission 184014) | Soil microbial communities from Rifle, Colorado, USA - sediment 19ft 2 (version 2) | ecosystem: Environmental > Terrestrial > Deep subsurface > Rock core/Sediment | place: Rifle, Colorado...
ATGATTGTCAAAACCTTTATAGAAAGAAGGAAAAAAGAGGATGCACAAACCTAACTTCCTAAAGTTTCATGCCTTTTGCTACGCGTTTGCCAAGCTCGGAGTTAGCTTTGCTAAGGTTCTCAACCATACGTTTCTGAATAGGTTTGTCCGCATGGCACAGCGAATCCACGATGTTGTCAACCATGTGGTCCTGATCCGTTTTGCTGAGTGATCGGTAGCGCTCGCCTGCTTGCTTGAAGTCGTTTGTCAAACTGATTTTCCGGCGCCCGATGTCTCCGTCGAGATGCTCGTGAGTCGTGACGGTGGCCGGAGCTTCATGTGGCATCCCGCCTGCTAACGTGTTAGGTTCGTAGTTGACTGTTCCTCCGCCGTAAGGCGCATACTGCATAGCACCGTCGCGCTGATTGTTATTGACCAGTACCTGCGACCGATTGATTGGAAGTTGCAGATAATTAGCACCCAACCGATGCCTTTGTGTATCTGCGTAAGAGAAGATTCTGCCCTGCAGGAGCTTGTCAGCGGAGAAATCGATTCCAGGAACAATAGAGGCTGGACAGAAAGCAGCTTGCTCCGTTTCAGCAAAAAAGTTTTCGGGATTACGGTTCAACACCATTTTGCCCACAGGCATAAGGGGGAACTTGTCTTCCGGCCAAGTTTTTGTGGCATCAAGCGGGTCAAAGTCCTGCTTCAACTCATCAGCAATCTCCATGATTTGAACATACAATTCATACTCTACCGTCTTTCCTGAAGCAATGGTTTCGTACAAGTCGCGAGTGGCAATGTCAGGATCCTCGCCCGCCAGACGAGTAGCCTCATGGCGGTCAATAGTTTCTATTCCTGCTTTTGGCTTCCAATGATACTTGACGTAAACTTCTTTGCCTTTGGCGTTCACCCACTTGTAAGTATTGACACCAAATCCTTGCATCTTCCTGTAACTTTTCACTGTTCCCCTGTCCGAAAATAGCCAAGTAATCATGTGAGTTGATTCAGGAGTCAGTGAGATGAAGTCCCAGAAGCGACTGTTTGCCGACGAGCTTGTGGGGTAACCGGTGTCAGGGGCAGGCTTGAACGCGTGCACCATGTCAGGGAATTTAATGGCGTCTCGGATGAAGAAGACTGGCAGGTTATTGCCTACCAAGTCATAGTTGCCGTCTTCGGTGTAAAACTTCACCGCAAAACCCCTAGGATCTCGAGCCGTGTCTGCAGATCCTCTTGCGCCGACAACTGTGGAAAAACGGACGAATACAGGTGTCTTTTTCTTCGGGTCTTGAAGGAATTTTGCGCAGGTGTATTTTGTCATGCTCTCGTATACTTGGAAATATCCGTGGGCACCAGCACCTTTCGCGTGAACCACACGCTCAGGGATACGCTCACGGTCAAAGTGTGCAAGCTTCTCAATTAAATGCACGTCCTGCAACAACACAGGACCACGTTCGCCTGCGGTAAGTGAATTCTGGTTGTCAGAGACAGGAACACCCTGATTAGTTGTAAGATGCTTGTCTTTCATAAACGTACACCTCCTTTTCTGTTGTTTTGAAATGTATCAGAATGTGAAGGACTTAAAGGTTTATTTAAGACTTATTATTACCTAATAAAAAGTATGAGTCGCTTTCAGAAATCAGACGCATCGATAATTGAAACTCTCCGTAAAAAAGGATACAAGGCTACTACGCAAAGGATAGCGATTTGTCGATTTATACTTCATGGCAGAGATCACCCGAGTGCGCAGAGAATTTACGATGAAGTCAAGAAGGTTCATCCAACAGTCAGTCTTGCCACAGTCTACAAAACACTTCAAATTCTGACGGAACAAGGCTTGATCCAAGAATTGGGTTTGCCAAAAAGCAAAGCAAGATTCGATTCCCACATGGAAACCCACATAAACCTGGTCTGCCTGCAATGTGGCAACATACAAGATTTCGACGATAATACTGCTCGAGAAATGATTGACAGAGTGACTGCCAAAGCAGAATTCACGCGAACAGGGCAACGCATAGACATTTACGGTGTATGCAAGACATGCCGCGGCAGAACCAGATAGTCCCGAATCAAAGCTTAAGTAACCGAGGCACAAAAGCACGCGCTATTTCTGTAAAAGAGGCTTTTGGATGGGGCCGGATAGGTTTAAACTTACGTTTAAATTTTACAGAAGACATTGGCCGAGCTAAAGCTGTGAGAGATTATGGCTTGAACTTGTATGAAGCGGAGTCTATCTTCGTCTCCGATAAGACTTTACGTGAACGACGCGCCTTTTCCCGCCCTTCTTTCTCCTTTCATACGAGCTCACTCGCGGATTCATGATTGTATGTGACTATATTTCAATTTATTAGGTTTTCTGTGACCTCTAGTCCAAAATAGTGGCGAATTTGGCTGTCCAAAGCTATTTTAGCTGATTATAGCTTTTTGACGACTTTCTAAACATAGATGACCTGATAATGTGGTCAAATCTCGCTTTTTTTAGCTATCTAAAGCTATTGCATGATTTAATGTTAATCTCAGGAATATTTATAAGGTTAAACAGCAGATAAGCTAGAAGTAACTGAGGATAAAATATGACTAGACGCAACTGGAAGAAGTATTTGCCGAAAAAGGTAAGAATTGGCGTTTCTGGTCGCTTCTATCCTGTCTATGGAAGCATTGAATGGGCGGCAACACCAAGAAGAAGGAGACAGAGACGATGAGTTGGGAACGCTACGAAAGGGAGACAGCTCGAAAACATAGAGGGCGTCACCTTGGAGGACCCGGAAATCCTGACTATATTCGAGGGGACGTCGTTGGCGAAGTCAAGCATATGAAACGACCAATTACCAGAAATGAAGTCATAAAAATTCGCAAGAAAGGTGCTACAGAAATACACTCTCTGAGCGGGTTCACCGAATCAGCGATAGAGCACGTGTTAAGATATAACATGAACGTGAAGCTCTTTCATCGCGGAAGACGTGTGGTCTGAGTCTAAAACAAGAAGCAGACGCCAGTACGTTTTATTAGACTTACGTTTAAATCTTACAATTTCATGTTAGATTTGTTCAACTTCGAACACACATGTATCAGTCCAAATGTTCGTTTCTAATCTGATGCCAACTTTCGCAGGTATTCTTTGAAAAGCGGGTGGAACAACTCGTATGAACCCCGTTCTTTTTTCAGTAGAAGTCCTTTCCGTTCAAGCCGAGAGAGAAATTCTGTGGCACCCTTTACTTCCTTAATCATGGAAGGAGAGACTTGCGCCTCGTTAATTGAAGCCATCTTTAATAAGACTTGCTTTTCTCTTTCAGATACTTCTCCCAAACGATTGACAAATACAGTTCTTTCCAAAACTGAAACTATTTGCGGCCAATACTTATCAAACTCTCTTTGCGAGATAGTCTTTCTACTGCTGAGCAGATTGACTAACTCGTACGCAATGAACATGACGAAATACGGGTGTCCTTTGGATTTTTCATGAATAGTAGAGATGACTTCGTCTGAGAATCTTATTTCTAATTTGCTGGCACGTATTCTCTTGTTTATTGCTTCTCTTGTTCCTTCAAGATGGAAAGGTTCTAAGTAGAACGGGTGAAAAAATCTTGTGAATGGTTCAGCCAAATCTGAAATCCCTTTGAATAAGATTTTTGGTCCAGTTACTATGAGCGAGAAATTACAGTCTCTTCTAGCTAGCTCCTGAAAACTGTTCCTTATTGTGAAGTACGCATCTGTTTGACCAGCTTGAAGGAAGTAGTGAACATCATCAAGAAAAAGAAGACATATATCGACCCGAGAAGGCTGTAAGTGCTTCTTCCACAGCTCTTCAAGGCTCTCTACTAACGAAGGTTTTTCTCTACTTTTCTCCTTTTCAATAGAGACTGGCGGAACAGAGAAAGTTATCTTCCACTTAGAGATCTCTGTAACTAGTTTTTCCTTTAGTCCAGTTGATGTTTCATAGTTCTTTTTCAACTGTGACAGAAATGTTAGGCAGAAATTATCCCAGTCCCTGCAACATAAAGGGTCAAGCGAGAGATGGAAGCAGAATGCGTTGATTTCATTTCTTAATTCTCTTAAGGCAACCTCTCTCATTTTGTACAAGAGCGAGGTTTTGCCCATTCCCCAGTCCCCAAGAATAATGAAGTTGCTGGGCGCTGGTGGTCTCATTTTAGCGGAGCTTAGAATAGTCTTTATAAAATAATCAAGCTGTTCTCTTCTATTTGCAAAGTGTTTTGGATCGGCCGGATATTGTGGAGAGAAAGGATTGATAAGAGGTTTGTTATTTTTGTTATGATTGTTATTTTCGATCATTGTCTCTTCCTTCTTCGCGTATATTTCTTTTCATAAAGTTTGTATCTTTGAATTTTGGCTATGCCTAGGCAGCTTCGGTGAACTAGCCTGCCGCCGTAATAGGTTCCGGTTCTAGGGTAAACCTTGCGACCACAAATTGCGCATGTCTTATACATGGTGTCTGTTATTTTTGTTATAATTGTTATAAATCACTTGCGGAAGGACGCGTACAAAAAGTGAAAGACTTTGGACTTACGTGCTTTTGCCTACATACGCTTTGAATTCCTGATGCCCGGTAAGTGCAAATGCAATAGCTCGCATGCTTCCATCGTCAATATCTCCTTTCATCTTAAGACAAGGGGGGTGTCGCCAAGTTCCTCCAGACACCACAATAGGTGCAAGAAGTTGACTGTTCAAGATTATATCAACTACCTTTACAATTCCAGATAAATTGTCAAAAGCTCTGCCCCGAAATCGCTTTCCTTCTTTAAGTGCTTGCTTAATGCACCGAACTGTGTCTCGGACAGATCCGATACACCATTCTTCCGGCAACTCACCAGCTCCATACCATACACCCAGATCATCAATCGAGCATTCTTCATAGTACCACATTAGCTCATTATACTCCTTCAATCTAGGAGACCAGTTTGGGCTGATCGATTTATCAAGATCGAACTCTCATACTTCGAACTTCTCTCTCAATCCCTGCAAGTCCAGCTAAAAATGCAGCTTTGTCTTTGCCTCCTAATTCCTTCGCCTTATTGCTTGCAACAAAGCATCTTTTTACTTCTATTCTATCGACTCTCATTCTCTCACTTGCGATATTCGATTAACCAAATATATCCCAAACCTCAATAAGTTTTGTCTCTTTACTCTTCTTGCTATTCTCAACAAAAAAATGTAAGTTTTCTCGCCTTGCCAGAACGGCGAAAATACCATGTCAGAACTCCATTCTTTGAGTATTTTTCTGGATGACTTTCAAAAATCGGCTATTTCGGCGAAAGGGGCTTTTGGTGGGGCAGGAGAGATTTAAAACGACAATTTCGACAAAAACATGCATGCCAACTAGTCCCAATGTCACTTTAGTTTTTTTAAGACTTCTTTGTCTATGTCATCCTCATCTATTTTGAAAGTTTCAGGCTCGTCTATCTTCATTAGAGCTTTCAGAGCATTAGAATCAAGCTCACGCACAAGCATCAGTATTTCTCTCTTTGCCGACTCGACATGTTCTTTAAGCTTTCCTTCGTTCGCATACAACCTTCCAGCAAGGGGACAAATCGTCTCCTTCTTCAGGAACCACTCAATTTTGCCAGACTTCATGTTTATGTAGAAAGTTATTGGTCCAGCCACGCAGGTTTCGGGTTTCACTGGGTGAACTTGACATTTTAGAGTCTTCCTGTCATAAAACACGCACCATCCTTCTGTATCAACTCTTGGAAAAATATAGTCAGTTTTAACGAAGGGATTTTCAATAGAGCTGCCTTGATCTCTCAAAAATTCTTCAATGATCTTTCTGCGTTTAACGGTCGTAGGGGGTCTCGCCTCTTGACAGCAGATTGTTTTGCATCGATCACATACATCAAAAAAGTTGTCTTGTCTTTGACTTTCAGAAGGCACGTGAATTTCTCCAATTGGTTCTAGAAATAAGGTTGATTATCGATGAGACTCTTTATAAGCCTTAAGTAAACAGTAGTTATTGCCTCTTCAAGGTCTGTTTTTTGCGCTTTTTTCAAAATTCTTTCTCTGATAATTTCTGACAGATTCCCAGATTCTATTCTTTTCTTGATTATTGGGAGAAATTTTCTCTCTTCTTCAGTCGCGTTTTCCCAAGCGATTTTAAGGAATTGTTGACAAACGTGACGGGCAGTCGAGCCATCCGGATGCGTAACCGTCGCGTTCAGCCCATTTGCTGCAACGGCATTAAAGTCTTTCACCAAAACTTCGTGACGCAAAAACTCAACCGTCTCACGCATCAATCCTCTTAGCAGCGCTCTAATAAAACAACTTAATGCTACATCTGATTTGACGCATTCTTGTTCATCCAAAACTCTAATTTCAACAGCCCTTCTGTCAAACCGAAAGATAATCCCGCGCGAATTGACCCAATCCTTGAAAAGAAGACCTCGCACGCCAGCATTAGCCAAGTCTGATGAGTATTTGCCTATGATTTCCTCGTTATACTGTCGAAATGAGGAAACATACTCAGGAATAACATCACCTGTAACGGATGGAACTTCTTTCTGATTGAGCCTGTAAAAGCTTAGCCGGTTGTCCACATGTTCGCCTAGCTGTCCCTCGTAGATTGGTGACGAAGCGGAAATTGCAGGAAGATAGGCGCAAGCGAGCGCAAGCAAATTGTGCAACAAAATGCCATTCTTCTCATTCGAATAGGGAAGGTTCAACTGGAAACTTTGAATGTTAAGCCACCCATGTTGCTTAAGATTGAAGACCTTGCTGTATTCGGCGTAGATTTGTCTGTGACGATGAGGCCACACGCCTGTATCTTCTAGCCTCAAGAGCGGATGCATACCTGTTCCCAGAAGAGATGCGCGATACTTTCTTTGCAGAAAATCGGATATGGTTAAAACTGCTTCATGCATGGTTTCTTCGAAGTCTTCTGGTGAATGGAAAGGCGCGTTTGGTTTTATCTCCATCACGTGCATTTGAAGCTCTTTTCCAAAAGTGAAACTGGGCTGTTCCACAAAGTTAACAATGCGTCCGCGAAAATTCTTTATTATTTTGTCCACGATGGGTAATGGTTTTAATGTTTCGTCAACCAGCGAGAACTCATGTTCTGGACCGAGGACTTCTAGGGTCTTGTACGTATCCGTTCCCTTTCATTTTATTCTCGTCCGGAGCGTGAATATAAACGTACAGTTAGTTTTAAATATGACCGTTGCAATAGCGAACTTCCAATCATCTGGTGTTACATGCGTGTTGGTCGTCTCTAACATCGACCTAACGGCAGACGTTTCAATAATGAAGCCGTCGACGTTCCTTGAGTCATCGACAAAAGGTTTTACTCTCAACATCAACAATGATTATCGTTACCTAAAAGCAGGCTATTATGTGTCTCTTCATGCGGAGGTTCTGGGAAATCTGGTTATTCCCTCAAGCGAAAACATAATAGACGCTCACAGAACGCCCATTCTCTTGCTTAGAGCATCAAAAGCGGGAATTTCAACACTGCCATACGTTGTAACGGGATCCGTCAAACAGATAACTTCAGAGTTAGAGTTTCCAGTAGTTGTGTTCCCTGTCAACCCTTTCATGCATAACGGATTTGAAGTTGCCAAAAACAGAAGCGCACTGTATAGGGCTATGAAAAGCTTAAGCATGAACTACAAGTTTGCAGTATGCGCACAACCTCTCAGAGGCGACATGATCTCGTTCAAATCAATTTTCGGCAAATGCGAACTCGAAGAGGACTTGAGAACTATTTCGCAAAAAATCTACGACCTTTTCAAAATTCCAATCTGCAAATTACACGTCCAACGCGTTGAAGGAAAAGTCTACCTCTGCGGGCTCCAACCCTTGAAAAAAGAGGAACTTCTCCCATCAGACGCGAAGCTGATTTCGAAAGAAATTTCTGTGATTTCGAAACAGGGTGAAACCTTTATTGTCTAGGATGGCCTGCTTCGTCGAAAAATACAATTTCACTGATCCCAGAGAGGAGAAAGCGCTGCAGAATTTCAAGTCCGCAGCAGAAAGGCTAGGGCATAGGTTCGATTTTATGTTCAGAGAAAATCTTTCTGAAATTCCAAAGTACGACTCGGTTTTTATTAGGGCAACAACGGACCCGCTTTTCACTGCGTACGTTGTTTCGAAAACCGCTTGGGAATTGGGGCTGAAGGTGATTGATGATCCGTGGTCAATTAAAATTTGTGGAAACAAGATTCACCAGTATTCGCTCTTCAAAGAACATAATGTCCCACATATTCCGACGATTTTCTTGAATAAGGACAAGTTTCACCACAGACAACTTTTGAGAGTGTTTGAGAATTTTGGAAAACCAGTTGTGGTGAAGGCTCCATACACAAGTTTTTCGAGATACGTGGAGAAAGTTGCCTGTGAAACAAGCTTCAGAGACGTTGCCAAAAGATACTTTAGAAAGTCAGATGTTTTGGCTGTGCAGAAGTTCATGCCCACGACTTTCGATTGGAGGGTTGGCGTACTGGGTGGTGAAGTGCTTTACGTTTGTAAGTATATGATTCCGAAGGGCAGATGGAAACACGGCGCCAAACTCAGAGGCAAGCCTACCGTAATATGGGGAAGAACAGTCACAATGAAAAAGGAAAACGCTCCAACAGCGCTTAAGGAGCTTGCCTTGCAGGCTTGCAAAGTAATTGGAAACGGGCTTTACGGAGTTGACATAAAAGAATTCAACGGCGACTACGTTGTGGTGGAAGTTAACGATAACCCAAGCATCTATGCGGGCTATGAGGATTTGAGAAACAAGGATTTGTACGGAAAAATCATTGAATACCTAGCAGACTAGACTTCCATGCAAAAAGCCGCAAATAAGAGCAAAAAATTCGACAATTATTTATCTAGACCTTAACAATTTGTCACAAGCAAAAGGAGCGCAAAAAGCATATGTTAAAAGATGCTGTTGAGGATTACGATTTCTCTAAAGAAATAACTGTTGACGAACTCGTTCTGCAAATGGAGAAAGCGTGGGGTTTCACCGCTGGAAAGCTCGCCCAAAGCGTGAACATTTTGGAACACATGATCAAAACAGACGGTTGCGTAAAGTTCCTGTCCTTTACAGGCAATCTTGTAGCCACCGGCACGCGAGGCGCCTTGAAAGAGCTTGCGAAGCAAAAGCTCGTCAACGTCATCATCACAACTTGCGGAACGCTTGACCACGACATCGCTAGAAGCTGGAAGAAATATTACAAAGGCTCATTCGTCATGAACGATGCTGAGTTGCGTGAAAAAGGAATAAACCGTCTTGGAAACGTTTTGGTTCCAAACGAAAGTTACGGCATGATAATCGAGGAGAAAATGCAAACATTGCTTGAAAGTCTATGGAAGGAAGGCGTCAAGGAAGTTTCGACAAGCAGACTCTGCCGCGAAATTGGAAAGCGTATATGCAACGAAAGCTCAATTCTCTACTGGGCAGCTAAAAATGACATACCTGTGTATGTGCCTGGCATAACAGACGGTGCAGTTGGATATCAACTGTGGCTTTTTTCGCAAGATCACGATTTCAAAGTTAATTTACTTAAAGATTCTGGAGAACTCAACGACGCAGTTTTCACGGCAAAGAGAGCGGGCGCCTTGTTAGTGGGCGGCGGCATATCGAAGCATCATACGCTGTGGTGGAACCAGTTCAGGGAAGGATTGGATTATGCGGTTTACATTAGCACTGCTGATGAATGGGACGGTAGCCTCTCAGGCGCGAGACCCAGAGAAGCCATTTCGTGGGGTAAGATAAGCAAAAAGGCAAGGCGTATAATGGTTGAAGGAGACGCCTCGCTAATACTGCCTATAATGGTAAGTTCGCTTCTAACCAGATTGGCAAACCGTTAGCGGACTTGACTGAAAAGCCACGACATGTCAGGCGCCATTCTTTTAGTTTTTACTCTTTCATTCAATGCATGCGTTATCAATGGCAAAGCGATTGTTGCGTCACAGTAACACACTGCCCGTTTTCCTTCGCTACGGATTTTCCCCCAGCTTACTGCTTCTTCTAAAGTGCAGCCTGACAATCCGCCCCACTGAGGCGAATCCGTCGTAATCTGAATTGCA
>Ga0209323_10003828_pt1 | contig 9999 bp, 7 predicted proteins | sample Rifsed19ft2_FD_184014 | JGI IMG/M metagenome (GOLD analysis project Ga0209323, IMG submission 184014) | Soil microbial communities from Rifle, Colorado, USA - sediment 19ft 2 (version 2) | ecosystem: Environmental > Terrestrial > Deep subsurface > Rock core/Sediment | place: Rifle, Colorado...
CATAGCCACCTGGACGTTCCCCTCCGATACGGGAACCGTCCGCGTCGATTCCGACAACGGCCACGTGCAACGGTCCCTTGTCGCTCTGGAGCAGCTCCCGCGAAGGATCCTCGAACCTGTCCAGGTCCGCGCAGCCGATCTCGGAGGGGAACGTCCAGGTGGCTATGGGCGCGCCGCCCGAGGCGGAGCAAAACCCCAGCGCATACAGGCGTTCGTCCTGGAGGATCTTGTTGAAGACGGTAAGGGTCCTGGTCTTGGAGCCGCTTACGAGGGAATCCTGGATCGAATCGTGGATGGCGTTTGCGATGAGGGTCGAGCGCATGTCCATGTCGCGCGCGAACCACCGCAGGGTCAGCCGGTCCACCAGCGGGACGACCGCATAGGCGATGATCGTCAGGGCCACCACCAAGGGGACGATGAAGCGCAAGGTTAAACGCATGGCCGTCTCCTTTTCTGCGGTTCATTGTCCTGCACCGCGCCCCCTCCCTTCCAGCATCGCTCAATAAGAAGGGATTTTCGCCGCCAGGCTACGGTTCCCGGTCCCGCTCTCCAGGACCGTAGACGCGACCGGGAAGGTTCACCTCTTGGGAAAAGAGGAGCCGCGGGGGCATCCTCTGGGCACCCAGGATGACCACCAGCGACTCCAGCCCCTCCGAGACGACACGTAAATCGTGCCCGGAGAGTTCCTCGAGACCCTTGAGAAGCAGACCCTGGGCGACAGCGGGGGATCGCACGGCGATCGCCTTCCCCTTGCCTGTCAGCTTCACGTCCACGACCCGGTGGTCCTGCTTCGACCGAATCCGTACCGCCAGCCCCTTGGCCTCGAGGCGGTCCAGAATCCCCACGACCGTCGAGGGTTGAAGGTACATCTGGCGCGCCAGATCCGACACCCGGATCGGAGCCGATTCCGAAAGCACTCGGATCGCCCAAAGCTGTGGCCCGGTCAACCCCCCCACCCGCTGCGCGCGATTCGAATAACCTTGCACCACCTGGATCACGCGGCGAATGTTGTCGAAGACGCCGGCGATCATGTCCGATCTCGTTTTCGTGCGGATGTTCATACCCCCGATCCCCTCCAGACGGCCGCCTTATTTTTCGATTGATATTATACATATTATTTGTATCCTAATCAATCATATGCCCGGTATTCGCACGTGCCCGAGATTCGGATGAAGGAAGAGCCCTTTTTCTCCCGCCTGCGCATCGAAGCGATCGCCCGCGATTCCGCGGACCTCGCAAGGTCCTGGCTTTTCAAGGCCGTCGAAAAGCTCCGCATCGGGGACCAGACGTTCCACATCCTGCTGGCCTCGACGATCGGAGGGGCCGCGGCGCTGGCCGCCGCTGCCTTTCTGTCCCTTATACGCCTCGCCGAATCCCTTTTTTTCGACTCGCTTTTTCCCGCGATGGGCTCGCATGGACATCTGATTTTCCTGCTTCCGGCGTTGGGGGGCCTTCTGATCGCGCCTCTCATCCACTTCTTTCCGTCGGTGACGGAAGGGATCGGGATCCCAAGCGCGATGGAATCGGTGGCCCTCCGCGGGGGGGTCATGCGGCTGCGGGCTGTGGCGCTTCGAACGGTTGCCGCCGTGTTGACGATCGGATCGGGAGGGTCGGCCGGCAGGTTCGCCCCCAGCGCGGTGCTCGGAGCCGCGGTCGGTTCGGGCGTCGGCAGGTTTCTCCGCGTTTCCGGGGAGCGGATGCGAAGCCTCGTCGGGTGCGGGGCGGCCGCGGCGATCGCGGCGGTGTTCAACGCCCCGATCGGAGGCGTCTTCTTCGCCCTCGAGGTACTTCTGGGGGACTTCTCTGCCCAGATGTTCGCACCGATCGTGATCTCCTCCGTGGTCGCCACAGCCGTTTCTCGCGCCTTCATCGGAAACATCCTGTTCCTCGAAGGGGTACCTCCCATACGGTTCGCCGGCGCGTCCCAGGTCGGATTCTGCGTCCTCTTGGGCGCTGCCTGCGGTGCCGCCGCCATCCTGTTCATCCGGACGCTCGATTCGGCGGAAGGGAAGTTTTCCTCATCCGGGATCCCCCGCTGGCTGCGCGCCGCGGTCGGCGGGGGAATGACCGGACTCATCGCCGTCAAGTTCCCCCAGGTGCTGGGGACCGATATTGCGGCCCTCGGTGAAGCCGTCAACGGAAACCTCCCCTGGCTGCTCGCGATATGGATCGCCTTCCTGAAAATGCTGGCGACCTCGCTTTCCCTCGGGTCGGGCGGTTCCGGCGGCATCGTCGGGCCCTCGCTGTTCATTGGCGGGATGATCGGGGCGTCCGCGGGCGGCGTGCTCGCCTCCTGGATCCCCTTTCACGCGGGGACCGCGGGCGGCTACGTCCTCGTGGGGATGGCCGCGTTTCTCGCCCCGGTGATCGGCGCCCCCATGACCGCCATTCTCATCCTGTTCGAGATCACCGGCGATTATTCGGTCATCCTCCCCCTGCTGGCGGCCGTCATGTCGTCGATGCTCGTCGCCGGGCGATTCTCGCGCTTCTCCCTCTATACCCTCAAGCTTCACAAGAAGGGGATAGACCTGGCGGGCGGCAGGGAGGCGGGGGTGCTGAAAACCCTGCACGTCCGGGACGTGATGCAGCCGGAGGTCCATACCATCGCTCCGACCGCGACGTTCGCGGACATGTCCCGGCGGTTTCTGGAAGATCCGGTGGACTATCTCTACACGACCGGAGAAGGGGCGGAACTGGTCGGGGTCGTATCATTCGCGGACATATGGCCCTATCTCAAGGAGGAGGGGCTCGCCTCTCTTGTCCTGGCCCGGGACATCGCCACGGCGAACCCCGTTTCCATCACGCCGGGTGAGACGCTTTTGGATGCGCTGGCTAAATTCGGATACAAGAACGTGTCGCAGCTTCCGGTGGTAACCGATCCCCACTCGCGGAAGCTGGCCGGAGTGCTCCGGCGCAAGGATGTCCTGGAGGCGTACCGCAAAAAACTTCTCTCGCCGCCGACATGATAACTTGGAGCGGCTGCGCAGACGGCGCCCGCACCCGGATACGCGACGCGTGGATCTTAGCCCGATCCCCGGGGCGATGAGGAAAGGATGATGACGATGGGAGCAGACTTCATGAGGTTCGCTCTCCCTCTTGGGATCGCCGTGCTTTCCATGTGCGCGCTGGTGGTCATGCGGAACGTCGCGTTTCGCCTCTTCCGCCGATGGGCCGCGAGGACGGAGACGAGGATCGACGACTTCGTCCTTCAGGCCCTTCGGTCCCCTTCCATCTACTGGTGCATTGGGCTCGGCCTCTTCATCGGCGTCGGGTTCTCGGATCTGCCGGAGAGACAGACGACCTATGTGACCCGCGTCATCGAGGTGCTGGTCATCATTTCCGCAACCTTCACGGTGTCGAACATGACGGGGGCGATCTTCAACGACTATATACGGAGATCCGAGCTGCCCGTCCAGGGTACAGGCCTCGCGCACGGGGTCATAAGGGGGGCGATCCTCGTCGTCGGGTTCCTGATCATCCTCTCGGCGATCGGGATCTCCATCACGCCGATCCTGACAGCCCTCGGGGTGGGGGGCCTGGCTGTGGCCCTGGCCCTCCAGGATACGCTTTCGAACCTGCTCGCGGGGATCCATATCCTGATGGATAAGCCGATCCGCGTCGGGGACTTCATCCGGCTCGAGACGGGCCAGGAAGGGTACGTTGTGGACATCACCTGGCGGACGACGCGGCTGCGGATGCTTCCGAACAACCTGGTCGTCATCCCCAATGGCAAGATCGCCCAGAGCACGCTGACGAACTACCATCTCCCGGAAAAACGGATGTCCCTGCTGATCCCCGTCAGCGTGAGCTACTCATCCGACCCGGACAAAGTCGAAGCGGTTCTCGTCAAAGAGACGACCCGGGCCGTCGGAGAGATCCCCGGGCTGCTCGGCGATCCGGCGCCTTTCGTGCGGTTCATCCCGGGATTCGGCGAGAGCTCGCTCGATTTCACCTTGATCTGCCAGGTAGGCGAGTTCGTCGACCAGTATTACGCGCAGCACGAGCTCCGGAAGCGGATCTTCCGCAGGTTCCGGGAGGAGGGGATCGAGATCCCGTTCCCCCACCGGACCGTTTACCTCCGTGAGCACCCCGCCGCCCCGCCGGATTCCGGGACCCCCGATCCCGAATGAGGCAAACCGTCGACATTGTCCCACCATCTCAGTGGGAGCGGGACCGGGACGTGCGGAGAGGAGGAAAGAACTTCGCGGCGGGGATCGCCCCGCGCCTTACGGGAACGACGCCGGGAGAGAGCGGGAGGTACGTGTCGAAATGAGGCGGTGGTGGTTTCTCGCCCTTTCGATCGCTCTCCTGCTCCCGTCGACGGCCCTCGCCGCCGGCGCGGATCCTTCCCTGCCGCTCCTTTTCTACCTCGTGTTCATCCTCTTGTCCGCGAAGCTGATGGGGCACATCGTGGCCCTGCTGGGGCAGCCGTCCGTCCTCGGAGAACTGTGCGCGGGGATCCTCCTGGGGAACCTCGGCCTACTGGGCTTCCAGGGATTCGAGGGGATCGCAGCGAATCCCTACGTCGACATCCTTGCCCGGATCGGGGTGATCGTCCTCCTTTTCGAAGTGGGGCTGGAATCCACCATCCGGGACATCCTGAACGTCGGGCTCTCCTCCTTCCTCGTGGCGGTGCTGGGAGTGGCGGCTCCCTTCGTGCTGGGATGGCTGGTCAGCGTCTGGCTTCTGCCGGAAGCCTCTCCCTACGCCCACGCCTTCCTGGGCGCCACCCTGTGCGCGACGAGCGTGGGGATCACCGCGCGCGTGCTCCAGGACATCGGAAGATCCCGGGAGAAGGAGGCGCGGATCATCCTGGGGGCTGCGGTGATCGACGACGTTCTCGGCCTCGTCATCCTCGCCTCCGTCTCGGGGGTGATCCTCGCGGCGGAAGAGGGAATCGCCCCCGGGATCTGGACGCAGGCGGCGATCACCCTGAAGGCGGGGGGGTTCCTGGCCGGCTCCCTCCTCCTCGGGGCCTTCTTCACGCCGAAGATCTTCGCCACGGCCGCGAGGCTGCGCGGGCCGGGGGTGCTGGTCGGCGTCTCCCTCGCCTTCTGCTTCCTCCTTGCCTTCCTGGCGGGAGAGGCGGGACTGGCTCCCATCGTCGGAGCGTTCGCGGCCGGCCTGATCCTGGAGCCGATCCACTTCCAGTTTTTGGGGGAGCGGAACATCCACCATCTCGAGGAAGCCCTCAGGCCCTTGTCGGAATTCCTGGCGCCGGTGTTCTTCGTCCAGATGGGTGCCAAGGTGGACCTGCGGGTCTTCGCCTCCGTGGACACGCTGTGGCTCGCTTTCGCGTTGACGATCGCCGCAATCGCGGGCAAGCAGGTCTGCTCGCTGGGTGTTTGGGGGAAGGGCGTCAACCGGTGGGCGGTCGGGTTCGGGATGATCCCCCGGGGGGAGGTGGGGCTGATCTTCGCCAGCATCGGGGCGACCCTCGTCCTGGGGGGCGAACGGATCATCGACGACACCACGTATTCGGCGGTCATCATCATGGTCATCGTGACAACGCTCCTCACGCCGCCCCTGCTCAAGTGGTCGTTGACATTCCGGCGAAAGAGCGAAAGAGACGGCTGAACGCTCCGGGCGGCTCTCCGATTCGCCCGGGCCCCCTACTCCTCCAGAACCACGGGTATGCGCCCAGAAACCGACTTCAGATGCAGGTCCCTCTGGGGAAACGGGATCTCGATGCCGTGTTCCCGGAAGGCGGCGAAGATGGCGAAGTAGAGCTCGCTCGCGAGCGGTCGCGGGGTCTGGACGCGGGTGATCGTCCACACTCTCAGCTCGAAGTCGAGGGAACTCTCCCCGAAACCGGTGAAAATGATCTCCGGCGGGGGATTCTCCAGGACGTCCGGGTGCCGGGCCGCCGCTTCGATCACGATGTCCCTCACCCGCTCCGGGTCGCTCCCGTAGGAGACGCCGAGCGGCACGGTGAACCGGACCTGCCGGTCGTTCGCGGTCCAGTTCGTCACGCGGTTGTTGATGAACTCGGAGTTCGGGATGATGATCACCACGTTGTCGTTGGTGCGCACCCAGGTGCTCCGCGCACGGATCTGAACAACGTCCCCGTTGGTGCCTCCCACCTCGACCCGGTCCCCTACACGGACGGGCCGCTCCGTGAGCAGGATGATCCCTGAAATGAAGTTGTTCGCGATGTTCTGGAGGCCGAACCCCACCCCGATTCCCACCGCGCTTCCCAGCAGGACGAGGTTGTCCAGGTTCAGCCCGACCCACTGGAGTCCGACGAGGAGGCCGAGCAGGTACACCGCGTAACTCGCGATCCGCCCGAGCGCGTACTGCTGTCCCTCGTCCAGCGACGTTCGGACCAGAAGCCTCTTCTGCAGAACTCTCCGGACGGCGGAGCTTGCGAGCCCGAGGACGAGGAGGAACAGGAACGCCTTAACGAGGAAGATCGGGGTGACCGGCATGTCCCCTATGTTGAAGTACGGCCGGTTGATCGCCTCGCGGATGTCGGCTCGAAGGCTCCCGTACATGGGCGGCATGTACTCCATCAGTAGAGACTCCATCCCGACCACGACGACGATCGCCAGGGCCAGCAGAACCAGGAACTTCGAGCCCGTGGATATCTTCATCTTTCCTCTCCCTGATAGCGGTCTGGAACTACTATACCAAAGATCCGCGGTGTCCCCTTCCCGGTTGGATCGCGGAGATGCCGCACCGGTGTCTCCTCCCGGAACCTTTTTCGGAACCCGTTATTCATATGCTAAACTGGCGCGGTATCCAAGATCCCGACAGCACCGGGGAGCAGGGAATGAAGGGGGTGGCCGAAAGGGCATCCGGCGCCGAAGACGTCCGCCTGAGCCGGGAGATGTCCGGCTTCAGCGTCACCATGATCGGCGTCGGCGCGATGATCGGGGCCGGCATCTTCGTCCTCACCGGGATCGCCGCGGGAGTGGCGGGCCCGGGGCTCATCCTCGCGTTCGCCCTGAACGGGATCGTGACCCTGTTCACCGCAATGGCGTACGCGGAGCTGGGGTCCTGCTTCCATGACGCGGGCGGCGGCTACCTCTGGGTGAAGAGCTCGCTGCCCCATCCGAACGGATTCCTGTCGGGATGGATGTCGTGGTTCGCGCACGCTGTGGCATGCAGTCTCTACGCCCTGGGTTTTGGCGCCTACTTCGGACACGTGCTCGAAGGATTCGGGCTCGGCATCCCCCATCTCGCCTACTTCTCGCTCGAGAAGACGCTCGCCGTGATCGCCTGCCTCGTCTTCGCCTACATCAATTTCCGCGGCGCCTCCGAGACCGGTATGGCCGGCAACATCGTGACGCTCGCCAAGATCGCCATCATCCTCCTGTTCATCGGGTTCGGGGCCTGGGTCATGCGGGGAATGCCGGATTGGAAGGGAAACTTCGATCCTTTCCTCCCTATGGGGATCGGGGCCGTCTTCAGCGCGATGGGACTGACCTTCATCGCCTTCCAGGGGTACGAGGTGATCGCCCAGTGCAGCGAGGAGGTGATGGACCCGACCCGGAACATTCCCCGGGCCATCTTCCTCGCGCTTCTGATCGTCATCCCGATCTACCTCCTGGTCGCTTTCGTCGCGCTGGGCGCTATCCACGGGGAGGGGATGCCTACCTGGCGGTTCCTGGGGAAGATGAAGGAGCTGGCGATCGTCGAGGCGGCGCGGCAGTTCGCTCCGGGGGGAGGGGTCGTGGTTCTTCTCGGGGGGCTCCTCTCCACCGCGAGCGCCCTCCTGGCAACGATCTATTCCTCCTCGAGGGTCGCCTTCGCAATGTCGCGGGACCACAACCTGCCCGCCTTCCTCGGGAAGGTCCACCCGGAGAAGAAGACCCCCCACCGTGCCATCGTCGCCTCGGCGGTAATCGTCGTCTTCATGGCCCTCGCCCTGCCGATCGAGGACGTGGCGAGCGCCGCGGACATCATGTTCCTGCTCGTCTTCCTCCAGGTGAACGTCACCCTCATCCGGATGCGCAAGACCCACCCGAACCTCAAGCGCGGGTTCCGTGTGCCGCTGGTCCCCCTGGTTCCCGCCATCGGGATCCTCACGCAGCTGTTCATCGCCGTCTACATGTTCGTCTACAGCCCGAAGGCCTGGCTGTCCGCCGTGGTCTGGCTGGTCATCGGGTTCTCCGTCTACAAGCTCTACGCCTCCCGGACGGAGGAGGAGGCCCTGTCGGTGCTCGCCCTGGCCGAGGCGGAGATGGCGCGCAAGGACTACCGGGTGCTCGTCGTCCCCTTCCGCCAGGAGCAGGTGCGGCCGCTCATGGAGATCGCATGCGCCCTCGGCTCGAACTACAAGGGTGAAGTGACGGCCGTCTCGGTGATCGAGGCGCCTCCGAAGGTCCCGTTGAGCCGCTATCCGGGAGACCTCCAGGATGCGCGAACGATGCTCCGGCTGGCGGAGAACATCGCCGGGGAGCCGGAAGTCGATTTCCGGCGGTTCATCAAGATCTCCCACCGGCTCTCCCATGGCATCCTGGAAACAGCGCGGGAAGAAAAGAGCAATTTCATCCTCGTCGGCCCCTTAAGGAAAGACGGGTGGGTCGGGCAGTTCCGGGAGATCGTCCTCCTGAACGTCCTGGAGCACGCCCCCTGCAACGTGGCCATCTTCCGGGGGGAAGGCCTTTCCCAGGTAAGGCGGCTGCTCCTTGCCATCGAGGACAACCCTTCCTGCCGGCTCGCCGTGAACATCGCCCCCGCCCTGTCCCTGGCGATGAAGGTTCCCGTGACCCTCCTGCACCTGGTCCCGAAGCGCGGGGGGGCCGCGGAAGAACAGGCGGCCACCGCGTGGATGGAGGAGATCACGCGGGACCTGCCCTTCCGTCTCCCCGTGGAAAAGCACGTGATGCGCTCCGAAGACATCGCGAAGAGCATCATCGAACAGGTGCGGGAAACCGACCTCCTCCTGATGGGAGCGTCCCGGTACGCGGGGAAGATCTCCTCCCTGTTCACTTCGGAGGTGGAGGAGCGGGTGATCGACGGAGCCTGCGTGCCCGTCCTTCTCCTCAAGCGGTACCAGCAGCAGAAATCCTCCCATTTATCCGGCATTCTCACCGGACGGTGAGCAAGGAGGCCCCATGCAGGAACGATCTCTTTTCGCACCCTTGGAGAAGCTGTGGGAAAGGACCTGGGATTTTCTCCCCAACTTCATCGTCGCGGTCATCCTGCTGGTCATCGGCGTCTCCATCGCGCTGGGGATCCGCCTCCTCGCCATCAAGCTCCTGAACGCCATCAACTGGGAGAAGATCTCCAGGAAGGCCCCTTCGCTCCGCATCCTCGAGGTCGGGGACATCCGGTACCCCTTCTTCGACCTCCTGGGCGCCATCGTGTTCTGGGTCGTGATCCTGGTGTTCGCCGGCACGGCGGCCCACACACTGGGCCTCACCGCCATCGAGTCGATCATCGACGGGTTCGTGGGGTTCCTGCCGAACCTGTTCCTTGCCGCGGTGATCCTGGCGCTCGGAGTCTGGATCGGCGGTTTGGCCGGGAAACTGGCCGGGGCGTTCGCCCATTCCGCCCAGATCCCCGAGGCGAACCTCATCGGAAAAGGGGTACAGTACCTGGTCATCGTCGTCGCGCTGGGCACCGCTCTCGAGCAGCTGAACGTCGCCACCCGGTTTCTCTTCGGGGCATTCCTTATCGTGCTGGGGTCCCTAGGGCTCGCGTTCGGACTGGGGGGGCAGGACAAGACCCGAGAGATCATCCGGCGGATTTCCGCCGCGAAGGAGGATTAGTCACCTCCATTTGTGTGTCCTGTTGGGGGTCGGGAACAACCTCTTTACGTCCGGGGGACCGCTATGTGGCCGGGGCTTTCAAAAGCCAGGTCCTTGCTCAGCAGGTGGCGGCAGGGGAGGGCCGCCTCCATCAACCCCAAGTCCGTCGTCAAGGACGTCCAGCCCGAAACGGAAGCCTCCGCCGGCTACTTCCTGGCCTTAAGCGTCGCAAACCTCATTGCACTCTGCGGACTCCATACCAACAGTCTCGCCGTCATCATCGGGGCGATGCTTATTACGG
>Ga0209323_10003829_pt1 | contig 9998 bp, 12 predicted proteins | sample Rifsed19ft2_FD_184014 | JGI IMG/M metagenome (GOLD analysis project Ga0209323, IMG submission 184014) | Soil microbial communities from Rifle, Colorado, USA - sediment 19ft 2 (version 2) | ecosystem: Environmental > Terrestrial > Deep subsurface > Rock core/Sediment | place: Rifle, Colorado...
TCCTTCAGTCAGCATAGCTATCGCGGGAAATGTCAGTGATTCTATTTTCGGGCTTCAGCCAAATACGACTTACTTCTTCCGCCTTGCCGCTTCAAACAGCAACGGCACAGTCAATGGACAAACCTTGAGCTTCAAAACTCCTGAGGGTAACCCCCTAAAGGCCATCACTTCACTGGCTTCAACCGTCGGTCAAACTACTGCCAAGATTAACGGCTTGGTCTTGAATGCCGGCGCAAGCTCAGATGTCTGGTTCGAATACGGCAGGACTGCATCGCTCGGCTATTCTACGGTCGTAAAATCTGCCTCCGGCGCGACCGCCAATGTCTCCAATGTCTTGGGTAATCTAAGTCCGAATATAATTTATTTCTTCAGAATCGTCGCTAAGAATTCAATTGGCGAGATTAAAGGAGAAATCAAGATCTTCAAGACTCTATCCACTACTGTAGCTCCTGTGACTATCGATGAAAATACAGACAACTCCGATAACCAAAATCTTGTTTCCTTGAAAATAGAAGCTGCTCCTCTAGTTGTCGCTCCAAGTGATAATGTGAACTACACAGTCACTTACAAGAACTTGAGCGGAAAAGTTTTGAAGGATGTCGTTGTCCGAGTGATCATGCCAAATAGCATTGACTTCGCAAGTTCTAGCATCGGCAATTATTCTTCTGAAGACCGCACTCTTTCAGCCAATATTGGCAGTCTAGATGCTGATGAGGAAGGTATTTTGACTCTCTCAGGCACAGTTTCTCAAGACGTGGCTGATAAGGATGTCTTGGTCACCACCGCATCGATCGTCTTCACTAACACCGCGGGCACTCAAGGTGACGCTCTGGATTACGCCCTGATAGATGTCGCGGTAAATCAAAATCTTTTACCAGCGGCCGCATTCTTCGGTTCAGGATTCCTCCCTTCTACATTGCTAGGATGGATGGTCCTCCTTCTCGTAGCTTTGGGCTTAGTCATGCTCGGCCGCAAGTTCTATGGTGAAGTTAATTGGGCCAATGCCTTGGTTTCAGCCAAAGGAATCTTTAAGAAAGATACTCCTCCGACAAATCTTCCACAATAATTACTAGCTAAACAAAAAATCCCGCGTATGCGGGATTTTTTGTTTAGCTGGATGCTGTCCCCAAGGACTCTCCTTGGAGAAGCTCTCAAAGGAGAGTCCTTTTTTCCGAGCAGCTTGAGAAACCAAAATTAAAATTTTACCTCATCGTTTTCATGCCAGTCGTATTTGTCTGCCAGTCCGGCATTCAATTCAAGTACATATTGCGCCGGTTCTTTCGGCGCAAAGACTTTGGGGTAAGTATTTGGAGCTACATTCTTCTCTATATGAACAATACGAGCAGGCCCCTCGACTTCGCTCCCTCGACAAGGCTCAGGGCAAGTCGGGGTAAACCAAATAATATCAATAGAAAAAAGCATATCCTTCATCCAGAAACCATACAGCCCCGACTTCTCAAATATGAACAGCATGCCTTGATTGTCCGCCAAGGGCTCATGACCGGATAAGCCCTGTTCCCTCTCGGCTGCCGTCTGCATGATTTCTACATTAATCCTTGTGCCACCTATGACGACCTGATGATCCGGAGCATTGACCATGCTTGAGAAAAATAAAAAGAAAGACCCTGCGATAATCAGGATGCCAACCAAGGTCCAAATTTGCTTTTTGAGATTCGCATTCATGAGAAAATTATACCACACAGAAAAAAGCCCAGACATATGTCTGGGCTTTTTGCGCTACTGCGTCTTTCGCAAGAACGGTTCTTGCGAAAGGTGGGGAGTATTCCTATGCCTTAACAAAGTAATTTTCTACAAAGTCTTTGAATGACTTAATGTCGTCGAAATAATCGGGAAAATTCTTGGGTTTAATTATATTCTTCGCTGTCCTATTTTCACCAATATAATCAGGGTAACTGGAGTATGGATAAGATTCAATAAATTTTTTCATCACATCTGAAGATTTATCGATTTTATTTTCCCAATCAGGGAACTTTATATCAAGTGGATTTAAATGGATATACCCTAATAATTGTTTCATGTAGTTATCATCAACCCCAATCAGTTTTGATTTAAACAATCCACCAAAGAGTGCGCCTTTTCTTTGATACTTTATATTGAAAAACATTGAATATCCTACACCAAGCTTTTTCATAAATTTTGTAATACCACCGTCTACCTCTTGTCTGACTAATAAATGAAAGTGGTTTGTCATCAAACACCATGCGCCAATAGAAACAAGTGGTTCACCTTTATCTAATACTAAAATCTCGTCAAAAGTTTTATGTTGTTTATTTAAAAAATCATCAAGACGAAAAGAATCATTTGAGTTGGCGAGATAAAGAAGCATCATAAATCGCTCATAATCTCTCTTTAATTTAAAAATTACCCGCTTATCTATTCCGCGATTGTAGATATGATAATACTCATCGGTGACAAACGGGTCTTTTCTTAACATGAATAAATTATATCAAACAGCCCTCACCCTTCGCAAGAACGGTTCTTGCGAATCCCTTTATGAATTATTATTCTATTGGTTCTAAAGCATCAAATGTTTGTTTTCATATAAATATAATACCACAAAGCAAAAAGCCCAGACATAATGTCTGGGCTTTTTTGCGTGCTACTGTACTTTATTTTGTTCCGTTCCTTCGGCACGCCGGAGCCCTGAAGGGGCAAAGGCGGCCTATTGTCTGTCTTTCCAGACTGCCATGCTGTTTTTAGGACGTTCAGCCATTGTCCATTATCTGCTCAATTGAGGCAGATAATATCGCCATTACCCCGCGCGAGCTCTTACGAGCTATGCGGGGCGATTCAAATTGAATTAATCCACGACCAGCTTCCGCTAGCCGTGCCTTGTTACGACTTAGTCCCTGTCACCGAGCTTACCTTAGGCCCTGCTAATGCAGAGATTTCGGGTACTCCCGGCTCCCTTGACTTGACGGGCGGTGAGTACAAGACTTGAGAACGTATTCACCGCAGTTTGCTGACCTGCGATTACTAGCAATTCCAGCTTCATGAGGTCGAGTTGCAGACCTCAATCCGAACTGAGGCCGCTTTTATAAGGATTGGCTCAAGCTTACGCTTTCGCAACCTGTTGTAGCGGCCATTGTATTATGTGTGTGGCCCCAGACATCAAAGGGACATGCTGACCTGGCGTCATCCTCTCCTTCCTCCCCGACCTTTGTTCGCAAACGAACAAAGGTCAAGTTATAAAGTCAAAAGTAGAAAGTTATAAAGTGAATACAAATGCATTTACTTTATACTTTATGAACTTTAAAAACTTTTTACTTGACCTTTGCGCTTGTGCGCAAGGGTCGGGGCAGTCTCGCCTGACACTTGTAACAGACGACGAGGGTTGCGTTCGTTACCCCACTTAAGGGAACAATTCAAACCACGAACTGACGACGGCCATGCATCACCTGTCCTACCGCCTTGCGGAGGACCTAGTTTCCTAGATCTTTCGTTAGGATTTCTAATCTGGGTAAGGTTCTTCGGTTACCATCGAATTAAACCACATAATCCACTGCTTGTACAAGTCCCCGTCTATTCCTTTGAGTTTTAGTCTTGCGACCGTACTTCCCAGGCGGATCTCTTAACGCGTTAGCTACGCCTCTCAGAGGGTCGATACTCCGAAAGACTAGAGATCATCGTTTAGGGCGTGGACTACTGGGGTATCTAATCCCATTCGCTACCCACGCTTTCGTGCTTCAGTGTCAAATATGCGCCAGTGTACTGCCTTCGCTTTTGGTGTTCCCCATGATATCAACGGATTTCATCCCTACACCATGAGTTCCGTACACCTCTCACACTTTCAAGCATTGCCGTTTCTGTTGCCGATCCCAAGTTGAGCTTGGGGTTTTGACAAAAGACTAACAACGCCACCTACGCACCCTTTACGCCCAGTAATTCCGGATAACGCTTGGGGCTCTCGTATTACCGCTCCTGCTGGCACGAGATTAGGAGCCCCTTATTCCTGAGGTACCGTCAATAATTTCTTCCCTCATAAAAGATGTTTACGTCCCAAAGGGACTTCATCCATCACGCGGCGTCGCTCCGTCAGACTTTCGTCCATTGCGGAAGATTCTCGACTGCAGCCACCCGTAGGTGTATGGGCCGTGTCTCAGTCCCATCGGTGGGGGTCAGCCTCTCAGCTCCCCTAGCCGTCATCGCCTTGGTGGTCTTTTACACCGCCAACTAGCTGATAGCCCGCAGGCCTTTCCCGAAGCGAAAAATCTTTACAGCGCGCACAGCGCGCAAGTTACAAGTTATCAAGTTCATAAAGTTATAAAGTAATGCAAATGCATTTTACTTTACAAACTTTTAACTTTCTACTTTATAAACTGCGTGCTATGCACGCTGACTATCGCGTATTAGTCCGCCTTTCGGCGGATTATTCGCGACTTCGGGGGAAGTTCCTACGTATTACTACCTCGTTCGCCACTAACTTTTCACGACCTTTGACTTGATATAATCTCATCTCGAATTATGAAAAGTCCGTTCGACTTGCATGCCTTATCCACGCCGCCAGCGTTCATCCTGAGCTAGGATCAAACTCTAATTAAAAGAAACGGAACAAAATAAAATATAGTAGCCCTTCGATTTCACTCAGGGTAAACGCTTCTTTTTGTTTCATTTTCCTAGCTCGTAAATTACTTTAAATACTTACTCAAATTCATAAACTTCTGACTTGTTGTTCTAAAACACTACCTTTGGATAAAAAGGTAGTGAGTCTTGTATAATTTTTTCAAAGACCTGCCCGCCTTTGGCGGGGACCTGACCTTCACAAATGAAAAGGCGCCGAAAAAGCGCAATTTCCCCCATAAAAGTCAGTGGTTCTATTATATACTAGAAGTAAATGAAGTCAACCCCAAATGCTAGCTTTTAGAGGACTCTTTGAATTTCTTTAATTTCTCGCGCAAGGTCTCCGTTAACCCCTTTAATTGCTTGTTTTCCTCGTCCAAAATGCCGGAAAACTCTTTTTGACTGGCGCTAATCTGATTCAACTCCTCAACGCTTAATTCCTCGAGTTTTTTGGCTGGTTTTTGATTATTGATATTTGGTGTTTCTAAATTTGTCATAATTTTATTATACTATTTTTTTAAACGGCGACCGCCGCGGCCACCCTACGACCTTGAAATAAACTTGCAATTTTTTTCTTCGTAAATTTTATTGATTCCTTGATACTATTGCTGACATTGGCAAGATGGGCCGTCAAAAATTCCGCTCCACCCGCCGCCGCCAGGACTTCTATCGCGTGCAAGGCCTGCTTGCCAACATCCACACTTTCCATGATCGGGCCGATGGCCGCGTGAACGGCTACTTCAGCCCCGGTGGCCAAGAGCGGATATTTCTTTTCAAAGTCCTCGTAAAATTTCACATATTTCTCATAAACTGATTTGATCCCTTCCGTCGCTGACACAGTTTCCTTATCCCCTTCCAAGCTTTCCATAAATTTCTTTTTTTCCGTTTCCGGCAGTGCTTCGATCTCTCCGGATATACCATTTAGTTCCTCTTTTAATTTTTCTCTGGTTTGTAGTTTTTCATTGATGGCTGCTTCTCCTTCTTTAATCTCATTTATCTTTTCCTGTTTTTCTGATTCAACAGAATCATGCCACGCACTGTCCATTGAAGCGCGGCCGTTTTCCTTTTTTTTTATCTTCTCTTGCACTGATGCCGGCAAATATTTGGCCATGCTTTCAAAACCTTTTAGGAGCGCATAACCACCGGTCTTGGCACCAAGTACAGCGCCCGGAGCACTCATTATTCCGTGTCCAGCCAACATGCCTCCGAAACCTCCCAAAGCCTTACCAACGGAACCAATAGCTTTGACAACTTTAGGGTTATACCGCTCGGACAATCTTTCCTCAATATTTTTATGAGCATTGGCGAGCGCTTGAGTTTTTTCCTTGATTTTAGCCAGTATGTTCTGGCCTTCTTCAGTGCTTTCAACTTGTTTGCTAATGAACTCCCCTTCTTCTGGGGTTAAATTGGAAGCAATTTCATTGAGCTTGTTTTGATTTTTATCCAGCTTCTCTGATTGCAACTCAATATTGCCGGATATTTTTTCGAGATCGTTATTCTGCAACTCTTCCTGAGACAGTTGAATTACTTCCGGTTTATCCAGTTTCTTTTCCAGATTATCTTCCGGAACATGAATCTTTTCATTTTTGGGAATGGCTAATCGTTCTTGCATGTTATTTATTCGGAGATTGATTGGCGCCATTTGGGCCCAATTTTTTGAGCTGATAAAAAACCTTTCGATGTTCAATCAAACGGATATATTCCTCCATCGCCTTATTAGTTTCAGCTAGAAGCTGTTCTATTTCTTTTAGATCTTTGATGCCTTGATCATCCTTCATATCTGAGTATTATCCTAATTCATAAGCCTTTTGTCAAGCCGGTGATAGGCAATAGAAAACCTGTGAGCCTCAGAGTTGACTAGGAGTATTTCCTTTTCAAAATTTTGAGCCATCTTTGGATTCCCTAATATTCCTTTTGGCTTATGTCTTTCATTCTTGACCACCGAAACCACAGGAATCCTGAGTCCGACTCGTTCTTGGAACTTCAGCGCAGTATTGATCTGCGCCTTACCGCCGTCCACCACGATGAGCTTCGGCAAGGGCCATTCCGGGTGGGAGAATCTCCTTTCGAGCACTTCAAGCAATGCTCCAGTATCATTCGCCGAAGTAAAACCGCGAATCTTAAATTTACGGTATTGATTTTTATCGACTTGGCCATCGAGGATGACAGTCATCACACCCACCATATTCTTTCCGCTCATGTGAGCGATGTCATATGCCTCTATCCTAAAAACGGAATCGCCGAAGAAATTTCGCCCGCGGGCACTGGACCCGTTTTGTCCGCCAGAAAATTCTTTGGCGATGGAGTCATCTTTTATTAAAGCAACATCGCGGATATGCTTCAGCGAAAAAATCTGATTGCGGACAATCCCCGCTCTTTCAAATTTGTGTTCTTTCGCCAGAGCCTTCATTTCTTTTTCCAAGTTTTTAATGACTCTTGATTTCTTGCCTTCAAAAAATAGTTTGATGTTCTTGATATTCTTGCCATAGGCTTTCCGGTCATCCGCCTGCGGAGCCAAGCCGAGCTGACGATAAAATTCATATCTGCCTTTCACTCTAGACTTATCATCAAAGAAAGGAAATATCCGGCGGATAATTTTCAGCGCCTCTTTCAAGGCCGAACCGGAAGTATACGGCCCAAAAACTCGGGAGAAGGTCGGTCCTCTTTTGAGCCCGAGGTCCGACCTTGAGGAGAGTTTTGAATTCAAATCTTTGCCTCGTACGATCACCACTCGCGGATAAGGCTCGCGCGTGATGCCGACATAGTTGAAGCTTTTTTGGTCCTTCTCTTTGGTGTTGTAGTGAGGCTGATATTTCTTGATGAGGTTGGCTTCTAAAATCAGAGCTTCCAAGACAGAATCAGTCTCCTGCCATTTCAAGCCCTTGGCCTTGAAGACCATGTCCAAAATCAGCGGGCCGCGAGATTCCCATAGCCGACCTGTCCCGAGCGTAGTCGAGGGAAAATAACTTCTAACTCTATCTCTCAACGAAGTAGCCTTACCGATATAAATAGGCTTTTTATTGTTATCCAGGAAAAAGTATACTCCCGGTTTATCAGGTAAATTGTTGGGTAATTGTTTTTTATTCATAAATCTTGACCCCGTTAGAAGCAGGTCGCCCCAAGGTGACCGTAGCACCCTCCTTTGTAGCGGGAGCGGCTTCTAACGGGGTTGACTTTTCATTTAATTTACTATATTATAAATTTCAGAAACTTTCAATGTTCAATTATTAAAACAAAATATGTTATGAAAAAGAAAAAAGCTATTAATAGTTTTTCAATGATGCGAATATTTGTAAGATTGAAGAATTATACAAAAGTGAATGATATGAGACCTCTAGAAGAGGTTTTAATTCTACCAGGGATATTGACTGAAAAGACTAAAAAATAATAATGGGCGGGAGAAAATTCTCCCGCTTTTTTTATTTATGTTTATATTTATAAAATTACCTAATTATATGCATGTGCATAATTTAAGGTAATTATCTTTTCAATACTTTTTTGAGATACCCCGTAGAAGAGCAGAACTCTCACGGAGCAAGTTTGCCGTATGGTATTTGGGATGATTATGCATCATTCCATTCGTTGCTCGAAATATCGGCTTGCCGTAAAATTTCCGTAAGCAAATGTTTGGAAATATCGCTTTTGTGCGGATTCGGGATTCGTAATTTAAGAGATCCTTTGGTCATGAATAAATGCCGGCCGCCGGGATACGGCCCAGAAAAACCTAGTTTGCGAAATTTTTGCACTAATTTCCGCCAAGAAATATTTTTAAGCATTTACTTTGCGCAAGGAGGGTAATCGAAATGAAAAGCCCGGCACTTTCTGACCCATTCTGATTTTCAAGAGCAGCCAACCCTCGAGGGATTCAGCAAGTTCTCTTCGACAATCTTCCAGACTCTTAGCATTTGCCCAAACTCCGCGAATGCCAGAAATTTCAGCAAAATAAGTGCCATCTTTTAGCAATTTATACCTTGCCTTCTTTAAATTTTTAGAAATATAGTCGTTTATCATAGTTAGCATTTTAACAAATTTTAAAGCTTAAAAACACTTGACTTTTCATTGAATACATGATATCATTCTAATCAGAAAAAATCAAAACACTCACAATATAAATTCTTTAACAAATGGAAGCAGTAATCATAATTTATATCATCATCGGATTGATGATCGCTATCACAAGTGATGAAAATGAAAAGGAGAATAAATACAATTCTGTTTATATCCTAAATTTTAAAGAAAGTAGAAAGTTAGGAATTAAGTTATTCTTTATGTGGCCACTTGAATTAATATTTGGAACTTTTACAAGGAAGTATGATACAGCATTTAAAAATAGATTAAAAGATCCAAAAAAATGTTGGGAATACTACAGTGATATTCCGATAAAGTAAACTTACTACGAAACTCCGCTAGGCAAGACCTAGCGGAGTTTTTTATTTGCGTCCTCCTTCGCCTCTCCTTCGTATAAAACTACGGACGAGCAAAGCAAGGCTACGGACGGATACGTAAAACTTTTTTGAGATACTTACCAGTGTGGAATTTGGGGTTATTTATAAATATTCCCACGAAAATCTATTTCTTCTATAAGTACAGATTGACGATCAAAATGAAAATAGCAAATTATTCTTATCTTTCCTACGCGAATTCTATACGCTCCAGCCCACTTACCTGAGAGTTTTTTAATATGAACATTAACTGATAATCCACTCAATTTATTTATTGATAATTTTACATACTCAATAGCAAAAGACTCATTCAAATGATTCTTTTCTAAAAACTTTTTGGAATTACGAGAAAATCCGATATCCCATTCCATAGAATTTAAATGCGCGCTCGAATAGTTTTTATAGCCTTACCAGAAGGTTTCTTATATCTTTTTTCAATATCCTTTTGCTCAGTTTTTGAAACATAAGACAAAATAGACGCACGAATTTTAATCATTTCACGGTTAAAAGTTTCGGCAACAATTTGCTCAATTATTGGCCTTATTTGCTTTTTTATAAGCGTATTCATATGTGCTGTATAATACCAAAATACTGCATATTTTCATACTCTTGACTTTACGCTGTATATATGATATCATTCTAACCAGAAAAAATCAAAACATTCACAATATAAATTCATTCAAAATGAAAAAATTAATTCTTGCACTTATGTATATAAGTGCGGTTTCTGTAGCATTATCTTATTTTTTAATCAACAATCCAGGTTTTAAAGAATGGGCAAATAGCAATGTGTGGCATGGAATCATTGTGGTACTAAGTATTCCTATAGTATCAGGGCCTCTTGCTGTTTTTGGGGTCTTTCTAATTAACTTGATTACAAGCCAAAAAAAACTGAAACCCCAGCCTGAAAATTGGTAAGATTCTGTAAAAAACCGAGAGAACTTTCTCTCGGTTTTTTTTATTTCCTCAATACTT
>Ga0209323_10003830_pt1 | contig 9996 bp, 10 predicted proteins | sample Rifsed19ft2_FD_184014 | JGI IMG/M metagenome (GOLD analysis project Ga0209323, IMG submission 184014) | Soil microbial communities from Rifle, Colorado, USA - sediment 19ft 2 (version 2) | ecosystem: Environmental > Terrestrial > Deep subsurface > Rock core/Sediment | place: Rifle, Colorado...
TTCTGTTAAATCACATAGAGATGCTTTTCTTGTTGAAGGGCCATTTGATGTTTTGAAAATGGGAGATGGTTCATTTTGCTTTTTGGGTATCAAGATTACGCAACAAAGAATTTTAGAAATAGCAAAGAAAAATATTAAAACACTATTTATATTTTATGATAACGATCCAAAAACAAAGTCTGGTCAAAAAGCAGCCATGAAAGTTTCAAAATTGTTAAGGCCTATCGTACAGCAGTTAAAAATATTGCGTTTTAATACTATCAAAGATCCTGGAGATCTAACACTGAAACAAGTAAAAGAATTGAAACAGGAATTAAGATTTGATTATTAGCAATAGTTTTTAGCGAAAGATAAATTATGGATATCAAAGACAAATATAATCTACTATACAACAAACAACAATCTTTGATTATTCAAGAAAAACAATTAAAATCTAAGGTAAAAAAACTATCATCAAAAATCAAAGATTATAAAAATACTAGAATCATTTTGAATGAATCTATAAAAATAGTTCATCAGAAATTCAAAGAAGAAATTGAACATGTGATTACCAATGCAATTCAAACAATATTTGGTAGAGACTTAACTTGTAATTTGATCTATGAAGAAAAATATAATGAAATAGCAACGCATATAATTATAAAAGAAGATAATAACGAATTAGATCCAAAGGATGAAATGGGTGGATCGATTGTTAATGTAATCTCTTTTGTATTCCGCATTATTCTATGGCATTTTTCAAGTCCAAGACCACGCAATGTTTTTATATTGGATGAACCATTTACCTGGACAGGTAAATTGATTTCATTTATAGGAATGATACTAAAAGATTTCTCAAGGAGATTTAACTTTCAGGTAATATTGATTACACATGATAACAATTTAATTGAATTTGGTGATAGAGTTTTTAAAGTTAGTATGAAAAATAAACGATCTATTGTCAGAAGAATTAGAATAAGAAATTTAGAAAATACAATAATATAAAAAATTAAAAATAGGAATAACAATGTCTAAATCCAAAGGTTCATCATATGAAAGAAAAAAGATAAAACATTTATCGCTATGGTTATCCAATGGCAAAAGAGATGACATATTGTATCGGACTGCTGGATCTGGAGCAAGAGCAACATGCAGATTAAAATGCAACCAATCAACATCAAATAGTTGTGGAGATATAGGTTTATTAGATCCATCACACAAAATAGGTAAGAGATTTATTAACAAGGTTTTAATTGAACTAAAAATAGGCTACACTTTAAAAAAGATAAAAAACAAAAAGAAAAAACAATCCAAGGAGCATATTAGTATAACAGATTTAATTGATTCCTCAAACAGTCGTAAAAATGATCCACTGATTATCAGATGGATTAAAAAAGCAAATATTGAAGCAAAAGCACATAACAGAGAAATACCTATCATTATTTATCATAGAGATAGGAAAGAAGATTGTATAGTTTTTAAAGATAAAGACTGGAACACGTTAAAATCTAATAATAGAATATGGACAAATCATGATGGTCCTATTTGTTCTGTATCCTATAAAAAATACAAGTTAGTAATTGTTAGACTTGATGACTTTTTGCAGTGGTGCCCGCCAAAAGCATTTTATGAAAAAATTATTAAGTTGCAAACTAGAAGATTATATAAACAAGGGAAATATACCAAAATAGAGAATCTAAAAAAATATCCAAAAATTGAATAATTTATTATAGGATGAAATCATGATCAAAATATGCGGAAGGTGCCTTGCGGAGGCAGATGCTCTGGATGCACCAATTCATGATGTACCATTGCCCCTATTGCGGGGCAATGCAGATAACAGGTTGTGCGCATACTCTGCTCTGTGCCAGGCCTGCATACCTGCATAGATGAATAGATGAAATGAAGAAGAGCCATAAACATTGACCAAGCAACTGGCGAAAGCAAGTCTGTCTGTCAACCGAGCGGGAGAACTTAAAATGGCTATCTAAATTGTTTAATACTCGTGGCCAGGTCTTATGGTCTGGTGGAGGAAAGCCATCGGGGTAACACCGTCATGCTACCAAAGGCCTTGGTTAGACCATAGGTTAAAAGCATGACAGGCCGCAATTTAGATGAAGGAGCCTACAATGTCAACAAAAGTATTTCACACCTGCGATAAGTGCGAGAAAACTTGGGAAGATGGTAGCAAGGATGCAAACCCTGTTGCCATTCAATTGCGGTTAAATTTCGGAGCCTATACAGTAGGCTCTTGGGCAAATCATGAAATGAGTGCGATGTGGTGCGGGGAATGCATTATGAGATATGGGATTAGTAAGCGATATGATGAAAAAGACAAGGCAATAGTCCCTGCGATCCTGCCAACACTTGAGGAACTCCTCGTGACACTTCTTGAGGATTTCTTTGTGAGGAAGTAAATGAGGAGGCACCATGCATAATAAAGAGAAGATTGAGGAGATAAAATTATGAATGAAAACATTGGAGGATGGTTTGAACGTATTTTAGTTTTAGAAAAAGTCATAGCACAAATTCAATTAATTACAACAGAACTACTTAATACTAGTAAGACAATGAAACCAAAATGGAAGGCGGAGAAAGAACAGAGCTATGGGCCAAAAGACTATACAGAACAACGACAGAACAACGAAGAAGTAAAGGGTAAAACAACATGAATCAAAGACCATCTTGGAATCAATATTTTATGAATATAACAAAACTAGTTGCTCAAAGATCTACATGTTTGAGTAGACAAGTTGGCGCTATTGCTATAAAAGATAAGAGAATACTAGCAACTGGATATAATGGGCAAATTTCTGGCGCACCACATTGTAAAAAATGTTTAAGAAAAGAATCTCAATCTGGATCAAATTTATTTGCATGTAGAGGTATTCATGCTGAAATGAATATTTTAACACAAGCAGCACAACATGGAATTAATCTATCAGATGCTACCATCTATGTACTGATCAAGCCATGCAATGTATGTTTTAAGATGTTGGCAAACGCAAAAGTAAAACAAATTATTTATTTGCAAGATTATAATGATAAGATAACTGACGATCTTATTATCGAATCTGGATTTAATTATGATTTGATTTTAGATAATGATCAAACTTATCATGTTATCAAATAGAATATTCTTATACAAAACCCTTATGGAGTAATAATCTCCATAAGGGTTTTTTGGTTTGTATCTTATAATATCTAATGTGTTTTTATTTTAAGCATTGCTTCTGTTAATCTTTTTTCAGCTTCCACCTTCATTATATCTAGTTGTTCTGGAGTAGCATTCATAACTTTCTTATGTTCACCTACAAGATATTTAATAGCAGTTGCTAATGCAAGATCTATCAACAATAATTGTGTTTGTGTAATATTAATTTTTAAGATATTTTCAGCCATATTATTCCTCCTTAATTTCAATAAGATATTTTAAAATTAACTTTCGCAATGCAAAGTATGTCTGTTGAGAATTTTCAGGATTTATATTCAATTCAAGCATTGCTTTCCATTCTTTAAGGACATTATCTGCTTGCACAAACAATGGATCAATATCTGCTTTCCATTTTGCTTGCATCGCTTTACTTGCATTTTGATAACTGAATTCATATTGTTCAGCTAATGATGCAAGTTCATCTGTTGCTGCTACATATCCTTTCCAACCATAATCTTGAAAATGTGCACAGCCTAAACAAAAAATACCAAAAATAATTAAAGAAAGAAAAGCAATATTTATAAATTTTGATTCTTTAATTCCTTTTAACATAATCTTTATCCTTTTAATCCATTTTAATTTATTAACCTGTTGTTGCGTGAAACATACAACTTATGCCAGTCCATACTGTGGAATAATTCTCTAAACTAAAATTACCATTACTATTGACGGATATTCTAGTTGTCTTTGATGTTTGACTACATATATTGGCGGTATCATAATTATACTTCGGTCTATATGCAGATGGTAAAACAAATACAGACCCGGTTGTGCCATTTTTAATTAAACCTCTAACAATAACAATATTACCACAAACTTTTTTATATGCGACATTATAGTTTGTACTATACAGCACCCATGAATTTAATAATGTTGGAGCAATCCATGTACTATCAACATTGCAATATTTCTTAACCACTTTTGCACTAAGTTTTTTTGTTTGTGAATCAGCATCATCGTCGGCAGCAAAAGTATCGCCGCTTGATAGAACAGTAATTGTTCCGCCTAATCCACTAAATGTCTTGCCCATTTAGTATCAACCTCCTTTCTTCAATTCATCTTGAAGTTTTTTTATTTCTAATTTCTGTTTATTAATTACTCCATCCCTTATTTTTATCTGCATTTGTAATTCGCCAAGCCATTGCTGAATCTCATCTATAGAAATACCAACAGATCCATTAAAAGATTCATCTTGCTTTGAAGCGCCAGAATTTAATTGTTTGATTTCAGCCATAAACTAATTCTCCTTTTATATTTTATTTTTTAGGTCCATGATTTCTAAATTCAATCTTTCGATCATTGCTGCTAAATCTTGAGTAAAATTGTCTTGTGAACGGATTGCTCCCATCAATAACCCATCCATTGTACGGCCAGAATAATACAGTCGACCATCGGAAGAATATTCTGGAGTTCCTTGTTTCCAAACTCTTATCCTGTCGCCAGGTTGAGCCCAATGCCAATTTCTTATATTAAATGGAACCACCCAATCATCAATATTTTCTTTATCATCCAATAATCTTATTCTCTCTTCACTATTTTTTCTATGTTTCGAAACAAACCATGTAGGAAGAGAACTGTCATTAATTAAAGTAAGTCCTAAAACCGGATCAAAATTATTACTAGGTTTGATTAAACGGATTATCTCAATATCATCAATTTGTTTTTTACTACCGTCAGATAAAATCACTTCATCCAAAAACGGAATGTCTGCAACATTGTTCCAGTTGTCTGCATATGCTTCTGCCCATGCGGCAGATGATCTTCCAAGATCTGCGATTTTATGCCCGTCTGAACCAAACCATGTTACAGTATCATTTTGAAAATATACACTTCTGTCACTTGACTCATTATATGCATACATTCGCACATATGGAGCAGTAGAGGATGATGTATTGCATCTAAGTTGACTTATTCCACCACCACCAGTTCTATTGGCTATAAGTGCTGATTCAAGGCGCGCTCCTAAATACAGAGAGTAAAAAAACTTGCCTGATCCAAAATAATCACTTAACCTGAATGAAGTAATTTGATCATTGACCGGTTCTATACTAAATATGTCACCACTACTATTTACACCCATTATTACATCATAAGATGAACCGCTGAAAAGTATTTTACCAGGGTTAGTGTCATTCCCAATTAACAATAGATCACCGCCACCCTGTATCTCTATACTACCGCCACTTTTTACAACAATTGCAGATTGTTGATCAGTAGACAGGAACAACGATGAACCATCCCAGTTTAGATAACGATTTGCGCCATTGCCGCAATAAAACTTGCCCACACCATCATCATTTTGAATGCACACAGGCCAATTATTACCAGTTGTATGAAAGCCAATGAAATTCTTTGTAATGACTATTGTATCATCAGGAGTTGAATTTGTACTTGTTAGGTACGTGTCTCCGCCATATATATTTCCTATATGAACACCAGGAGTTAATAAAGTATTTGTAATAATTTTATATGCTGATACATCTTTAACATGCAAATCAATAATAGCAGCTTGCTTAATATAAGCAGAACCAATGACAGTATTGACAGATGATGTCCATGCAGCAATAAATGTTCCAGAAGTGTTTTGGCCAATTAAGAAATCACCAGGCCCTAATGTTGGCAATTCTTGTGATGTTAAGTAACTCGTATCGGTATTATTCCAAAATATATAATTATCAGATGTACTCCCAGCAGCAATAGAATATTTATTACCATTATAATATAAATCATGTGTACTCCAAGAAACATATCCTGCACTTGGTGTATTATTACTCCATGGATTACCAGTAAGTACTGGGATTTCTGGAAATGCACCTGATACTTGAGATATATCAGTAATTGCTGTTGGGGGAACATATACCGCGCCAGTAATATCTGTTAGTCTTGCAGTATTTGAATAGTTCTCAGCGGTATCATATGCGATAATTTCAATATGAACTCTTGCACCATTTGGATATGCTGCATTTTGAGTTTCATTTAAAAAAATGTAATGTGCAGGATTCGTTTTTCTTTCCCAGTTTGACCAGCCTTCTTCTTCAATTTGCGTTCTGATGTTCCAATATGAAAAATCAATTTCTATTGCAGAATCCCAAACAAATTTTATTCCACCCATCCATTCAATACCGTCAAGCCCAGTCGGTGTTCCTGGCGGATTAGTGCCGCCCTGAATGATATGAGTAGTTGAAACCCAATCTCCTGGAATTCCTTGTTCACTATAAAACCTCAATCTAACATCATAATTTTGACCAGCTTCAACTGGGAATATCACTGCTGTTCTAGAATCATAACTTATTGTCTGTGCATCCTGCCACATTCTTGCAGTAGTATCCGTCCCAATACACATCCATGTTACACTATTATCAATAGTTGTTTGACCTGGAACTTCCGTAAATGATGGAGGCGAGCCTGCGCTTGTCCCATTTTTAACACATTCATAAGTAAAGTTGTTATACACCATCCTGCTTGCAAGATTATAAACAGTATTATTTTGTCTATCATCATATGAATCATTAATTTCACCAATTCGATATTGCACCTGAACCCTTACAGGTTGATTCTTGCCTATTACTCCTGGACTAGTAAACTTAATAATCATTCTGGAAATAAGATTACCATTAGAATCATAATTCATCACTGATTCATCAGATATAATAGTATCGATTATGGGAGTTGGTGGTGGATACATTGGCCAATCAATAGGCAAAGTTATATGAGATTCCCATGGTGGAATAGTGCCTGTATCAGCATCATGTATTCCAGGTGAAGCATCAACAAGATACAATATAGCAGAATAATTTGCACTTGGATAGATATCTCTAACTATCATTGGTGCATATTCTATATTTAATTCACCCCATATTAGTAAATTATCAATAGCCAATTTAGCTGAAGAAGCAGGTGCAAGAGTACAAGTTAATGTATAAGTATTGCCAGGAACAGTATTAATTTGGCAGCTGACAGGATCTGTATTTGTTCTTACAAGAATTCCATAATTCTTTCCTGGAATCATAGTAACAATTTCATCAACAACTATTGTCACATTTGTCCCATCAATAGTAATGCTTTTTATTCTTGTCGAACCTAAACCAATTGACGGAGCATCATGGCTTAATCCAACCATATCACCACGAGTACATACAATGTGTTCCATATCAACATTTATTTGATGTACCTCTGGCCTTAATCTAATAACTGCAAGATGATATCTTCCAAGCCTCCATACATGATCAGCATTGTTTATAAATGCAAAATCAAGAGTTTCAAATTTTGTGGCATTGGTTATATCATATCCATCATCGTATACTACAACTTCATCTGGCTGGCCAATTGTATTTACAAATTTACATCTAAATGCATGTGGGATATCTATAAAAACCTTATTCCCCCTATATCCCCATGAGTTTCTTGGAGTGAATACTTGAATCGGAATTGTTTGTTCTATATCTCTAACAACTCCATGCATTTCTCCTGGCATTCCTGGCGATGCTAATCCAACAGCAGAGATCTGCTTTAAAATTTCTCTAATTGGTGCGCGGCTTGTTAACACTCCATCGCAATTAAAATTATTAGTTGTGCATTCATTCGCCCAATTTAAAAGATTACTTCCATTTAATTTGCTATATGCAAGCGCTCTTTTGTTCGATGAATCAGTTAATATTGATGCATAAACCCATGCAGGATTTCTTGTAGATTGAATACTCCATGTTGCGCCATTGTAAACAGGATGATGTGCTTGGCAAACAACATTGAAAGTATCAACACTTCCATTCAACTGTTCTGTTGCTTTAATTCTAATCGCGACATATTCTATATTTTGATTTTGTGGCTTACATGGCGCATTATCCGATGTCCCATCCGAATTGCTAATTGATTTTAATGAAGTCCAATAAATATCATCAAGTAATCTTTCATCTTCTTCTGGATTTGCGAGTATTGCCAATGACCCTTTACCCCAAAGGCTAGAGCACTTCATTCTAATATCCCAGTATCCATTTGGGACTGTAAATGTTACCGATGATCTTAATGTATCGCCAGAATTTCCGGTCATTTCTACAATGCCTTGATCTGTAAAATTTGCAAGTACATTTAGATTTTCCGATCTGACATTACTAACTCCATTAGTTGTCCATGCCCAACTTCCAGATCCATTTGGTTTGATTTGAATTGAAATCCATACTGAAATTGCACTTCTTCTACCTTTTGGATCTATATATAATAATCCAGGAGCCAAAAGATCAAGCGTTATCTCAATAGTATTTTGTTCAGTCGTTTGAGTCGTCCATTGTGCTGTAGTAAAATCAAAATACCAATAGCTATTCCCTAACCCATATGGGTCACCATATTTTCTAGAATATTTATCAAGTAGAATACTTAGATCTTTTTGTGTAGTGTCGTCAGGATATAATGTTGAAACCTGACTACCAGTTAAATATTCATATTCAAATAATCCGGTAAAATTTGATGCATCGGTTTCACCAATTTTTAAATTTGATTTTGTTAGAGGACCAGTACCAAGACAATAAATTTCTCTTAGATATTGTGCTCCGCCTTTAATTTCAGTATAAGGAGCCGCTGCTCTTGGCGGCCATATTCTTGCTTGTCCAAGAACGCGAGGAACACATCCAAATGGAAGTATTTGATTTCTAGTTCCAACAAGTGCATATGTTTTATCTGAACTATTACCACCTGCAAAACTATCAATTTGAGCAGTTGGTAATGGGATCAAAGCATTAACAGCAAGAGATCCAGCAACACTCACAACACCAGTTACAACAGCACCCCAAAACTTTCCATATGCCGCACCAGCAACGCCGCCTGCATAGATTGCAACAATCATTACTGCAATCATGGCAATAGTTCTTAATGGATTTTTATCCCCACCGCTATCTCCAAGAATAACCTTTACTGCAATAATATCTCCACCCTTGGGAAAAGTAATTTCATAATCAGATCTTGGTACCAACCAATCATTTACAAAAACATGTAGGAATTGAGATGAATCAATTCCTGATATTTTCAACATATCACTTAAACTACCACCCTCCGGAACTTGTAATTTAAGTTGTTTCGTTGAAAATGGATTTGTTTGTGCTGTTAAATTAACAGAATCAGATCCAACGATAGATTCCAGTGATTCTTTGTTTCCAGAGTGGAGTGTTATATCTTTCGATGCAAGCATCAATTCCCTCCATAATATGAAGCATTTTGCCATTTTCAATTACAATAGCGGCATGTCTTGGGATTCCTCTCAATACGATATGCAAAACATCACCAAGTTTTTCTTCTCCATATTTTATTTTCTCCCATCTTAATGATTCATCTATCATCATTTCAACAACATGAGGTTGTTTATATGATTCATAAGATTCAGCATAAGATGGAACATCATATTTAAATTCTTCACTTAAAACCTTCCAAACAAGACCCCAACAATCATAATGAGTTGGGCCTCTTCCCCTATCTTGATAGAGCATACCGATATATTTATTAACCCATTCCATGATTAAAATAATCCAGGATACTCTGCTGGTGTAAATGTATCACCTGGGTATGGCTCTTCAAAGATATCTTCATATCCAAGTTCTCCACTAATAGTTAATTCATCCCATGATACATTTTTTAGTGTCATTACAAATGGACCAACCTCAACAGTATTTGGCGTATCAGACATAATAATTGAAAGTGAAACTTCTGGAGATGTAGTTAACGCCCTAATCTGCGGTGCGATTTTTCTTGTTGGATCTGAAATTGTAATCCTTATTTTTGGGATTTCATCAATACTATCAGCAGGTATTTCAATATCA
>Ga0209323_10003837_pt1 | contig 9986 bp, 5 predicted proteins | sample Rifsed19ft2_FD_184014 | JGI IMG/M metagenome (GOLD analysis project Ga0209323, IMG submission 184014) | Soil microbial communities from Rifle, Colorado, USA - sediment 19ft 2 (version 2) | ecosystem: Environmental > Terrestrial > Deep subsurface > Rock core/Sediment | place: Rifle, Colorado...
CACCTGGTGACGAAAGGGGCCATTCGTCACCAGGTGCTCAGGTAGGCTCCAGTTCTCGCCGTAAGCCTCTACCACGTGGCGCGGGATGGCAAAGGCGACATGATGGGCTAATAAATACAGGAAGTGCCCTATGGATTTTTCCAGTTCAACGACGAGCGTAAGATCATCGAGTGCATGCACGCCCACGACCTCCACTGGACATCGGCCTTCGTGATAGTCCCTAGCCCCCTTCAATCCGAAGAAGTATTCGGCGTTTGGCGAAGGGACGATTGGATTCAAGGCGCGCTTCCAAGTGTATTCGAAATCGTGCGTGGTGACGGGGACACCGTCGCTCCAGTGCGCGTCCGGCCGCAAGTGGAACACATACTTGCACCCGTTCTCGAATACCTCCCAACGGTGCGCCAAGTCTGGCGCAAGGTCCAGGTCGGGCGTCAACTCGATCAGGCCGCTGAAGAATTGACTGAAGAGTTGATAGATGCGATACGCCGCACCAGTATTCGTCCGCGTGGTGAGATTGAGCGTTTCAAAATCATCCCAGTATTGTCGCAACGTGTGTGGTGCGAGTGGCAGCCAGCGGGCCGTGTGGGCGTCCTGCGTCTGCTGCCACAGGTTAAAGGCTTCGTCATACGCCTGCTGTGACAGGTCAAAGTGGAAGAGCGTGTGATACAGTGTGCCCAGTTTCATCGCCGTCCGCGCAGCCGTTGGGAGGCTTGCCTCTCCCTGCTCCTTCAGCAAAGCCAATGCCTGCTGATAATGCGCGATGGCCTCATCGTAGGCATACACGCGTTGAGCGCGCTCGCCCGCCTTCAGCCCATACTCGATCGCTTTATCAATTTCACCGGCTTCAGCGTAGTGATGAGCCAATTGCGCCGCGAAATCGTCGAGTTGATTGGCTTGTTGCGTGTTCAGTTCGATCACCTGCGCGGCGCGGTGGTGCAAGCGTTGACGCCGTACGGTGTTCAACTCTTCGTGCAGCGTTGAAGGGATCAAGGCGTGCACGAAGGTAAACGAGAGGCGCACCGTGCGTGAGGGACGGGTGACTTCGTCGATGAGTTGGGCGCGTTCCGCCGTGTCCAAAGCATCGATCAATCCTTCTTCATCGAGATCGCTCATCGCCTGCAGCACATCGAATGCGAACTCACGGCCAAGCACGGCGGCTCGTTGCAGCGTATCTTGTGTTGCTTTCGGCAGTCGATCAATACGGCGTAGAATCGCCAGCCGCACACGGCGTGGAATCTGAATCTGCGCCATGCTGAGGCGCTGCCAGCCTTGACCCGCCCGATAGACTGCGCCTTCATCGATCAGGGCCTGACAGACTTCCGTGACAAAGAACGGATTGCCTTCCGTGGTGCCGTAGATGCCGTCCAGAAACTCCGGCGTGATCGCTTCCCGGAAGAGCGCAGCCAACAAGTCGCGGGTGCCATCCTTATCGAGCCGCGTGAGGCTGATCGAAGTGGCTACACACTCGCGCTGAAGATCGCTTAACCACTCGTGAAAGAGCCGCGTCTCGTCCGGGTCGACTTCGCGGTGAGTGGCGACGATCAGCACTTTAGCCCGACGCATACGACGTGCGAGGTGACGGAGTAATGAAAGCGTCGCGCTGTCCGCCCAATGGGCATCCTCGATAATGAGCATCAATGGCTTGCGTGCAGCCAACGTTGAGAAGAAACTAGCGACGCTATCGAATCGGCGCTGCTGTTCGGCTCGAGGTTCGAGCGGCAGATTCGGTGCAACGTCGGGAAAGCGATCGCTTAACGTCGGCACGAACGTGATGAGATCAGCGATGATTGAAGGAGCAAGACCCTTCGGATTCCCAGAACCCGAAGGGTCTAGGGTGGTCTGAAGCACCTGCACAATCGGGGCGAACGGCGCACTGCCTTCCGCGTAGCATTCGCCGAGCAGAACGCAGGCGTTGCCATATCGTTCCTGCGCCATCAATTCCTGCGTCAAGCGCGTCTTGCCGATGCCCGGCTCGCCGCTGATCAACAACACCTGACCCTCGTCTGTTCGGGCCTTGTGCCAGATCGCATTCACTTCGGCAAGTTCCACTTCGCGCCCGATCAATGGCGTCGCAGGCGTTAATCCCTGCCGCTGAACGGCTGACGCAACGGCACCTGCCTTGATCTGCTCGTACAGGGCGGTGGTTTCCGTTCCAGGTTCTGCGCCCAGCTCATCAGCCAAAACGCGGCGGCACGTTTCGTATTGCGCCAGCGCCGCACTGCGCTGTTCAGTCAAGGCCAGGACGCGCATTGCTTGCCGATGCGCTTCCTCGCGCCACGGATCGAGCTCCAATTGACGCTGCGTATACCGCAGCGCCTGAGCATAATCGCCGCGCCACTCGAAATGTTGGGCCAAGTGATACAGCGCATCGAGGGCTTCTTGATGCAGCCGCTCGCGTTGGATCGTCACCCACTCGTCAAAGGCTTCGCCAGCCGGTATCGAGAAGTGCGCCAGGAAGTCGCCGCGATACAGTTCGACCGCCTGCCGAAGCCGCTGGGCACATGACCGGCAGGTTTCCAGTCGCCGATGGGCATGCTGCTGACACGCCGTCACCAGGGTCTGGAAGGCAGCGACATCCAATTCGTAATCGCTGTCGCGCTTCATCTGGATGGTGTCGCGGATGATGTGCAGGAAGGAGGATTGGGGAGAAGTGTCGCCAATGGCTTTGCGCAGGTTGGCCAAGGCCTGGCTAAGGTTACTCCGCGCCGCTTGCTCAGGCCGATCGGGCCACAACATACCAATCAGCGCGTCCCGGCTGTGGGGCCGATCGGCTTCGACCACCAAGTAGGCCAGCAACGCGCGCACTTTGTTCGACTCAAAACCCGTCACGGGTTGCTGGTCGAGTGAAACCTGAAAAGAGTCCAATACGGACAATGACAAGCGCGCCATTATCGAATGGTCCACGAACAGCGTCTAATATTGATTTTGCGAACGTTGGGTGCTTAGAGTATACACCTTTTTGCGCTTGATGTGAACTCCTGATGATTACCTTAGATTTTCCTTAGACTGATTTGGTATTCTCATGGCAGTAAATCGCCTGGGGAGGCTCGTTTACACTGGCGATGGCCAAGCAGCCGCGAGAGTACATCTCCTACTTACTACGTTTGTGGAAGGTGAACGGCGCAGGGCCGTCAGTCTGGCGGGCGTCGCTTGAAGATCCACATACCAGTGCGCGTAAAGGCTTTCCTGATTTAGAGAGTCTATTTGCGTTTTTGAAGGAGCAGACAAACAACGCCAATCAACCCAATGTTAACGACCAAGGACGATAACTATTATTCTCGTGGCCAGCCCGCGGCGAGAAATCTGAGTGACCTTGATATATATAGAGGAGACAATCAATGAATCAGATTCAACGGCGTATCGGGATCGTTGTTTTGCTTGGCAGCGTGCTCTTTATGACCGGCTGTCCTGGCGCGCCGCCTACACCAGTAAATTGCAGCGGATGTGACCTGACGATCACCAATCTTGAGGTCACGCAGGCCATTCAGACGACATCGAACTCGATTCAGCTCGTAGCTCAGCGCACAACAGGGGTGCGGGCAACCATTGGCATTTCGGGAGTCAGCCAACCCGTATCGGGTGTCACAGGGCGCCTGCATGTCTTCGTGGACGGGACGGAAATCACACCTGCATCTGGCATCGTCCCATTCAATGGACCTTTTACTGCACCCCTCTCGCCGCAGCGAGCCAACGCAAACGACACGCTGAACTTTGTGCTACCGGCCCCCACAGGTATCACTGCCTCCTCCAATGTAAAATTTCAGGTAGACATCACACCTGTAGCAGGAGAGACAAACACCAGCAATAATTCGCTATCCACAGGCAACCTTACCGTTGTAAACCGCACCACCCCTTCCATTTTCTTTACCAGGATCGACTATACCCCATCGGGTTCGGGCCTTTCCCCTGCCAACCTGGTCGCCCCTAAACAGGGAGATGCATTTGTGCGTGGCATCCTGCCGGTCAACGATGCCGACCCAAACCTTTATCGCCAAGGTATGTTTCCTAGCATAACCTATGCAGGGGATGAAAACCGCGATGGAAGACTGAACGCCCTAGGGGCCGACGGGAATCTTTTGCTCTCGCTGATCTCCACCTACCGGCAGTTGATCGTAATAAACGGTGCCGGGGCCGCCAACAACACATTCCTGTTTGGTTGGATCGCTGACAATCCCATCGACGGGAATGGACTGGGACAGGTACCCGGCTTTAGTGCATTCGGAAATACAGAGCTAACTCGCGGCCAGCGGAGCTTTGCCCACGAGCTTACCCATAACTTTGGTCTCAACCATAATACGAATCCGCTCGACCAGGTGGGGTGGGATGTGGGTGCCCGCCTTGAGATCAGCAGCTGGGTTGGCAACAATGTAACGGATAGTTTCAAACCGACAACTCTATCTGATATCCAGGTTGCGGGCCTGCTCACCAAGGACGCCTGGATAGACACTACAAACTATAATTTCCTCCTATCCAGTCCGATTCTCGCGCGCGCCGAACCTTCCATGGTCAAGGGAAGTGGAGTGCTTATGAGCCCTGCCGTTCAGCAAAACAAAAGCGAGCGGGTCGCGGTTGTTCAGGGGATTTTTGACCCTTCCGGAGAAAAATTACTGGAACTCAAACCTGTACTTCGTCTTCCGTGGCCTTCAGAGCCAACCTTGGAACGCTCTGGACCTTATATAGTAGAGATTACAGATGATGCAGGTAGTGTGACACGGACCCCTTTCAACGCGCTTATCGCTGACGACCCGGATCAAAGAGAAGAACATGAGATCAATGGCTTCTTTGAGGTCATGGTTGCTGTGCCTCCGGACCGCGAAATTGTAAAGCTCCGTATCACCGACAGTTCCGGGCGGCGCGAATATGGCGGTTTAGCGCAGTCGAAACTCCCGGCCATACGGATCCTCTCCCCAAGCCAGGGAGCACAGCTTGGTGCGAACACAGAAGTCCAATGGGAGGTGACAGACTCTGATACCCCTCCCAGTCAATTACGCCTACATGTCGCCTACAGTCCGGACGCTGGAAAAAACTGGGTCCCGATCGCGGCAGACATCCGTGGGACAGAAAAGGGGATTACTTTCGACTCGACCCAGATCCAGCAGAGTAAGGAAAGTGGAGTGATCCGCGTATTCGTCACAGATGGTCTCAATACTGTCTTTGCAGATGTACAGGGACTGAGCACAACTGCCGCACAGTTCCCGCCTCCTTAAGAAGATGCTTTACGGAATTGTTTTGTGTGTGCGGAGGCTCCACTCATTTGCGTTCGGATAGTGGGCTGGAGCTGATTACCTTACAGATTTAACTTTCTACACGGGAGCGCGTTCCCCTGTACACGGTGAGCGTGTGGGATTCCGCCCGAAAGCGTGTAAACCTCTACACGGCTGCCTGTGAAATCTTAAAGTGTAAGGTAATCAGGGGCTGGAGTTCATTGTTAATGCTTTGCAATAATGGCTGAATAAGATGAGCGTGAAACCGTTGTTTATCGAACCGGGAAGTCCTTCGGGAAACGGCTATATGAACTGCGCCCCGAAAGCTGGACACAAAAACGGGGTGGCTTAAACAACAGGGGTGGCGGCCTGTTGGGCCAGCCACTGCGACTCGAACTCGGCCGGGGTGAGGTAGCCTAACGACGAGTGGATACGCTTGTGCATGTAGACCTCGTCGAGGAACCGCCCCAGTTGCTGCAGGGCATCATGATAGTCTTCGTATTCAGACAGGTCCACCTCCTCTTCTTTGATGGTGCGGATCAGGCGCTCGGCATAGCCGTTCTGCCACGCCTCACCCACCTCGGCCATGCTGATCTGCACGCTGTGTTGGCGCAGCAAGTCGGTGTACTCCGCGGCGGCATACTGCACGCCCTGATCGGAGTGATGAATCTCCGGCGGCGTGTGATGGCGCAGCGCACGAAACAGGGCCGTGCAGGTCAGGCTATGATCGAGGCCACGACTCAGCTGCCACCCCCGGATGCTGCGCGTGAAGACATCCATCAGCACAGCCAGGTACACGTCTTCGCGCCGCAAGTGAATCCAGGTGATATCCGCCACCCAGACGTGGTCGGGGTGGGTCACTTCCAATTCTTGGACCAGATTCGGGTAGCGTGGAAAGTCATGTGCACTGTTGGTCGTGTGACGCTTTTTCGCCTTGATTTTGGCCTGCAAATCCATCAGTCGGCGCAACCGGCGCACGCGCTTGCTGTTGACTCGCGTGCCTTCGCGGCGCAGCTGTTCGGTGATACGCCGATAGCCATACGTCGGCCAGCGGCCCTGCACTTCTCGGATCGTCGCGCGCAGCCGACTGTCGTCACGCGGATGCGTGCCATAGTAGTAGCTGCTGCGCGGGTAGTTCAACACCTTGCACAGCAGGTGAATCGGATAGTCCCGCTCCCGATGCAGGTGCGCGATCACGGCTCGCTTCTGCTCGCTGTCGACCGCAAGAGCCGCGAGGCTTTTTTCGCCACCTCCAGTTCCAACGTTAAGCGCCCGACCAGCCGCTCCAGATCGGCGATCTGGGCTTGCGCCGGGTCAACCTGTTCCAGTGACTGGAAGACTTTCGGTGCCTCGCGCAGAAACTGGGCTTTCCATTTCGACAACAGGTCTGGCTTGAGTCGATGTTCGCGGCAGACCTCGGCGGCGGTCTTGGCGCCACTCACGACTTCCAAGACCACCTGGGCCTTGAACTCCGGACTGAACTGACGACGGTGAACCATGCTGCGCTCCTTCGCTGAACAGTGTATGTTGTTTTGGCCCGCTGTCCAGCTTTTGGGGCGCACTACAAATATCGATTCGTTCAATGGCAAGATACGCGATGAATTACTACACCGCGAGATCTTTCGGCAGTGCCAAATCCGATAGGCGGCGTGAATATTTCCGTCTTGACAACGCCTGTGACTGGAGGCAAGAGGGGCACAGTGATCCTAACGAGGGCAGTACAAAAGATCAAAGTTGGAGGTCAGGAGTTTTGGATCGACAACGTCTGTGCAAGAGAATGAGCGAAGTGTAATGCATTACTGGCACAGAAGCGATGCCTAGCGCTTCAGTGTAGCGGACGGCGCAAAAAGTAACGCCACCCCTCTGTGTCACGATCTGTGCCTGATGCCGACCGTTGGCCAGCCAACGGCGAGAAATCTGAGTGCCTTGATATATATAACCAATGGTGCTAGTGACCTGTAGCCTAAGTCTTGCAACGAATTAGCCCCGGCGTAGTGTTGAGCCAATACTGAAAGTCACGAACTGACCAGTGCCAAGCGAAAGGGTGCGCATAGTGCTGATTGTAGGCCGAGCGACTCGCCAAGATATGCTGGATCATCAGCTCGCGACTGCTCCAATTGCCGCGCAGCAAATAACGCTCGCTGAAGGCTTCCAGCAAGGACTCGGCCTGATTGAGCCACGAGCCGTCGACCGGTGTCCACAAGACCTGGACACGCGGGGCCAGCTCCTCAAAGAAGGCCGTGGTGTCGCCACTGGTATGGCTGGGTCCAGGATCAAGGACCACATGGATGCGGTTAGCCCAACCATAGGGATGCAGCAACCGGCGCATGGCCGGACGAAAGTGCTCGCCGTCATTGCGGTCCAAGCACTCCACCCACATGCGCCCATTGTGCGTGATCAAGCCCGCCAGCAGGTTCACCGTGCCATGCCGGATGTATTCGAATTCCTGACGCTCCGGTTGGCCGGGGCGCATCGGCTGCGTAGGCTTAGCGCGTTCCAACGCTTGGATGTTGGGTTTCTCATCGGCGCAGATAATCACTGCGCCGCGCTGCCACAGGCTCTCAATTCGCTCGTAATACCAGAGGATTTTCGTGGTCCGCGCCACGGCTTCCTCATCCCAGATCACCGTCTTCCAGTACCGCATCCGCTCCGGATGCAGGTCGGCCTCTTGCAAGATATCGTCCACGGTCGTATGCGCGATGCGCCCGACGTAGGCTTCCGCAGCCTGAGCCAAGCTGCGTCGCGACCAGTGCGTTTCGTCCCGGCCGACCCTCTCGGGCGCTTGGCGCGCCAACCACTCAATCGTCCGGCGCTCGCTGGGGGGAAAACACGCGCGGGCGACCGGAGCGCGGCGCAATCGTACAGGGCGGTATCCAAGCCACCTTCCTCGTAGCGCGCGCAAACCCGCCAAAGGGTGGTGCGCTCCTTCGACCTTTTCTTCCAGGGCAGCGAGGGACTGTTCACCATTGGCCCGACCCAGCAAGATCAGCGCGCGGCGCGCCACCTTCAACGGCGTCTGGCCGTCGCGCAGCAATTCGAGTAAGCGAGCTCTGTCTCTCCGTTTCAACACGAACTTCTCGGGGCTGCGACCGCTCATGGCACATCTCTCCTGCTGGACAGGCCGAATCAATGGCCAACCGTAGCATGGGCGGTCAAATCTCGCAAGTCATATGTTGCAGAATTTAGGCTACAGGTCACTAGTTGCTTGATGGAAGGCTTGGGATTGGCTGATTCTTAGGTTGTCCAACTACAAGCCAGGAGCTCATCTGATGACTACCCTAGACTTTATTACAGGACTGCTCTGTCAAGCAGAGGAACAACCGGAGATCATCACAAATATCAGTCACAGGAGATAGAGATGGCAATCCAAAAGTTTGCAGATGAAGTTATGGCGGATGGACCGAGCGGCTACTGGCGTTTGGGGGAACCCGTGGGAACCATGTCTGCAGCCGACGAAACGAGGAACAGAAACCATGGGATCTGCAGCGGTCCAATCACGTTCGGGCAACCCGGCTTTCACGAAGGGGACACGGCAGCGCTGTTTGGCGGCGAGCCGATTAATAACCAGACAGGGCGAATTGTTGTTTTCAACGAGTACTCCCTCAATTCCCCTCACATCACAATGGAAGCTAAGATTAGATGGGATGGGCCAAACGTGTATAACCCAGCCATTGGGCAGCGCATCCTCGAGAAATCGAGCTATCGAGAACAGGCGCAATATGCCCTGAAAATATCACCGACTGGGCGTGTAGTGGTGGACCTCCGTACAAGCTCGGCCACACAGAACCCCCCCGAGGTCATGAGCAGCATCCCGGTTGTGCAGGGCGTGGAGACCCACATCGTGGCAACCTATGATGGCAACGACGTTCGGATCTATCTCAACGGCGTTCTGGACAGCGTGACCTCCTCACCAGGTGCCATCAGTATGAAAACCCCGACTCCCGCCAACCTCATTGAGAGCGCCGTTTGTATTGGCAATCAAGCCGAGAGAGATCGGCCGTTCAAGGGGCTGATCGACGAAGTGGCCTTGTATCCTACAGCGCTTTCTAAGGAGCGGATCCTTGCCCACTACCAAGCGCAATTCGCAGAAGATGTGATCTTCCAGTACGCGGCGAAATTTGTTTGCGGAAAATCGGCTGGCGAGATTGTGGCGCCCGGAGTCTATTTCACTGCGGTTAACGTGCACAATCCGACCGACACAAAAATCCCCTTCCGCGTAAAGATGGCTGTCGCGTATCCCGCGTTGAAGCCCGGCCCCGTATCCAAGTTCCACGATGCTGAACTCGGCCCTGATGAAGCGCTGGAAATCGACTGCCCGGACATCTTTAACCCGGAAATCTTCAAGCGCACTGAAACTAATGCCGATTTCCTGAAGGGATTCATCGTCATCGAGAGCAAGGTCGAACTTGATGTAGTCGCCGTGTATACGGCGGCTGGCGGGGAGGGACAGGTCGAAACGCTGCACATGGAGCGTGTACCAGCACGGCGTCGGGTGGCGGGGCTCGCGAGGTCTGAGTGGGTTTAGCAACATACATACCCATGCAATGTCAATGAAAAGGAGATCTACCATGGAGAAACGCGATTCCAGTCTCAACGATGTGTACCAGGACTTGGCCGATCGCTTTGGAGCGTTGGGCCGGCTCTTTACCGAGCTCAGCTCACCCAAGGCCACTCAGGAGCTGCTCAACAGTCTCACTGCGGACGACGCTGCAGCCTTCAACCAGCTCGTCGACCGCGTCGATATTCCCCTCATCGGGAAATGCTTCTGGCTCCAGGAGATCA
>Ga0209323_10003842_pt1 | contig 9984 bp, 5 predicted proteins | sample Rifsed19ft2_FD_184014 | JGI IMG/M metagenome (GOLD analysis project Ga0209323, IMG submission 184014) | Soil microbial communities from Rifle, Colorado, USA - sediment 19ft 2 (version 2) | ecosystem: Environmental > Terrestrial > Deep subsurface > Rock core/Sediment | place: Rifle, Colorado...
TTCTTTTAAGTACGGAATGAAGCTGCCACATAAAGTCAGATTTCAATCTGAAATAATGTAACTTCATAAGATTTGATTTGCCTTCATCTTTGTAATGGAGCAATCCAATTTTATGAAGCCAGTTATTAATATAAACTGTTCTGTTACTGCTTGGACCTGCTCCATGATCGGACATAATAATAAATGCTGTATCCCGGCCAATGTTCTTTTGTATCTTACCTATGATGAAGTCTATCTTCTGATAAATTTTTAAAATTGCATTTTTCAACTCTTCGCTTTCTTTTTCTTTGTATAGCAAATGGTTCCTATCCATGAACCTCCAGAAATGGTGTTGCACCCGGTCTGTCTCTGTTAAGACAACTGTGAATAGTTCCCATGGATACTTATTCATCAAATATTTAATAACTTTGTATCTGTTGTCGATGGTAATTTCCAAGTCATGTAAAGACTTTTTGTATTTACCGGATCTAAAAAGCATAGAGGCATCACTTTCGATAATGTATTCACCAATTTCTCTTTTTAGTTCACTATAAAGGCCTGAAGGGCAGGTAAAAACAGTAGTTGTGCCCGGGGCATCCATTCCAGAAATGAGAAGACCATCTATTTTTTCCGGAGGAAATGTTATCGGGACATTGACTACTATGCACCTTTTCCCATTTTCTTCGGCGATTTTCCATATCGTTTTGCCATCTCTTGCTAATGAATTAGCAAATTCAAAATCATAACTATTCTCTTTGCGTCTTAAGAAATAATACAGACCGTGATTTCCGGGATTCAGTCCGGTCATAAATGAACTCCATGCCTGAGCACTGTTTGGTTCTGGTGTAGATTTCAAAATACCGAATGATGAATCCTCTAATAGTTTGCTTATATGAGGCAGATAGCCTTGCCGACACCAGGGCAAAATCAGATCAAATGTTGCCCCATCTACCCCGAGGACAAAAACCTTTCTTTTCTTTACCATAATTTATCCTTTATCATGTCAACTTGGACTTGTTTTCAGACTTTATTCTTATACTTGTTAAGACGGTCGCCATATATAGTTTTACTAACTTCCCCTATATTATTTTCACCATGCTGTTTTATTAAATCGGCTACGGTAAATCCACTTGCTATGGCTGTCGGCATATTATCATGCTGATATAAACCTCCTCTGCCAACAGATACCAAGTTTTCAATCTTTTCAAGATAATCGAGTATTACCTTTAAGTGCTTTCCATAATTGAGAAAATAGACTGGGTAAACCCCGGGGATTCTAACAGTAAAATAGTGCAGAACATCTTTTCTGTTGATAATACCAATTCCTTCTAATTGATCTATAAGCTTTTCGAAAATTTTCTTGTCCTCATAGTTCCATATTCCATGTTCTGAATTAGTGCATATCTCAACCGCCAAAATAGTCTCGTTCTCGGGCATCAGCTCTCCTGAGAAATGCCGGAAGTCTGTAATTCTTTTGAAGATGGTTTTTTTAATTGAACAATACATCAAGCAATGATCAAGCACCTTAGATTTATTAATTATAAGGTACACGATAATGAGGTTCCGATATCGCAAGTTTTTTCCTGAATCTAACACCATATCATCTATCTTCGGCTCAATCATATGAATCAGATCTGTAATCTTAAGGGATGAAATGAAAAAATCAGCCGGGACGCTTTTAAGTTTCCCCTTTTCCCTGATACCGATATTTATAACCCTGTTATTTGCAACTTTTATACTTTCCACGATTGAGCCGGTAAGAATATTCCCGCTATTTTTGACAATGTAATCAGATAGATGGTTTGCAATATCTCCTATACCTTTCGGACAATAGAATGTGTGTGCCCTTCTTTCTCTCACGAAGGGATTAAAATTTCTGTTTAATGATTTCCATAAACTCAAATTGACCAGCGGTTTCAATCTCTGTTTTCCCCAGTCTGATGATATTTCCGAGGCAGATATCCCATATAATTTATTAACGTAGGTATCCAATTCAATATAGTCAAATAGTGTTCTCCCAATCTTTCTTTTAACCCATTCTTCAAGAGATTGCTCTCCCCCGCTTCGATTTTTTTTACTTTTTATGCTTTCCAGAAGGATGTCACGAAAGACAAGAGGCAATTTCCTTTTTCCCATTTTACTTAGGACTTCTTTAAGCTGAAAAGGATATTTGAAAACGTCATTCTTAATGTAAATTGCCTGTCTCAGATTATCGTTCTTAACTAAAACGTCTTCTCCATTGAAGTACTTTCTCAGTTCAGGGATAATTTTTTTACCAAAGAAAATATGTGGTCCAAAATCAAATTTATAATTGTCTTTTGTAAAGCTACTGGCCAGTCCTCCAACTGAATTGCTTTTTTCAAGGATAGTGACAGTAAAGCCATCCCTGATTAACTTAGCACCAGCGCTCAAGCCCGATAACCCGGCTCCTAAAATGACTATGTTAAACACGATCAGTCTTCTTTTATTTATTAATCACTCAAAATAGCCCAGATTTTTCAAATGTGTCTCAATCTGGCTTTTTTCTTCATCACTATATATTTCTTGACCAGATGCAACACCAACCCTGTCCATATTAAGTTCAATATAGGAAATTGGATTATCCCTGAGATACTTTTCGTCAAATATTTCGGCCAGTACCTTTCCATCTGCAAAGGTTGGAATAGGATATCCCATAATGTGTAAGATAGTTGGAAATGCATCCATAATATTGGCCGAGGAAATTTGACATCCTTTTTTTATGTGTTTCCCACTAACTATAAATATACCGTTGAGACGATGGGTACCGCTGGGATCCGATTTATCAGTAGCTACTGAAATAATACGGCCTTGTTTACGTTGAGAAAGATCGCCACGGATAACATGTTGATAATCTTTTGTCCAGACAATCAAGTCTGGGGCCTCATGAAGATAGGGTCCATGATATAAGTCTTCTTTTCTATAGACTTTTTCTATTAGCAGTTCGCCAGTATCCGGATGTCGCAAATTCTCTAACTTGGTTTTAGTAAAATTTATCAGCTCTTCATAATTTTGTCCTGGTTCAACAATGCCATAGGGTAGCTCTCCTTTTAGATTTACCCGAAGAAAGTCAACATTTTCTCCGGGATAGACTTTTGTCTTTGACCAGTCTATAGCTGAGAGACCAGCAGACAGGACCTTTCCCCGGGCACTTGGTAAGTATCTTAAAATAGTGTCCTTAGATTTGGTTGAAAGAGTCTTGATCAAAATTTTCTTCATTCTTCGGGTGAGATTAAGCAGGCGGAATGTTAATTTGCTGGCAAGGTGAGAAAGAGGTTGTTTTTCAGAATGACGCAGGAACAGAAGATTTTCTATTTTTAATACCTCATCAATGTGGATTTTTATACCAGAGAATTTACCGGCGCCATGATCTGACATGATAACAACCGTTGTATTTTCATCTATATGCTTAAGTAGTGACCCAATGGCATCATCGTTCTTTTCATATACGCTCAAAATAGCATTACGGAAATTGCTATTGCTCTCTAAGTATTTCCAAAAATGATGTTGAACTTGATCAATTGAAGTAAAAACAATCATGAAAAAATCCCACGGATATTTGCTCATAAGGTGTTTACAAAGCGCAACGCGTTTATCAGTCATCTTTAAGAGTTCTTTTAATGCTTTTTCTCTCTTGTCAGCATTATCTAATGAACCCCAGACATGTAAATGGATAGTGTAATCATTTATGGTTTTCAGAACTTCCTCTTTAAAGTGAGGTGGATAAGTAAAATCAACACTGGTCCCTGGAGTTCCAAGACCTGAAACCATAATGCCGTTTATCTCTTCCGGTGGATATGTAAAAGGGACATTGACTGTGATAACTTTCTTTCCTTTTTCACTTAATAATTTCCAGAGAGTTTTTACTTTGATACAGTTATTATTCGTAAATTGAAATTCATATTTGCTTTTCTTTTGGTATTTAAAACCGAAGAGGCCGTGTTTCCCTGGGTTTACTCCTGTCATAAATGAACTCCATGCCTGGGGGGATAAAGGTGGAATAACAGAATTTAAGTTTGAATGTACGCCTTCTTCAAGAAGTCTTTTTAAGTTTGGCAGTCTTCCTTCTGCAATCCAGGGTTTAATGAGATCAAACGTTGCACCATCGAGTCCTATGCATAGCACCCGACTTGAAACTCTATCCTTTTCTCTTCTTTTTCCGTCCATCAATTTAAAGTAAAATTCTTATATTAAAATAACTCAGACATTCATTGGTTTAACGTGAAAAATCCCTCTCAAAAGTTGTTTGAATAAATATATCTCATCTTCTGAAAAAGTTCTAATAGCTATAAGAATTGCAACATAGATTAATATTTCAACCAATCCGCCAATGAAAACACTTATGTCTTTAAACAGCCATAGAAAAGCATAAGTCAGCAAACCAGCAAATAAAAGCTTGAGGGTACTACGTATATCAATGGAGAATCCTAAAGATTCGGATATAAAGTAAAAACTCAGAGATAGCACAACGATTTCAGAAAAGAGGGTTGCGATGCTTGCCCCTATATAGCTCATTTTCGGGATGAGTAGAAGATCAAGTAAAATATTGACTCCCAAAGATATAACTATAGTGACGGTAGATAAATATTGTTTATTACCTGCAATAAGCATTTTCTCCATAAGGTTAGTTACAAACATGAGTGCCAGTGCCCATCCCAGGATCTGCAGAACATTAGCTGATTCGATATACTTATGACCTAAGACTAACATAATAACAGGCTTTGAATAGTAACTTAAAAAAATGGCTATGGGGAGGGCTATGAGCAATACAAACTTAAGTGATTTCTGATATGCCAGATCTAAAGAGGCCTTAGATGAAACACCTAATCGTGAAAAGATGGGGAACATCGCCTGTGCCGAGGCATCAGTAATAAATGTTAAATTCTGGACTATTTTGTATGAACCATGAAATATACCCACCTCGACATTGCTTTTCAAAGCTGCCAGAATCAGGGTATCTATCCTGAAATTCAATTTTCTGAGGACTCTCTTTATACCTATAGGGAAAGCCTCTTTAAACAAAAATCTACTTAGGCTCCTAACTCTCTCAAATTGAGGCCATGTAAATCTCTTCATAACCAATACAGACCCAAAAACAGCCCCTCCCGATTCTGCCAAGAGTAAGGTCCAGAATATGGCCAGAAACCCCAAGTCCATTCGGGTAATCACCACTAAAGAGATGAGATAGAGAGTCTCGGTTATAAACGTCTGAATGGTATCAAATGCCATTTTTTCAAAGGCTTGATAGATTGAGGAAAAGAGCATCTTCCAGTTCTCTATAATCATGGCAGTCGCACATATAATGGCAGCATAAAACACTTCTTTTGAGGGAGCTATAAAATAAAAAATGATGCCAATTATGACAAATGTTATTATTGAGAGTATAGATTGGAGAACCAAAGCCGAAGCAAAAAGAAAAGGAGCTTTTTCTTTGTCCCTTGCTATCTCACGAGCAAGAATAACACTTACTCCCATACCTGGCATTAATTTGAAAATTGCGATTAGAGCTACAATATATGCATACTGTCCGAAGGTATCGGGATTAAGATAACGGGCAAGAATTCCTATGGTGACGAAGCCGATACCTACCCGATAAATCGTACGACTATAATTAGCTATACTATTTTTTATGATTGTTATAGCTGTCTTCATAGAAAAAAATAACTCACTCTCTACTCAATATAGCCCAAATTTTTTAATCTCTCGGCTATTTTTTCTGATTCCTCTTTGCTGTAACCCTCAAAGATTGTACTTGACCCTTCATCTTCTCCTGATGCCTCTTCAAATCGGATAGGATTTTCCGTCAGATACTGCGGTAAAAAAGCATCCTTCAAAACATGGCCATCCATGTCTTTCGGTATAGGCAAACCCATAAGATAAAGGACAGTTGGAGCTATATCTATGATTTTTGCATCTCTTATTGACGCATTAACCCTTATACTTTTACCCTTTATAGCGAATATGCCTTCTAAGCGATGACAACCTGTAAACCGTAGTTTTGTAAGATGAAAATCAAGCCGGTTACTAAATACTGAATCCTCGCTTTTTCCAAATCGCTGAACACTATGATAGCCAGCATCACTCCAATGAACTATAAGATCCGGTGCTCTCGAAACAAAAGAGCCCTTGTAAATGTCCTCCCTCTTAAAAACTTTTTTAACGACTTTTTCTTTAGTGATGGGGTCCTTCAAGTCCATTAAACGAGAAGCGATGCTGTCCCTCAACGCCTCATACTCTTTACCCTCGTTCACAATTCCCTCAGGCTCCCTGTTCTTTAAGTTAATGTAAATATTTCCGTAAGATCCAAGGGAGTATGCCTTTGTCTTGCGCAAATCAAGAAGTGAGGAGAACAGAATTCCTTCTATCTTGTCACGCATCCCTGGGAGGAGTTTTTTCAAGTTACTCCGCATACTGGGAGAAAGGTATCTTTTCAAGAAAGAAAGGGTCTTGTACAGGGCAGCTCTTGAAATAGACCGTGATGAGTGGCTGCTAAAAGTCAGCCAGCCTTTTTCTTCTAACCATTTATTTAAATGGACTGCTGAGCGGAGAGGGCCAGCCCCATGGTCAGACATCACTATCAAAGTGGTATCCTCAGATAATCTGGCTTGAATCTCACCTAAAACTTTATCTATATGGTGGTAAATCTCTTTAATGGTATCTCCAAAATTTTTTGCATCAGAATTGCTGTAAAGTGGATGTGATGGATCCATATATGACCAAAAGCAATGTTGTACAATGTCTGTCGCAGTGAAAAGGACGGTAAAAAAGTCCCATGGCTTATGCTCCATAAGATAATAGGTGAGCTCAGCTCGTTTATCAATCATCCTGTGTAGGTTATAGCGGAATTTGATCAGGTCTTCATTTTCTTTCCAATCAAGGATGGTGATGATGTAATCTCCTATATTCTCTTTTATCTCATTCGCTAATTCTGGTGGATAAGTGTAGTCCTTTTTGTCTCCTGGAGCATCCATCCATGCAACCATACAGCCATTTACTTGCTCTAATGGATAATTGTTAGGAATGTTAATTACTACCACATTCCCTTCGTGCGAGCTTACTATTTTCCAAAGAGATCTGCCCCTACGTGAACGAGAAGTAACCCACTCAATATCATAGCTTCCTGATTTTCTTTCCATGAAGTCGAAGACCCCGTGCTTGCCCGGATTTTTACCAGTTATGAAAGAGGCCCAAGCCGGTGCAGTCAGCGGAGGAATGACAGATTCCAGATCTCCATGACAACCTTGCTTGATAAGTCTGGCAAAATTAGGCAATTCCATACTCTCTACCCATGGTTTGATGAGATTAAAAGTTGCCCCGTCTAAACCCAAAACAAACACCTTATTTTTAGAAGGCTTTACCATTTATTATTTAGTAAACTCTTATTTATCCTTTTTCAAGAGTTGTTACTTTTCGGGCGATAACAATTAGTTCATCTACTTGAGGAATCTTTACTGTTTTTTCTAATAAATTTGAAATATTTAGGATTTTCTCCATATAGGTGCTCATCTTTCTATTGTACCAGCTAAGTCTGTATAACAGATATCGGATTGAGAAAAGCTTATTGCCTCTTCTCATTTTCTCAACTCTGAATCCGGTATCCTTCAACATTCTGGTTAAAGTATCTTTAGAAAAAAAATAGTGATGCTCGTATTCTAAAAAAGCATGCCACCTCTTCCCTAAAATTGTAGGTACTACACTTTCCACATTAGGTGTCTCAATGAACAGTAGCCCACTATTTTTCATTATGCGGTTGACCTCATTCAATGTTTCCTTTGGAAAAGGGAGATGCTCGATTAAGTTAATCATGGTCACTATGTCAAAATGTGAGTCTGGTAGATTAGCCTCTTTTAGTGTTCCGCAGAAAATCTTGTTTTCACCTACCCTCTTTTGTGCCTCTTCGCTGATTCTTCTTCTTGGCTCTATACCGAAATAGTCAACATTGCTGCCTAAGAAATTAGTAAGAAAAAAGCCTCTTCCACAACCTATATCTAATAGCTTGCCACTCTTTACATACCCTTCAATCTCTTCTTTTCGATTCTTAAAATGTAATGTTCTGATAGCCTCTTCACATCTGATCATATCTTCATCAAATTTACCTTCCTTCTCAGCCGCTAACCGCATTTGATGATACTTCTGCTCTCTATGTTTTTGATTCTCAAAATCAAATGTCGCAAATGAATCACTTAAGGGATCAACAAAAATAAGGCCACAATTCTTGCATTTTAATATTTTTCTTCCAAGTTTTGGAATTGTGACATAGAGCTCAAATTCATTGTGATTGCAAAGGTTGCAAGTGTTCCTATTTTCTAATTTATTCATGGTATCTATTAATCAATATACCCCAACCCTTTCAACTTATCTCTAATATAGCTTTCCTCCTGTTCATTGTAACCAGATCCCTTTTCTTCCTTCTCCAAGTCTGAAGAACTAAACTGAACGGGATGGGTGGAGAGGAAATCATCTTTGATAATTTTTGCAAGAATTTTGCCATCCATGTCATCCGGCACTTTTTCACTTAGGAGGTAAAGAATAGTAGGGGCTAAGTCAATTATTCTTGCCCCCTCAAAGGAGTTTATATTTTTAATCACCGGACCCCTAACAATAAAAATTCCTTTAAGATGGTGAGTCCCGGATTTCTGCAAAGAAGAATAAGATGAGACATCGCTGAATTCTAAACTTGACCCTATGAGACCATCTCCTTCCTTACCATAACCTCTTCTGGTATTGTACTCAAAATTTTTCCATGTCACCAGGAGATCAGGAGCTTTTTTTAGGGAATCTCCGTGGAAAAGTTCTTCCCTTTTGTAGACCTTCTCTACAATCTTTTCTTTAGTCTCCGGGTCTATAAATTTTTCAAACTTGTCTTTAATCTCATTCCGAAGGTCTTCATATGCCTCCCCTTCCTGAACAATACCATCGGGAAATCTTCCCTTTACATTGACAAATATATTGGTTGAGTCAATGCCAAGAGAAAATGCCTTTGTGCGCTTCCAATCAATAGAAGCAAAGGTTAAATAAGACCGAACCTTATCCTTAAGACCAGGCAATAAAGATGTTATCCATCCCTTAAACCTGTTCGGAAAATATCTTTGAAAACTTAGATGAAGGGCCCTGGTCAGGGTATAGTGCTTCCGCTCTTCCTTACGATAAGCAAGGTAACCATGCTGATGAAGCCAGTTGTCCATAAAAATTATCTTCCGGCAAGGGGAAAATCCATGGTCTGACATGACTATAACAGTCTCTTCTTCCTTGCATAGGCTAAGTAATTCACCCAGTCCTTTATCAATCTTTTTATAAACATTAAATATCGCCTCTTTCAATGCTCTCTTATCTGTAGGTGGTATCCCGAATTCCTCTGGAAAGGCATAATGCCAGTAGAAATGCTGGACCAGATCAGTCGATTCGAATACAACCATGAACAGATCCCATGACTCCTTTGCCTTGAGATATTTTGCTATCTTCAGGATATAATCAAACTGTTCAGAAATTTTCTCAAGAAAACTCTCTGGAGTTGCCTTGTAAGGGTGCTGCCGCAGTTGATATTCACCAAATTTTTTTATAAGTTCACTTAGTAAATGAGGGGGGTAGCAAAAATCTGAATGATTACCCGGAGAATCAAGGCCTGCAATGAGACAGCCATTCACTTTGTCTGGAGGATAAGTAAATGGGACATTAATGATACAAACCCTTTTTCCTGTATTGCTTAAAAGCTCCCACAATTTTTTGCCCTGGACAAATCCTCCGTTTACATAATGAAGGTCATAGCTATAAGGTTTATGCTCAATGAACTCAAAAATTCCATGTTTGCCCGGGTTTTTCCCTGTCATAAAAGAAGCCCATGCCTGAGGAGAGAGAGGGTGTATTGTGGATTCAAGCTCTCCCCAGGAGCCTTTTTTCATCATGCCTTCTAAAGTAGGTAGTTTTCCCTTCTTTACTAAGGGCAAAATCAGCCTGAAAGTTGCTCCATCTAAACCAATAATCGAAACT
>Ga0209323_10003844_pt1 | contig 9983 bp, 9 predicted proteins | sample Rifsed19ft2_FD_184014 | JGI IMG/M metagenome (GOLD analysis project Ga0209323, IMG submission 184014) | Soil microbial communities from Rifle, Colorado, USA - sediment 19ft 2 (version 2) | ecosystem: Environmental > Terrestrial > Deep subsurface > Rock core/Sediment | place: Rifle, Colorado...
AGGGGGAAGGGGCCGGGGGTAGGGGGTGAGGGCCTGCCGCGCCGCGTTGAACGCACCGACGATCCCGCCCGCCGGGCCGCTCAACGCCGTGCGCGCGGCCTGAGATGCGGCGGTCGCTGCGGAGATGACGCCGCCGTTCGATTGCATGATGCGCAATCGCCGATCCCCCAGCCCCCCTGCAAGTCGATCGAGATAGCGCGCGATGAGCGGCGCAACGTGGGCGTTGATGACGGTTGTCGATGTCCGTTCGTATTCGCGATATTCGGGTAGGATGTCCGAGGAGAGGGAGATGAATAAGTGCCGGAGTGTGGGAGTGAGAGTGGCCTTCACGACCTGTTCATGCTCGGGATGCAGGAACGAGAAGAGAAAGCAGACGGCGACGGATTCGACTTCGGCTTTCAAGAGCTGCGGAATCAGCGCCTGAACCTCTGCCACATCCAGCGGCTTCAGCACCGAACCGTCGGCGGCGATCCGCTCGTCGATCTCGAAGCGCAGGTCGCGCGGGACGAGCGGCTCGGGCTTGACCGGCTCCAGCGCGTACAACTGAGGCCGATTCTGGCGGCCAATCTCGATCACGTCGGCGAAGCCGCGCGTCGCGATCAGCGCCGTGCGCGCCCCTTTGCGTTCGAGCAGTGCGTTGGTGGCGATGGTCGATCCGTGGACGATGATCGCATCGGGCGGCGCGCCAAGCGCCGCCAGCCCATCGAGGACGGCGCGCGCCGGGTCGGATGGCGTGGTGAGGCACTTGTGAATGCGAATGTGCCCGGCGTCATCAATCGCCGTGAAGTCGGTGAAGGTTCCGCCGATGTCGATTCCGATGATCAATGAGCCATGTCCAATGAGCAATGGGCAATCGGCAATGTGGCTGTGTCGCGTGTTCCGTTCAGCGCCCGAAGGTGATGCTCACCAGGATGTCGTGCAGCGTTGGGAACCAGTCGCCGAAGTAGGGCGCGGGCGCTTCGAACAGCGCGCCGTAGTTGACGCCGTTGTGCACCGCGCCGGTCATGAGGCCGGCCGCCCCGCACGAATCGACGTACTCCACACCGAACGCCGGCTCACTGCCGAAATCCACCGGCAGCTTCTCCTGGCCCAACTGGACCGCGCAGGATTTGATCACCAGTGTAGTCAGCGCAAAAGCCGACTCCCAGGCGTTGTCGTTAGTGACTTCGAGCGACGAGGGCCATTCGTAAAAGATGATCACGCCCGGTTGTGGCGGATCGCCAGGCCCGACGGCGGCGAAGTATTTCACCTCGTACACCGAGCTGCCCTCGACGCGGCGCGTGCTCTGCGTCACCTTCCAGTTCGCCGGTATCTGGATCGAGAAGGCGTTATTCTCGGCGACAACGACCTGCATTGTGTCCGGCGTGACGGGCGGTGTGAGCGTGCGGGTCGCGATTGGGGTTGCCTGGGACGTGGCTGTGGCTGCGACGGTCGGCGTCCAGGTCGGCGGGCGGGTGGGGAGGGGAAGAGTAAGAGCTGGAGTGGGCGCGACCGGGGCGGGCGAGCAGGCACTCAGTGCCACTAGAAGGATTAACGTCAGTCTGCGCCTATGTACAAGAGTTCCCATCCGTTTCTGTCCGTTTATCCGTTTGGCCGAAGGCATCCGTTGACGACTCATTCCCACTCGATCGTCGCCGGCGGCTTTGACGAGACATCGTACACGACGCGATTGATTCCCTTGACCTCATTCACGATGCGATTGCTCATGCGCGCCAGCGCGTCGTAGGGGATGCGTGCCCAGTCGGCCGTCATGAAATCCTCAGTCGTCACGGCGCGGATGGCGACGACGTTGGCGTACGTTCGGCCATCGCCCATCACGCCGACGCTGCGCACCGGCAGCAACACGGCAAACGCCTGCCCGATCGCGCGGCTCAATCCGGCCTGGTTGAGTTCTTCGCGCACGATCGCATCGGCCTGGCGCAGTGTTTCCAACCGCTCCCACGTCACTTCGCCGATGACGCGCACGGCCAGGCCCGGGCCGGGGAATGGCTGCCGCCACACGATCGATTCGGGCAGCCCCAGCGCCGAGCCAACGGCGCGCGCCTCGTCTTTGAACAGATAGCGCAGCGGCTCGATCAATTCGAACTTCATGTCCGGCGGCAATCCGCCGACGTTGTGATGCGTCTTGATCTTCGCCGCTTGCTGGCGCTCCGGCCCGCGCGATTCGATGACGTCGGGATATAGCGTGCCCTGCGCCAGGAAGCGATAAGCGCCGCCCGACTCCTCTTCCAGCCGGTGCACTTCGCGCTCGAAGATGCGGATAAACTTCTCGCCGATGATCCGGCGCTTGTCTTCGGGATCGGTCACGCCGTCGAGCGCGGCGAGGAAGTCCTCGATGGCGTTGACGGCGATCAGCTTCATGCCCAGGTTCTTCTGACACGTCTCGACGACCTGCTCCGGCTCACCCTGCCGCAGCAGGCCGGTATCGACGAAAATCGCCGTGAGTTGATCGCCAATCGCTCGATGGATCAGGGTCGCGGCGACGGCCGAATCGACGCCGCCCGACAGCCCGGCGACTACCCCACCGCCGCCGACCTGCGCCCGAATGCGTGCGATCGACTCGTCGATGAATGAGCCGGGCGTCCAGGTTGGCGCGCAGCCGGCGATGTCGATGACGAAGGCTTTCAGAATGTCTTGCCCGCGTGGCGTGTGGACGACCTCCGGGTGGAATTGCAGCGCATACCATTTGCGCGCGGGATCGGCCATCGCGGCGATCGGCGAGTTGGCGCTGCGCGCGATGACGTGGAATCCAGGCGGTACGGCCTCGATGCGATCACCGTGGGACATCCAGGCGTTGATGTGTTGGATGAATGGAGAGTCAGTTAGTTGGTTGGATAGTTGGTTCGCCGCTTGAAGATAAGTAAAGAGATCGCAGGCCGGATCCGTCAGTTCGACTGTCGCGGGGCCGAATTCGCGAGCGTGCGCCGCAGCGACTTTGCCTCCGAGCGCGTGCGCCAGCAGTTGCATGCCGTAGCACAGGCCGAGGATGGGCAGCCCGGAGTCGAGGACGTACTGCGGCAGGGCCGGCGCGCCGGGATCGTATACGCTGTTCGGTCCGCCCGACAGGATGAAGCCACGCGGTCGAAGCGCGAGGACGCGCTCGGCCGGCGTGTCCCACGGGAAAATCTCACTGTACACGCTCGCTTCGCGCACGCGGCGCGCAATCAACTGCGTGTACTGCGAGCCATAATCCAAAATCGCAATCGAATCCGTCATCCCCGGCCTTTCTTGATCCGCGAAGAAACACAAACATTTATCTTCGTGTCCCTTCGTGTGGCTTCGTGGATCCGATCATTCCTGGAAGATAATCTTGCCCTCGCTCATGTCGGTGATCACGGCCAGCGACTCGATCGGCACGCCGAGCGATCCCAGCACGCCACGCCCGCCTTCGAAGGATTTCTCGATCACTGCGCCGATGCCGACGACGGTCGATCCGGCGGCCTGCGCCAGCCGCGCCAGGCCGAGAATCGTGTGCCCGGTCGCCAGAAAGTCGTCGATGATCAGCACGCGCTCGCCTTCGGACAGGTATTCGGGCGACACCATCAGGTTGACGTCGATGCCCTTCGTGTGCGAAGGCGCAGTCGTCAGGAAGACCGACTCCGGCATGGTGATCGGTTTATGCTTGCGCGCGTACACGATCGGCACGCCGAGCTCGAGCGCGGTCAGCAGCGCGGGGGCAATGCCGCTGATCTCGGCGGTCAGCACGCGGGTAGGATGGTGGGGGCGAAACCGGCGGGCCAGTTCTTTGGCACACTCGTGCATCAATTGGGGATCGACCTGATGATTGACGAATGAGTCCACTTTGAGGATGCCGCGCCCCAGGTTCTGACCTTCGGCGAGGATGCGCTGCTTGAGAATCTCCACAAATAACCTCCGCATGGAATGACGGGATTGTACCGTAAAAACGGAAAGCGTGAAACGTAAAACGTAGGGCTATCATCCACGTCTTACTCACTATCCGTCACATCCCCGCGTATCTTCGCAAGATCGCGTCTACGCTGCCGCCGTAACCCTCGCCAAATAGATTCAGGTGATTCAGCAGGTGATACAGGTTGTACAAATCGCGCCGATCGGCATAGCCCGGCGCAAGCGGCCAGGCTTCGTTGTAGGCCGCGTAGAAATTCGGGCCGAAACCGCCGAAGAGTTCGGTGAAGGCGATCTCGGCTTCGCGATCGCCGTAATACACGGCAGGGTCGATCAGCACCGGCTCGCCGTCGGGTCCGGTGATGAAATTGCCGCCCCACAGATCGCCGTGCAGCAGTGACGGCGCGCACGCCGGCCCGTCGATCCATTCGCCCAGTCGGGACATCATCCGTTCGAGCTGCCGCGCCCGCCGGCTGTCGAGGTAGCCGTTGCGGCGGGCGAGTTCCATCTGAGAGCCGAGGCGCTGATCGCGAAAGAAATCGATCCACGAGTCGGTTGGCCGGTTGGGTTGTCGATTGGAGCCGATATAGTTATCGTGATCGAGGCCGTAGGACGGACCGAGCGCGCGATGCTGCTGCGCGAGCTGCCGGCCCAGTGCATCCGCCGCATGGTTCTTCGAGCCGCGCACATCGATCCATTCCAGCACCAACGCGGGCGGCTGATCGATCACGGCGATGACCTCCGGCACGCGAACCGCCTGCGCCGCCTTCAACAAGCGCAACCCACGCGCTTCGACTTCGAACATGCGCGGGTGAGGCCGCAAGTTCCACTTGACGAAGTACCTCGCGCCGGCGGTCGTGACGCGCGCGGCTTCGTTGATGTCGCCGCCACCGACCGCGTCGATCGAATGAATCGGCACGTCGAGCGCCTGCGCCAGTGCAGTCTGAAGTGCCCCAGGAATCATAGTGCTCATCGGGTGAATGACGAAAGACAGATGACCAACGACGAATGACGAATGACGAATGACCAGCGACTTTCGCCCTTCGTCTTTGGTCTTTCGTCTTTGGTCATCCGTTCTAGATGCCTTCCCGTTGCCGAATGTGCTCCAGCAGCCCGCGCACGCCTGCCGTTACCAGCCGATAGACCTCCTCGTATTGGCCGGTGTAATACGGGTCGGGCACGTTGCGCGTCGGGGCATCGGGCGCGTAATCGAGCAGTCGCGACACTTTGCCGTCAGCCGGCTTGCCGTACTCGCTCAAGTCGCCAACGTGCCCATCGTCGAGCGCGATGATGTAGTCGGCGCGAGTGAGCATCGATGCGTGGATGGTCTGCGCGCGCTTGCCTGGAATCGTCGGGATGTCATGCCGGCGCAGTACGTCGAGCGTTCCCGCATGGGGTGATTCGCCAACGTGCCAGTCGCCGGTTCCGGCGGAGGCGACCTCGAACCGATCGGCCAACCCGGCCTGGCTCGCCAGGTGCGCGAAGACGGCCTCGGCCATCGGCGAGCGGCAGATGTTACCCGTGCACACAAAGAGGACGTTAATGCGGCGGTTACGTTTGTCGGGCACACGACACTCCATTGTGCTTCTCAAGATTTCCGAAAGTCTGTAAGTGTTCATATTGTTCCGGGAGACATCGAGTTTGTCAAGGCGGGAGGGTTCTGGTGATTGCACACAAATGCTCCAGGCCCGCGTCTCGCGGGCTGTCCGCGAGGACGCGGACGGAGAGCCATCGAGATGTGAACAATCACAAGGGGAGGGTTACGTCGTTCTTGCCACCGGGTGCATTTCAAGAAAATGGCGATTGTAATTGCCTCGTCGCAGCGCCCGACGCTGAACCGTCGCGCGAGGCCGGATGAGCAACTCGCCACTAAAGTGAAATGTACGCTTGCCACCGGCCCAGTTGCCAAGCGGTGACGAAAATGCTAATATCGACGCCGATTGAGTCGAACACTCATGAAGTCATTCCACCGGACGAGACGTAATGGCCGAACTCACCTTCCATCCCGCCGATGGCTATTCGTCTGAGACGCTGAGCGCGTTGTTCACGCGCGTGTACATCGATTACCCTGTCCCTATCCGCGTCGACGCCGCCGGGTTGGAGTCGATGATCACCCTGTACGACATCGACCTGCGCGCTTCGCGCATCGGCGTATTGAAGAAAGAGCCTGTCGCGCTGGTGCTATTAGGTATGCGCGGGACGCGAGGATGGATCGGTGGACTGGGGGTTGCGCCGGAACATCGTGGCGAGCGGGTCGGCCTGGCTGCGGTGCGAGCCGCACTTAGATCGGCGCGCCAGATCGGCCTGCGTTCCATCGATCTGGAAGTGCTGACGCAGAACTTGCCGGCCATTCGCATTTACGAGACGCTGGGCTTTCGACGCCAGCGCACGCTGGACATCTGGCAGCGCGAGTCGGATGCCACTTTCCCCTTGCCGCCTCATCACGACGTAAAGCCGCTGAATGTATCGGCCTGTCTGGCCCGTTTCGACGACCTGCACGCCGTGACGCCACCCTGGCAACGCGATCTGCCGGTGCTTCAGCGCTCGGCAGGCGCGCTCCATGCACTGGGCATTACCGAGGAGGGCTACATCACGGCCTACGTGTTGTACCGGATGAATGACGCGCGTGTCGACATGCTGGATGCGGCAGCCGCGCCGGGTCAGCGCGGCAAGGCCATCGAATCGGTTCTGCGCGCGTTGATTCGCGATCGGGCCGGCAGCTTGATCCGCTTCACCAATGTGCCGCAAGACGATCCCGCCTCGGACGCAATGCACCACGTCGGCGCGCAGGTCGAACTACAACAATATGAAATGACGCTGGACTTGTGAGTCCACGGTGATGCGCCCGGACTGCCCTACGCGGCCATCGTAGCAAGATCAGGCCATTGACGCCCACCTTTTCTCCGTGAGATAGTAAATGCAAATCGCCGTTTCGTCGTGGTCGTTCCGGCGTGCGTTGCACAGTGGAACCCTGCTGCTCTCCGATGTCCCGCAGGTTGTCTACGAGTGCGGCGTCCGCTACGTCGAGCTGAACGACCTGTTCCTCGCGCCGCCGCCGCCGGGGCTTTGGGCGCGCTGGCTGGGCGCGAAACCAACGCAGGTGAACGGCCCTGACTACGGCCGCAAAGCCTTGATGCGTGTGCATCAGGCCCGCCTGCGTAGCGGGACGCGGCTGGTGTGCTGGACGATCGACACGGACTTGATGGTCGCTACGGCGGATGGGCAACGCACGCAGCGCGTGTATCTGGCGACGGCGATCGAAGCCGCGCGGTTTCTCGGCGCGCCGATCTTGCGGCTGACGCTGGGCGGCGAGAGCGGCAGTCGGGCCAGCCTGAGTCGCGCCATCGATTTGTTGCGGAGCGTTTTGCCGGTGGCGATCGCGTCGGGCGTCCGCCTGGCGGTCGAGAATCACGGTGGATTGAGCAGCGAAGCAGGCGTGCTGGAAGAGGTGATCGGGGCGTTTCGATGGGTGAAGCGAGACTCGGCGCGGCCGATCGGGGTGTGCCTGGACCTGGGTCATTTCCCGCCGGGCGAGCAGCCTGCCGGCATCGGCCGGCTTGCGCCGTTGGCGATCCACGTGCACGCCCCGGTGGATCAACGCGACGCGGGTGGCGAGACGGCTTCGGTCGACTATCGAGCGGCGCTGGCCGCGTTGCGCGCCGCCGGCTACGCTGCGGCGATCAGCATTGAGTATACTGGAGAGAATGATCCGCGTTCGGGCATTCAGGTCGCGAAGGCATTGATCGAAAAGTACGTGGAGGCGCTATGAGAATTGCCTGGAGAACCCGGAGTAAGCCGATCCTGATCGCGCTTGCGGTCAGTGCGGTCGCCGTGGTCTTCGTCGTGTCACTGGTCAGCGCGCTCGCGCCCAATAGCCCGAATGACGCACGGCCAGCATCCCGCCTGCAATATGTCGATCTGAATTATGATACCTTCAACGCCGATTCGTTGAATTACTGGGAGTTGACCGGCGACCCGAGCGGGCCGCGCTGGCAATTGGTGGCCGACGGGCAGCCGTGGGGGAATTCCTATTATCCAGACTATGCCATGTGGTTTGGCGATCCGGCGACGGGTGAGTTCGGCGGCGAGGGCTGCGATACCTGCCCCCGTTATTCGGGAATGTTAACCTCCAAGTACACGCTCTTCATTCCGCCGGGTGATGCGTTCGCGTACATGACGTTCTGGAGTTGGGAGCGCACGGAGATGTCCATCCCATCGCTGGATTGCTATCAACACATCACTTGTACATTTGATTTGCGCCAGGTGTGGATTTCCGGCACTAATCCGATTCATTCGGATTGGGCGATCAAGTGGGACACGCAGGTCAATACCACAGTCGAGAATGAATGGCACCAGGTGATGATCGACATCAGTGAGTACATCGGAGAAGATATTCGCATCCGATTCACCTTCGATACCGTCGACGGGCGCAACAACGATGGGAACGGCCAGCTACCGGCCGGGTGGTACGTCGACCATCTTCACTTCTTCACCTTCACACCGAGCCATTTTGTGTATCTGCCCATTATCTCCAAACAAAGGTAATGTGCTCTCGGTAATTTCTTTTTAGCGGGTCTTCTTGACTGCCTTCACCGCGTCCGCGTAGATGTTGAGCGCCTCGTCGATGTCGGCATCCGAATGCTCATAGCACAGGAACCACGGCTCGCGGAAGTCTAGCTCAGCCATCAGGCCGCGCTCGACCGCTTCCAGCATGATGCGCTCGTACAGATGCAAGTCGCTGTTCAGGCACTCGCGGTAGTCGCGCGGCGCACGGTCGAGACCCAAGACAAAGCCGAACATCTGCGGCGGCCCCATGATGACGTGCGGGATGTCCGCCTCGGTCAGGATGCGATCCAAGCCGGCTATCAATTTCTTTCCGCGTTGAGCGATGCTGCCGAGGATGTCTTGCTGCTCCAAAATCTCCAGCGTGGCATCGGCGGCGGATGTGCCCGGTATGTTCCCGGTGTACGTGCCGCCGTGCGACACCGACCCCGGCCCGACTACACTCATCACTTCCTCCGTCCCGGCGATGGCGGCCAGCGGAAAGCCGTTGGCGATCGACTTGGCGTAGGTCGCCAGATCGGCCCGCACGCCGAAGTACGCCTGCGCGCCGCCATTGTGAATGCGAAAGCCGGTCTTCACCTCGTCCATGATCATGACGATGCCGTGCTCGGTGCACAGCTTGCGGATGTGCTGCAGCCAGCCCTCGGCCGGCATGACCGATGCGCTGTTGCCCATGATCGGCTCGACGATGATCGCCGCGATTTGCCCCCACCTGGCCTTGACGGTTCGCTCCAGCGCGTCGAAGTCGTTGTAGGGCAGGTTGATCACCAAATCGGACATGATATTCGGAATGCCGCTGCCCGCCGGGACGTTGAGCGGCCGGCGCTTGCTGCCCAGCGCGGCGCGCGGAGCCAGCGCGGTGGAGAACAGCATGTAATCATAGAAACCGTGATAGTCGCCTTCGAACTTGATGATCACGTCGCGGCCAGTGTAGCCGCGAGCGATGCGCAAAGCGTGCATGGTCGCTTCGGTGCCGGAGTTGGCGAAGCGGATTTTGTCCATGCCGGTCATGCGCTTCACCCGCTCGCCGACGCGAATCTCCAGCGGGTGCGTCGCGGCGAACACGGATCCGTCTTTGATCGCCTGGGCCACACGCTCGACGACGGCCGGGTAAGCGTGTCCCAGGATGATCGGCCCATAGGCCAGGCGGAAATCGATGTAGCGGTTTTCGTCGGCATCGAAGACGTAGCCCTTCTCGCCGCGAACGAAGACGTTCGTGTGGTCGTCGCCCCAGTAGCGAAAATTCGAGTTGACGCCGTAAGGGAAAATCTGGCGAGCGCGCTCATAGAGTTCACGAGTGCGTGTCCGGGTGCGGGCCATGAGAAGCCTCCTGTGCAGTTGGGTGGTTGGGTAGTTGGCTGGTTGGATAGTTGGATGGTGGGTTGGCTGGGGTGCGGGAACTCAACATTCGGTGGTGGCTCAAGTATACACTAAGTGTCAACCGCACTTGCGCCCTGTTTCGATTAGCCTACAATAAGATGCCACCTCACATAGCGCGGCCTCCTGCCGCAACTGAACACATAACCACAGATGACACGGATTACACGGATTTCATG
>Ga0209323_10003847_pt1 | contig 9981 bp, 9 predicted proteins | sample Rifsed19ft2_FD_184014 | JGI IMG/M metagenome (GOLD analysis project Ga0209323, IMG submission 184014) | Soil microbial communities from Rifle, Colorado, USA - sediment 19ft 2 (version 2) | ecosystem: Environmental > Terrestrial > Deep subsurface > Rock core/Sediment | place: Rifle, Colorado...
ATGGATCTATGGGCGCTGAAAGAAGTTCTTATAAATAACGTCTATAAATTTGATACGACAATAAAATACAAAAACATTGTTGATGTCGGGTCGGCGCTTGGGGATTTTAGTATCATGGCAAGTAAAGTATCTGATAAAGTCTATTCCTTTGATCCGGGATCTGACGAGGCGGTATTAATTAGAAAAAATCTTTCTCTGAATGGAATTAAGAATGTGGTTTTTGAGAAAAAGGAAGTTAATACGCTGGATGATATTTTTAATAAATATTCAATAAAAAAATGTGATTTTTTGAAAATCGATTGCGAGGGAGATGAATATAAGATTTTTGAGAACTCCAAAGATAAAACTCTGGCCAAGATAGTAAAAATTTCTTTTGAAATTCATCTTTTTAAAAAAGAACACCATAAGAAATACAACGCATTAAAGCAAAGATTAAAAAAACTGAATTTTAAAATAATTGAGGAAGACAACCCCGTTCACCCTTACTTGAAATACTTGTACGCTTTTTAATTCTTGCTTTCGGCATTTTTGTTTTTATAAATTATAACTTTTGGGTGATCATAGACGGTAAAAGCTTCTTCGGAAGAATTGTCCGGTATTTGAACATTTAAGATCGGAATTGTGGGGTAGGAAGTTATTTCAGCGACCTTAATAAAGTTTAATTTCCCCGAGAAAAGATCTTTGTAAAATTGTGACATAAACGGATATTTTTCCGGAACTTTTGAAATTGATCCCCAAGCTCTATTTGATGTCAGGATAAAATAGTCTAAATGGGCGAGCTGTTTTTCAAAGTTAGAAATTTTTTGTTGAGTATCTTGAGCAAAAGGTTCCATGGTAATGATATTGTATTGATATGATGTTCCGATTTTATCAAGCCCCAAGGGTAAGCAGTCATCCCAAAGATCGCAGGAAATAGTCGCTCCTTGGGGGATATTTTTATAGATCCACTCTGATGCCGTAACTCTGGAGTGAGGCTTGGAGTAGATCGCAAGAAACGATAAAGGCCAAAGAATTAGTAGTAGGTAGTAAGCAGTAAGTAGTAAGGGAGAAGATTTAAATTTGGGGAATAAATAATAAACAGAAAATTTTGCGGAGACGATTGCGAAGAATGGGTAGATTGGCAAAAAGTAACGCATGGTGGGAGAAAATTGAACACCTTGGTAGATAAAAAGAAGAAGAATCCAGAACAAAATTATTAAACTATTGGAGCCCTTAATTATTAGATTATTAAAAACGATTCGAATGTTTTTGACATTTCCCGCCTTTAGATAATTTATAAATAATTTAAAAACTTCAAATAATACTGCAGCTGTCGTCAGAATTCCAAGTGGTAGGCCCAATCCCCAAAGAATGATATTTTTCAATGGAAAAATAAGCGGAGTGATTTTTAACCACTGGATTGCCGGCGGAAACAGGGAATCTTTTGTCCCCTGGAATTTGAGTTCCTTAATATTTTGAATAAATTGCGGACTGATTTTCGGAGGGAAGAGATTTCCTGAAAAAACGTGTGAATCAAGAATACGAAATGACAGGAAAGTAAAAATTGCCGCAAGAAGTAGGTAACAAATTGTACGAAGAATATTTCTATCTTTCAATACAAGTATTAAGTGTCCGAGTAGCATCACCGGTAAAAAATATAGAGCGGAGATTTTACAAGCGAGAGCTGCTCCAAATGACAGCCCCAACAAAATCCCGTAAAACAATTTGTTGTTACTAATCAATTTGATAAGAAAATAAAAACTTAAAACGAGAAAAAAGTTTAATAAAGTATCGACGGTAAAGAAATGGGAGAGCTGAATTGGCAAAATAGAAATTGCGTAAAGAAATGAAGCCAATAAACCAACAGCTCTTTTGTCGAACAAAGTTTTTGAAATAAAATAAATTAAAATTACGGATCCTGCGTCAAAGATGGCAGAGAATAATCTTCCTGTTAATGCGATGTTGTTGTATTGGAATTTTTCAAAAAAATCAAATCCGGAAAAATATTTTACCAGCGTTGTCGGCAATGTTCCATAAACGAAAAAAGAAGTTTTGATGTTATATGGATTTAGTTTTGATGTTGATGGACTTAAATATTGCGATAGAGATTTCGGCCAAGTCATTTCGTCAACCGCCATTGTGAGAAAACGCTCGTCCGGGTGAAGATGCTGATTTTGGTCCCAGTTGATACCATAAATCCGCAAAAGAAAAGAAATGACAATAATTGCCGATAGTGCGATAAGTCGGACAACACTAAAATTTGAGTATTTGTTCATAACAATTTCAAGGAAACCATGGGCTTTCTGCCCATGGGGGAATTGAATTTGATATGTCATCCTCCTTCAGAGGGAACCGCGGACTTAGTCCGAGGAGGATGTCATAAAAACTTGGCGGGTAAGCCTGCACTTTTTTATAGACTTGGATTGTCGGGTGGTCAAAAACAGACCATGTTTCCTCCGCGGCTTCGTCGCGAATTTCCAATTTCCAATTTCCCAGCCTTATCTTGGGGAAAGAATTAAAAGTTTTAACTTCTTCAAATCCCAGTTTTCCCGATAACAATGCATTGTAAAAATTATTAGTAATGGGGTATTTATCATTGGCATGGTTTGCATAAATTCTTCGGCTTTGAATAATAAAATAATCTGAACTTTCCAAATAATTTATCAATTTAAAATGTAAGTTTGGGTCGCGGTCGAGATTGTAAAAATCGAAAGGGATCAGGTGATAGTTACCCCATAACGGCACTTCAAGAGTGTTCCCTGTTTCGGTAAGAATTAAACTTTTGTTACTGATATTTTTAAAAATCCAATCCGTTGCAGTAATTCTTACGTCGTGGTTTTTATATATTGAAAGAAACATTACGCTCCATATGAGAGTTGGGATTAACAGTAATAAGCTAAGAAGAACGGCAGCGATTTTTTTGGAGAGAGGGTTTTTGAAATACTGAGAAATTTCATAAATAAAGAATACCGCGAAGATAATAAGAAAAGGTAAAGTTATATGAACATATCTGGTCCACTTTGTAAATAAAAATGAATTGAAAATAAAATATGAAAGAAAATAGCCCAGAAGAAGCGCAAGATATTTCCCCTGTTTGTTATCTTTTTTAATAAACGAAAGTAATGCGACAAGTAATCCCGCCAATGAAAATATAAGAAGCGACATCCCCAAAGTATAGGGATAAATTTTAACGATTTGAAAAACGACCGGGATGGAGTTTTCAAATGATCTTGTATAAAAAACTTTTATTTTTCCTAAAGAGACCGAGCTTTCATAGGAAGATGTTCCGAGGAAATTCTGGTGATCAATTATGCTGTAAGGAAAGACGGCAAAGAAAAAAATAAAAGCCGTTATTGAATAAATAATTATTTTTTGCAGGTTTTTGATTATTCCCTCTTTTCTCAGGTTTACGAGTACCATGAAGACCATGGTGAAAGGCACTGCTGCCAATGCTGATATTTTTGTTCCGCAGGCAATTCCCAAAGTCATCGCAGCCAAGATGATATTTAAGATTTTGGATCTTTCATAATGACGTCCTCCCACGCCACTACGAGCAGGGTTTCCTTTATTTCTCGAGAACGACATATCGACGTTCAATTCATCCATGGGCATACGTCTTCGATCTTCTTGAATGTCGTTATAAGAAATAAGAAAACAAAAAGACAAAGTTATCCAAAAAGTCATAAACGTTTCAGGTGTCAGAAAATGCGCCTGTTGTATAAGACCCGGAATAAAGGAGGAGATGAAAACTGTCAGCAGCGGATAAAATTCCCTTTTGGGAAAAACTTTTTTGGAAATAAAGTAAATGTTCAGAAGCGTCAGTGTTGAAAATGTGGCCGATAAAAAACGTCCGATAATAAATGGATTAGGATTTGTTATATTAAAAATTTCGACGAGGATAAGACGTGAGACGTAGATGAGATAGACCGTAAATGAACCATAAGAAAACAATTTTGGATTTGAAAATAATCCTCCGTTAATTAAATTACCGACGGCTCCGATGATGTGATATTCATCGGGATGAAAAGAATATCCCTCTCCCCAATCAAGTTTATTAAAACGCAAAAATCCACCGACAAGAATGGTAAAAAGTAACATAAGAAAAGTTGGTGTTATCCCCCTTCGCAGAAAACTGCGAGAGTAAGCTCGAGGATGAATGCGAAGAATTTTCCGCTTCGGAGGGATTTTGCTCACTAAGAAGCAGACGGGAGAAGATACCCCGATCAAAGAATTGGGGAGCTTCATAAGCTTTTTAAGACCTGCCATCAGGATTTAAGTATAGCAATAATTGCTAGAGAAGAAGGATGGGCAAGATAAGAATTAATCCGAGTGAAAATAAAAATATTGTTGGAATCGAACTTCCGGCAACGGGAAGATTTTCTGCAGGTGTTTTTGTTGGTGTGACCGACGGTTGAATTGTCGGAGATGCTGTTATTTTTACTGTTGGTGTTTTTGTCGGAGTAATTGTTACGACAACAGTTGGAGTTTTGGTAGGATTTGCCAGAGTTGGAGTGCTGGCAATAGTTGGCGAAATATTTAAATTCGGACTTACGGTTGGTACAGTAGCTTCCGGAGTGGGAGAAGTACCGGTATTAATTGTTGCAATTTCGTTACCGGTTGGTGTTGGCGTCACCAGATTGTTTTCAGATATTTTGGTTCTTTGAGAGTAAATTCTGTAAGCAGAATACCCTCCGATTGTAAGGAAAATTAAAACAACGAGGGACAGTAAAACCCTGACAAGATTTGTACTTAGCTTACTGCTTTCGTTATTGGTGCTGACAACAGGACTATTGGTCATATTTTTTTGAAATTACCTTTCTTTATAAATATTCGGAAGAGGAACGGTCAAATTTTTTGAAAAGGTAGACGATCCATAAACGACAGGCGTTGGCGAGGTGACGATGTCAATCGGTAAGAAGGAGTTCCGGAAATCATAATTACTGCCGATTATGATCGGAGCAAGCGGCTGAATATTGTTTGCGTAGGTTGTGATAAAAGTCGTTAAATTTTCATATACTATTAAAATTTGTAAAAGGGTATTTTTTTCCTCGAGAGGGAGATATTTCGACAAATCCGTCTTTCGAGCTTTTGAGATATTTACACCCCAGCTGCCGTCATCTGCCGTTACGGTTGATAAAAGACTGCCGTTTCCCTTTATAACATAAACAATCGCACCATTAAGGGCTTCACCCGATTTTGAGTAAACTTTTCCGTATAAAATAATTCCCAGATTGTCTGTGGGAAGTTTCGGACCTGTTTTTGTTGTCCATGGATTATCAGTGAAGTAGTTTACTCCGTCGGAATTAATTGTAATGAAATACTGTGTGATAGGTTGAAGATCTTCAACATTAAAATAGTGGGTGCTTGTTTTTTCTTCGCCTTTTATTACATCCGTCTCGCCTAAAAAATATTTATCTTTGCCTACTTTTACAAAAGTCCGGCTCTTTTGATTTGTCAAAAAGCTTATCGTAAATCCGTTATCTGCGACATTGGAGATTTTTATATTTTTTGGAGTGGCATCCCCTTGGGCACCGAGTTTGAATATTTGCTTAGCGTTAAGGAGTATCACGCCGGCTGACGTTCCGATAATGAGAATAAGTATTCCCACAAAAGTTGGGATTTTTTTTCTTATGGATTTATTCATGGTATTACAGGTGTTGTAGTTGGAATTTCTGTCGGTGTTACTGTTATTGTAATTTCAGGCGTTGCGGTTGGACTTAATTCACCGCTGGGACTGGACACTTCATCACTTGGCTGCGGAGTCGGAGCAATGTTTTGGAATGTTGATTTATTGTAGTAAATCCTCTGATAAATCTCATCAAGTAGGTTATTGTCCAGATTCGGATTAACCGGTTCAAGTAATTTCTCGTTTATATCCAAAACAGGAGCTTTTTTCAGGGCCCGATAAATATCAAAAAAGATCCATAAAAAAATAGTAATCGTTGTATATATTGCAAGATTAACCAGTGCAGGAGTTTTACGTTTTCTCATATAAAATTTAATAATACGGCGTATGCAAATTTTCAAATGACATATTAAGAGTTGAAACTTCGCCGATTCTTGTGGACGAAATTTGTATTCTGTCAAATTTTACAGGTCTTCTTAAATTTTCAATATCCTCCCCGAATTTAACTAAACTAAAAAAATCACCCGATAAATTCAGAGAAAAAGTTAATGTTTTATCATCGTCGGGCGAAATTTCACCGAGTATTTTTGCATCTTCGATTGTCATCCCATGGAGGCTTATATTGTCGCTCATAGATAATTCCTGCAACTGAAGGGCGAGAATGTCCGGCTGCGGTTCCTTGGGAATAGCCTCGGAAACAAGATCAATTTTGTCACTTTCTCTGTTGTAAAGATCGCGCGCGGCATTCAAATTGTTTATTTTTTCCTTCATTGTATTTATGGTTTGCTCTTTTGCTTTTATCTCCTGTAATAATTTTCCGATTGTAATAATCGTTGGTCTGATTGCAAAGATCCCGAACAGTGAAATTGCCGCCATGGTCAAAAATATCTCGAGGTAAGCCCTGAGAGCAGGCTTCTCATTATAATCGCGAATTGTTTTTTGAATGATATAGCGACTTCTTATATATCTATCTCTCCAGGTTGTGGTCATATTTTTGCTTTCAAATGAGCCGTAATATTAAAATTGATAGTCGAATTATCTTTTGCCAGAAGGATATTTCCCAGCTCGACTTTTTCGTAGGAACTACTTGATTTTAAGTTTACGAAAAATTGCTGAAGTTCGATTTCGCTAACGGATATGGCGGAAATGGAAATTTTTTCCAGATTTGCGTCGATTGACAAAAAATATACTCCTTGCGGTTTATAGGTAGTTATTTCTTTTATTTCAGAGATAATTTCTCCCTCATTTGCTTTGTAGGAATTGAAAATGTCTAATCGGTTTTGTATGTCTTTGAAATTCTCTTCAAAAGACGAAAGGGAAGAAATGACAACTTTATTTTCTTTCATTTCCTCGGTTATATCGCTGTTTTTTGTATCAAGCCAAAATCTGGAGATAAATGCTGCAATTACAAATATCTCAGTAATAATTAAAATAATTCTGAAGGTAGAAAGTATCCAAAGAAGCACTTTCCCACCCGTCGTTGAGGAGAGACCCTCTTGCGGAATGAGGTTTACTTGACGTGTCTGAATTTTTTTCTTAGCAGGCATTATAGAAATATCAAAAATCAAATATCAAACATCAAAAACAGATACAAATTTAATATAACACAACGAGGCTTTTTTAAGAAGGTTACTTTTTGGTTTTTTTGGAGACTTTCTGCTTTTTTTCCGATTTCTTCTGCGGTAAGATTTTTGCCAGCCTACTTTTGATTCTTGCTGCTTTGTTTTTATGTATGATGTGGTTTTTGGCTGCTCGGTCCGAAAGAGAGATTGCAGTGAGAACGTCTTTTTCCTTTTTACCTTTTTTTGCCACGCGGATGGCAATTTCCAATCTGGTTTTCATCAGTTTATTTATCGCAAGCTTTTTAGTTGAACTTCTGAGCGCTCTTTTTGCTGTTTTTGTTACCGGCATATAATTTTATTTGTTCGCTTTTAGCTATTAGCCTTGAGCTAATTTGTGAGTATAATCTAAACTGATCTTATTATAGTCAAAATACTTTGGTTTGCAACTCTAAAAATAGTATTTTGAAAACGCAATGTTTTGACACTTATATATAATCTCTAACATAAATTTACAATTCAAGTTAGAGGAGTATATCAATTATATGTTTAAAAAAATAATTGAAAAAGGCAAAAAAATAATTTTGGAACCACAGGGTTCGGTCCTGTCAGCGGCCACCCTAATTATGCTGATGATCGTGATCTCAAGAGTTTTGGGGTTAATCAGACAAAGGACTCTTGCCCACTTCTTCACTCCTGATGAGCTGTCTTTATTTTTTGCTGCTTTTCGCTTGCCGGATTTGATATTTGAAGTGTTGGTATTCGGAACTTTCTCCTCAGCTTTTATCCCGGTTTTTTCCAAAGCTCTGAAGGGAGGAAACGGGAAGGCTTGGGAAATTGCCACATCGGTTTTGAATATAGGCATGATAATTTTTGCTTTTTTTGCGATTTTAATGGGAGTGTTTGCAAACGAAATTTACGGAGTTTTTGCGCCTGGTTATTCCCTAGCCGATAGGGAAAAAATTGTCGCCATTGCCCGTTTTTTGTTTGCCGCTCAAGGGCTTTTTGTCATGAGTTATGTTTTGACGGGAGTTTTGGAATCTCTCCGGCATTTTTTAATTCCATCTCTCGCGCCGCTTCTTTACAACCTCGGAATAATTGTCGGAACTGTTCTTTTTTCCAAAAACATGCATTTGATGGGACCTACGATTGGTGTGATTATCGGGGCGTCATCCCACTTTTTGATCCAACTTCCTGTTGCGATGAGATTGGGATTCCGCTTTAAAATGAAAATAAAGTTTGATGAGGATGTGAGAACGATCGGAAGACTTGCTCTTCCGAGGTTGCTTGAGGTTGGTTTTTTACAGGTTTCAAAGATCGTTGAACTGTTTTTCTCGTCGTTACTTAGTATTGCTTCTTATGCATATTTTACTTTCGGCAATACTCTGCAGCTTCTGCCTGTGGGACTATTTGGGACGTCAATCGCCAAGGCAGCCCTTCCGACGCTGGCACGGGATGCAGACGATATTGAAAAATTCAGAAAAACTTTGTTGTCATCACTTAACCAATTGATTTTTTTGACTCTACCTGTGTCCGTGTTTTTAATCATCCTTCGTGTTCCGGTAATCAGGCTTGTTTACGGAACTGAAATCTTTGGTTGGAAGGCGACTATTCAAACGGGTTATGTACTTTCGGCTTTTGCTGTAGGTGTTGTTTTTCAGGCGGCGGTATCTCTTTTATCGCGCGCCTTCTATGCGAAAAATGACACAAAAACTCCTGTTGTGGTTTCGATTACTTCAATACTATCCATAATAATAATGGACTTTATTTTTATAAAAGTTCTTAAATTGGAAGTTTGGGGATTGGCATTGGCGTTTACTGTTGGGAGTATTTTTCAAGCATCAGTTCTTTTTTATCTTCTAAACAAAAAACATTTAAAAATGCGCTATGCTACTTTATTTAAACCGTTTGTAAAATCTTTTATTGCCTCTTTTATGGCAGGATCGATGATGTTTTTAATACTTAAGATCTTTGACCGGAGTGTTTGGGTGAAAAGGCTTTCTTTTTTGGGAAAGATCGAAGCGACGAGAAATTTGCCTTTTGAAAAGTTTGTTTTAGACACAAGGTATACGGCAAATCTTTTGGTGCTTACAGCGCTTGTGACACTTGTCGGGGTCTTGGTTTATATTTTTGTATCGGCTCTCCTCAAATCCCAAGAGCTTGGAGTTTTTCTTAATCTTATTAAAAGGACGTTTATCAAAAGAGAGATTACTCCGATTCCGCAAAAAGAAACGGAAACCATTGCCCCAACTCCAACAGAGACTACAAATTGATAAATTTTATGGTGGGGTTTCTTGACCCCGTAAGACTTTACCTCTCACCCTTACGATTCTTTTTTTGAATACTGCTTGAGGAGTATAAGGTTCTTTATTAACATTACCAAACTTTGTCTTTATATCTAAACGTGTATTCAATTCACACTCTCGGCACCGAGTTTACATATGCAATTTTACTTTCTTTTAGGAGGAGTACTTCCAGCTTCTCTTACCGCTTTTTTGTAGGATTCAATTTCTTCAGGGGTTGCGTTGTCGGGGTTGTCTGGCAGAACTGGTTCACCACCTAGAATATTATCCGCTCCAGCTTCTGTTGGTGTTAATTCACTATCAAGTGACTTGATATTAGATTCAAACAGGATATTTCAATTTTGGAGTTGCCATTATTTGTTAAGGGAGATTGACAAGCATTGGGACAAATTGAAAAAAATATCAAGATGTTTATTATTGATGCATTTAAGGTTGCAAAAGAAACAAGCATGGGTGTGCGTATTAATTCTATAATGCAGACATGTTTCTTTGCAATATCTGATATTATTCCGCG
>Ga0209323_10003850_pt1 | contig 9978 bp, 11 predicted proteins | sample Rifsed19ft2_FD_184014 | JGI IMG/M metagenome (GOLD analysis project Ga0209323, IMG submission 184014) | Soil microbial communities from Rifle, Colorado, USA - sediment 19ft 2 (version 2) | ecosystem: Environmental > Terrestrial > Deep subsurface > Rock core/Sediment | place: Rifle, Colorado...
AATAAGGCATCTGATGAGATTGGGAAATTGAAGCGGGAAGGAAAGTCCGCTGACCAGTATTTAGAGCAGATGAAAGGGGTCTCTGAGGAGATCAAACAGCTGGAGGTAGACATACGGGGTATAGAAGAACAGGAGCGGGAAATACTGTTAGTCCTTCCTAACCTCCCTAATGAATCAGTACCGGTTGGTGAAAATGAAAAAGGGAATATAGAAATCCGGAAATGGGGAAATATCCCTGAATTTAATTTCACACCTAAACCTCACTGGGAAACAGGAGAAGACCTCGACATTATAGACTTTCCGCGTGCGACCAATATAGCAGGGGCAAGGTTTTCCTTACTGAAAGGCGCTGGTGCATTGCTTGAGAGGGCGCTGATCAACTTCATGCTCGACCTCCACACAAGAGAGCACGGCTATAAAGAGGTCGTTCCTCCCTTCATGGTGAACAGGAAGACCATGACCGGTACCGGACAGTTGCCTAAATTTGAGGAGGAACTTTTCAGGATAGAGAGAGACGGATTCTATCTTATTCCAACAGCTGAAGTGCCTGTGACCAATATACATCAGGGTGAGATATTGCAGGAAGATGTGCTTCCGTTATATTATACTGCATACACCCCTTGTTTCAGGCGGGAGGCCGGATCATATGGCAAGGATACGAGGGGATTGATCAGGCAGCATCAGTTCAATAAGGTAGAGCTGGTAAAATTCAGCAAGCCTGAAGAGTCTTATAATGAACTGGAAAAACTGACTAATAATGCAGAAGAGGTATTAAAGAGGCTTGGGCTCCCTTACAGGGTAGTAGCCCTATGCACCGGAGACATGGGGTTTTCCTCTGCAAAGACCTATGACATAGAGGTATGGCTCCCTGGTCAGAACACATACAGGGAGATTTCATCGTGCAGTAACTTCGAGGATTTTCAGGCAAGAAGGGCTGATATAAGATACAAGACCGGAAAAGGAAGGACTGAATATGTCCATACCTTAAACGGCTCAGGGCTTGCAGTAGGCAGGACACTTGTGGCAATATTAGAGAACTATCAGCAGGAAGACGGAACAATAGTAATTCCTGAGGCGCTGAGGAACTACATGGGTGGGATGGAGAAAATACATTAATTCGGAATGCGGAGTGCGGAATATAATTTAATTACCAGCAAACTAAGAACGTCAGAAATGGCTTTCTACAAGGCTTCGGCGTAAGCTCAGCCGAACGGCGGATGACAAGGGAAATCAAAGGACTTTCTTAGTTACAAATATTTGCTGAGCAACATTACTTGTTTCCGTATTTTAAGTTTTATGCTATAAGCTATATGCTATAGGCGACAAGTAGTTGCGAAGCAACTCCAGGAGGGGTGGCCGAGTGGCTTAAGGCGACGGTCTTGAAAACCGTTGTGTGATGAGCACCGTGGGTTCAAATCCTACCCCCTCCGCCAGGAAAATTGCGTAGCAATTTTCACTTATGGCCTATAGCTTATGGCTTATGGCAAATAAGGAAAATGCTAAACCTATACAAATGACAGAACCTGTTCTAATATTATCGAACATTAAGAATTTATGCCGTTTCGGTTTAAGTCCTTCAGGGTGTATGATGAGGCAAAAGGATTCAGTAAATTTTGCAGGGAACATGTATTTGCTAACATAACTGATAAGAACCTCGCCGATCAGATATGTCGTGCATTAAACTCGATTATTTTGAACATTGCTGAAGGTTCTGCTGATAAATCAGATGCCGAATTCGCCAGATTCCTGGGCATTTCAATTCGATCTGTTTATGAAACCGTTGCAGGTTTTGATTTAGCAGAGACTTATGGTATGATTCCATCTGATTTGAATTTGGATATTGAAAATAAGGCTGAGAGATTAGCTAAACAATTAAGTTCATTTCGCTCATCTTTAGTGAATGGCCCAAAGCCATAGCTTGGGAGCTATTAGCTATAGGCCATAGGCTATAAGTGATGCGAAGCATCCCAGGAGAGGTGGCCGAGTCGGTCGAAGGCAGCTGCCTGCTAAGCAGTTGTGGGGCTAATAACTCCACCGTGGGTTCGAATCCCACCCTCTCCGCCAAAAAAATTGCTGAGATAAATAGGGACAGCGACTATTTATCTCACATATATAAACCGTGTGGTAATAAATAGTCGCTGTCCCTATTTATCTCACAAATAAGCAAAACCACATAACAATATGAAATCAATTACAATATTAGCTCTTGCTTCATTCTTTACCACCTGCCTGATTGGTCTTAATGCATGCACTAAGAAAGAACAACCTCATACACCTATGCCTGGGCAGCAGACAATGATTCCTGCACATGGTGATATTCAGATGCCGGCGTCAGAACAGATGAAGATCGTCATTCCCGATGAGATTAAAGGCAAATGGAAGGGGGTCATATTAACGGTAATGGATAAACAGACGATGAATGGCAGGGACTACAGCATTCCTATAGGGTCTAAATTTACAATATCAGGCAGTAATATTGAGGTTCAGACAGGCGCATTTCTGCCAGATCTTAAGATTGAAGATAATATCTATTCTACAGAATCTGCAGAACTGCTTAACCCTGCAATACAGATCGAAGTAAAAGAGGGCGGTAAAGAAATTTTCAAGGGTTGGTTATTCCAGAAATTTCCTTCGGTCCATCCATTCAAACACGAGCGGTTTTCCATAACATTAAAAGAACCTGTTTCTGCTTTATAAAGGGGAGTAAGCGTGTCAGAATTTCTTGTACTTCAGCATATAGAATGTGAAGACCTCGGCACAATTGCAGACGCAATGTCTAAAAGAGGCATCGGCTACAAATATGTCAGACTCTTTGATGGTGAGCCGGTCCCGGTTGAAACAAGCAGGTACACCGGCATTATAATACTTGGAGGCCCCATGAATGTCTATGAGGAAGACAAGTACCCATATCTAAAAGATGAAGATATCCTTATAAAAAAGGCTGTCAGGAACGACGTGCCTGTCCTCGGCATCTGTCTCGGTGGTCAATTGATTGCAAAGGCCGCAGGGGCGCGAGTACATAAAGGTACAAAAAAGGAAATCGGCTGGTACAAATTGACCCTCACAGAAGAGAGCAGGCAAGACAAGGTCTTCAATGCCCTGCCTCATGAGCTCAGCGTATTCCAGTGGCATGGAGACACATTTGATATCCCTGAGGGTGCGACACGCCTTGCCGGCTCAGAGCTTTTTCCAAACCAGGCTTACCGTATAGGGAGCAGGATTTATGGTCTCCAGTTTCACCTTGAAGTAACAAAGGAAATTATAAACCAGTGGATAGCAGAATACAGAGAGGAACTCTCCACACTTGATTATATTAATGCCGGCAGAATAATTTCAAATACACCTTCATATATAGATAATCTAAACCGCTGCGCCAGTCTCTTCTATGATAAGTTTTTCGAATAATGCAAGACTAAAGAACATTTCTGCCATATCCGATAAACAAACTGGAACGCGGAATACAGACTAAATAAACTTGAATAATCAGGGGCAGAAATGTTCAGACCACTAATAGAAAAACATAATGTTGATGAGATATTTGTAGCAGACGAACTTTACTGCAATTTTTGCGTAGAGATGCATCAAACAAAAAAGGCCGGCAATGAAAATCTGGTTGCCCTCCCGCCCTGCAACAAGTGCACAGGACTTATCTATGCAATGAAGTCCAAGATATACTTTGTGGTCAACTAAATATTTTTCATCTCTTCTATAATCTTTACAGTTGCTTCAACAGGATCTTTCGAATCCCGAATTGGGCGTCCCACAACAATATAGTCAGCGCCAAGCCTGGCAGCATCACGCGGCTTCACTATCCTTTTTTGATCGTCTCCCGGAATAAGAGACCATACCGGTCTGACTCCCGGGGTAACTACGATAAACTCTCTTCCCAGATGTTCTCTTATAACTGATATCTCCTGGCCTGAGCAGACTATGCCGGCACAGCCTGAGGCCTTTGCCATTTTTGCCCTGTGAATTACCAGATCAGTCAAAGCAATATCGTCTCTAAGCAGTAGTATCTTTTTCAGCTCTGCCTCTCCCTGGCTGGTCAGAACTGTAACTGCCAGAATCCTGGTTTTATCAGGAACACTGCTCACTGCTGCTTTTAGCATTTCCGGTCCGTCACTGCTGTGAACAGTAATGAATTCGACATCCTGAATATATGGAGCCTTAAGCGCCCTCCGGACTGTCTCAGGAATATCGTGAAACTTCATATCCAGGAAAATCCTCCTGCCTCCGGCCTCAAGCACGCCTTTTATCGCGTCCGGCCCTGCACTGACAAACAGCTCAAGGCCTATCTTGAAAACATTAACATGGTCTTTTAAAAGGTTAACATATTTTAATGCCTGACTTAAATCAGCAAAGTCGAGAGGGAAAATAAGCTGAGTTGACATGGACTATACTATAACATATTTTCATCATAAAATGCTCCCCCTGATCATCCTCCCTGTCATCCCGAACCATGTACTGAACTTGTTTCAGCATTGTTTCGGGATCTCTTCGATTGAGACCCTGAAACAAGTTCAGGGTGACAGACTGAGTAACATTCTGGGATTGGCATTGCCCGCAATGTATGATTAATATATAATGCCTTTATGTCAGAAGAGATCAAAAAAGCTGAGTTTCAGATATTTATTGTTTCAGATGCCACCGGTGAGACAGCAGAGACTGTTATGCTTGCGGCCTTGTCACAATTTAAAAAGAAGGACATGATCATAACACGCATCAGCAATGTAAGGACAGAAGAACATATACGGAGTATTGTTAAAGACGCCGTAGAACTTAAAGGACTTATCGTCTACACCCTCGTCTCGGAACGGCTGAGGAATGCAATCAAGGGGGAGGCATATAAATATGATATCCTGACTATAGACATCATCGGCCCAATACTGGATACACTCACCTCGTATCTTGGCAAATCCCCTCAGGCCAAACCCGGGCTTATTCACAAAGTGGATGAACTATATTTTAAGAGGATAGAAGCAATCGAATTTACAGTAAAACACGATGATGGACAGAATCTCCGGACTATGGGAGAGGCTGACATAGTACTGGTAGGTGTTTCAAGGAGCACCAAAACACCATTGAGTGTTTACCTTGCCAAAGAGGGATGGAAGGTAGCCAATATCCCGATAGTCCTGGATATCCCGCTGCCTCATGAATTGTTTTTCATAAATCAGAGCAAGATAGTAGGCCTTACGGTAGACCCTGAGAAACTCTCAAATATACGGAGAGTCAGGCTAAGACATATGGGACAGGAACAATCAGCATATGCAGACATAGGTCACGTTTCACAGGAAGTTATTTATTGTAAAAATATATGCCGGAAAAGCAAGTGGCCGTTGATAGATGTGACAAACAGGGCAGTGGAAGAAGTGGCAAGTGAGATTGTAGCGCTGATTATGGGAAAAGACAGGAGGGTTGAATAGACCACGCCACCCGGTTCTTTATCCTTATAAGTGTTCCAGGAGATTTTTAAAGAATACCGACGTCTTTACATCACCCCTGATTGTAAGCTCTCGTGAAAAAAAGAGGCTGTCTGCATCCGCCTTATGTCGTAAAAGCTTTAGAAAGGTATCAAAATTACCCTGCAGGACTACATCCGCCTTCCTTTTACTGTCAAATTCAACTACTAACCTTCTATCCTCGGCATAAAACAGATAACTTCTGTCAATATCAATTGCATTCAAACGAAATACCTTGCCATTTATCTCACCAAGTCTATGGCAGACAGCCTGGTTATTGTTGATCGTCCGGTCAATAATTATCTTAAAAATGTGGTTGTGAAACATGCCTGGCATCAGCCTCAGCAGATTCTTTACCCACATATTCCCAGCCAGGTTTTCCGTAGAACCAGCCATTACTAATTCCCTCCGGGGCAAATTTTCTTAAGCGTTTAACAGCCCCGGAAGCAGACAGGACACCTTCCGTAACACTGTTAAAAATATCTATTATCTCTGGAGTCGCAGTTGGATGAGGCATTATGCGAAGGAGTCCTACCCCCATATCCCTCAGCAAATCTATCTCTTCAATCATGCAAACCTTCTGCGCACTGACGATCTGGGTGCCGTTAATGTTGAAGACAGGCATCCTGTCCATAGTCTCAAGCGGCATACCCTCAGGATATTTGATGCAGGAAATGGCACAATTTGCCTTTGACATCCCGAGTGCCCGCGCTGTGTAACATCTCCATGAAAAGGCCAAAGGCAGGTTTCCGAAAGCAATGATCTCCTTCTCTACCCCCGGCACTGCAGATGAAACAGACCTTATGGCATCACTGCTCAATTCCGGCATGAATACAATCCGTTTCACACCGATGGAGGCGAAATATCCCGCTGTTGATCCATTGTAGATAGCGAGATGAGGACCGGCTATGGTCTCTTTTCCTTCACAGAAATTCAGGATACCTATATTGTTAACCTCTATTGGCGCAGCGATGGTGCATAGCGACTCTGCAAACTCAAGTTCCTCTCTATTCGTCATTAGCCCAAAGGTAGATATGACTACTTCCTTGCCTGCATCCGTAAGTATGTTTCTGATAGTTTTAAGCATGTCAATGCCAAGGATCGCACGCTTGCTGCAAACCACTTCACCAACATACACTACAGAAACCGGAGTCTCAGCAATCTCTTTATAAAATGAGATTATCCTGTTCTTTTCCCATAGGAACGGTATTGGTCCCAGAGTAAGCTTCATCCTAAAATCCTGCCTCACTGTCATAATTCCTGTCATCCCGAACTCGTTTCGGGATCTCCTACCCCAGGCATCATTTGAGATCCTGAAATAAATTCAGGATGACATAGTATCATTGCTTATTTGCCTTTATAACAACCGACACTCGGTGCAAGGCCCTCGAATAATGACTGCAAATCCTGCCGTCCTGCTCTTGAATCAGTCCTGCTGTCTCCCTCATCATAGTACTTATCAACCGCCTCCCTGAATGCCCTGACCACTTTTTCAACATATATCCTGCTTCTCTGCCTGCCTTCAATCTTAATGGAAGCTATCCCGGTCCGTATGATCTCTGGAAGTATTTCGAGCACATTGAGCGATTCAGGATCTTGTATGGAGTAGTTCAACTCTCCTGTTGCACTGTTATAATAGCGCCCCTTGCATGGAGTCGGATAGGCCATCTCTTCCATTGAAGAGCACTTATTCAGGAGTACACTCCCTGACAAAATCTTCATCACCCCCTCATCTTCATCCTCCTCAAAGTTGATAAATTTAGGGTGTGAACATGCACCATACGTATTGATTGACTCACTGGTCAGATAAGAAGAGAGGAAACACTGCCCCTCACTGTTTATACATAAAAGCCCCATGGCAAATATCTCAAGCTCTACACTGGTCTGACTTTTCAATGCAGCTATTTCATCTACAGTCAGCACCCTCGGCAGGACTACCCTCTTAATGCCAAAATGTTTTCGGCAGAACTCTATTGCCTGTGCATTGGAGGCGCTGGCCTGAACAGATAAGTGAAGCCTCTTCTCAGGATACTTATCCTTAACATAGGAAAGGACTGCAATATCAGAGGCAATCACCGCATCAGCGCCGGAATCATACGCCCTGTCTACTACATTATATGCAAGAGGAAGCTCTTTTTCCTGGGGGTAGGCGTTTACTGTAATGTAAACCTTACTGCCCTTGCTGTGAGCATATTGAATGGCCTTACTTACCTCGTCTTCCGTAAAATTCAGGGCCGGGAAATTTCTGAGATTGGTGTCGCCGGAATATCCCATGTAAACAGCATCAGCGCCATTATCAACCGCAGCCTTAAGAGATGGCAGATTGCCTGCAGGAGCACAGATTTCAATTTTTCTCATATCACACCGTAAGCACTTTCAGGAACACAAGGACTACTATTATAACAATCATAACTATAAAAACAATAGAAACAATCACGCGGTGTTCAAGTTCTTTCTGGTAAGAGACGACATCCTGCATTATTTCCTTTGCAATAGTTGTTGCGTCCTCTGTTTCCTTTGATACACCTGCTAAATTGTGGGTATAGATCATATTATTGATTGTCTCAAGCCGGGTCCATCCCTGCACGTATTTTACTTCCAGTGCGTCAACATTAAACCCGCTCTTTCTTATCCCATCTATACCCTTCCTTGCCTCTTCAAGCCTTTCATGTGCTGTCTTTATTGATATCTCTATATCCTTTGGCAAGTCTGTACTCTTGAGACTTGTCATATATGCAGCCAGCGCCTCTGCTTCCCTATCCAGAAGGTCAATCTTCGGCATCATAGAGCCTGGCACAACTGATGATGGATCTTTAAAATGTCTTATATGCCACTGGACATCATGAGGAAGCACGTTCCCTTCATTTGAAAGGTCCGGCCCAAGGTCTCCACCGGCGCCTGCTATCTTGTGGCATCCGGCACAACCTTTCCTGTCATATACCTCTTTGCCAATAGATACCAGTTCATCCATATTCAAGGCTTGTGTCTCTGTATACGCTGTATCACTGAATACAATGAATGAAAGAATTGCTATGAATATAATGCGAAAGATACCTGCTGCCTGCTCACTGCTATTTGCTGCAGTCCCAGCCTTCATCATGAAATATGTCCCCATACTGTAAACAGGACAAATATCAGTGTAACAAATATCCCAAGCGCTATTGCTACAGGCCTTTTCCTGTATGCCCTATCAGGATTCTTGTCAATAAACGGGATCGCATAAAGCAGGAACACAAAGGCAATCTCAAATACCACACCTATTGCCTTCGGCGCCCAGTCGCCTAAGAATCTCAGGATATCCGCAACCTTCAGAAGCTGGTAAGCGGCGAGAAAGAACCATTCTGGTTTAATATGTTCAGGGGTAGCAAGCGGGTCAGCCTTTGGAAGCATTGGCGCAGGTGATAACAGGGTAAGAATAGCAAGCAGGCCGATCATAAGAAATGCCCCCCCTATCTCTTTAAGGGCATGATTAGGCCAGAAGGGTATGCTCCCCCCCTCTTCTTCATATACAGGCTCTAAAATATCCCGCGCAGATATGACCCCGACAGGTGTACCATTTTCTATAACCACCAGATGCCTGATATTACTCTGAGTCATCATCTCGTTTGCAGTAGCTACAGAGGCATCTGAACTGATGGTATAGAAAGGTGAGCTCATCACACTTTCTGCCGGTGTCGTATAAGGGTCAAGATCACCTGCCAGCACCTTCCTCGTCATGTCAACATCTGTAACAATGCCGACCAGATCATTATTCTTTCTGACAAGGACACTCCCGGTCTTCAACTCCCGCATGATCCTGGTTGCAGCAATTATAGGCTCGTGCGCTTCTACAGCGACGATCTCCCTGCTCATTATCTTTTTTACCGGGATAAGAGGAATCATGCAATTATTTCCTTCTGCAAGGCATTACTTACCGGAAGAGAAATTCTATGCAGATTTTATATTCTGCTCATTTGAATAAATAAGGATTGGTTTTGAACGTCCGGTTATGACATCCTCATTTACTATGCATTCCTGGATGTCTGTCTGCGATGGTATATCATACATCAGCTCAAGCATGACTTCTTCCAGAATTGCCCGTAATCCCCGCGCTCCAGTCTTGCGTGTAACGGCCTTCTTAGCTATCGCATTAACTGCGCTGTCTGTAAACCGCAACGTCACCCTTTCAATGGCAAACAACTTCTGATACTGCCTTATAATCGCATTGCGGGGCTCTGTAAGAACTCTGACTAATGCATTGTGATCTAAATCTTCAAGTGTAGCTATTATTGGAAGACGCCCTATGAACTCCGGGATAAGACCTATCTTAAGTAAATCCTCGGTCTGTGCATGGGGAAGTATTTCTCCTGCCCTCATATCCTGTTTGCTCTTTAAATCAGCTCCAAATCCCATTACAGACTTTCCAAGCCTGTTCTGTATGACACTCTCAAGTCCGACAAATGTGCCGCCGCATATAAAGAGTATATTTGAGGTATCAACCTGAACAAACTCCTGCTGGGGATGTTTACGCCCCCCC
>Ga0209323_10003855_pt1 | contig 9974 bp, 8 predicted proteins | sample Rifsed19ft2_FD_184014 | JGI IMG/M metagenome (GOLD analysis project Ga0209323, IMG submission 184014) | Soil microbial communities from Rifle, Colorado, USA - sediment 19ft 2 (version 2) | ecosystem: Environmental > Terrestrial > Deep subsurface > Rock core/Sediment | place: Rifle, Colorado...
CGAGGAAGCGCAGGCGTCCGAAGCACCTATTCAAAAACTGGCCGACAAAGTATCCGGTGTTTTTGTCCCGGTTGTAATAGTTATCGCCATAATTGCTTTCATATTTTGGATGTTTTATAGCAACTCTTTCCAACTGGCTTTGTATATTTCTATTACAGTTCTAATAATAGCTTGTCCCTGCGCCTTAGGGCTGGCTACCCCAACAGCCGTGATGGTAGGAACGGGTAAAGCTGCTAAACGGGGAATCTTAATAAAAGACGCGGTCGCGTTGGAAAATGCCTATAAAATAACTGACATAGTTTTTGATAAAACAGGTACGCTTACGATAGGAAAGCCAGATGTTAACAAAATCAGCTTGGATAATTCACAAAATAAGGAGGAAATATATTCGCTTATATACTCCATTGAAAAAAAATCACACCATCCTCTAGCGGACGCGGTGGTCTCCTACATCAAAGGCGAATACCCGGAAATTAAAGAGCAGAACGTTACTAATTTTGAAGATGTACCGGGACTGGGAGTGAATGGCGAAATAAACGGTTTAATAGGCACTCAAAAGTTGATGGAGAAGTATAATATTCAACTAAATAAACCGCTGGAAAATGAGGCCAGCCAATTAAAAGATGAAGCAAACACAGTATCTTACGCTTCAATAAACAACAAACATATAGCTATAATATCAATATCCGATACTATAAAAGATCATGCTCCAGATACAATTTTAAAAATACACGCGCTTGGTATAAATACAATTATGCTAACGGGGGACAATAAAAAGTCTGCGGAATCTATAGCTCAAAAGCTGAATATAAATGATGTGATAGCGGAGGTTCTTCCCACAGATAAAGCGAATAAAATTAAGCAGCTGCAAGCGCCCAACAAAGTTGTAGCAATGGTAGGGGACGGAATAAACGACGCTCCCGCACTGGCACAAGCAGATATAGGTATCGCAATGGGAACCGGTACAGATATTGCTATTGAAACCGGAGACATAGTACTTGTTAAAGGAACTTTGGACAAAGTTTTGGAAACGCTAAAGGTCTCTAAGCAAACTTTAAAAATAATTAAACAAAACTTATTTTGGGCATTTGGATACAACGTTGTGGGTATTCCAATCGCGGCGGGAATTTTATATCCTAGTACGGGACTATTATTATCACCGATAATAGCAAGTTTAGCTATGGCTCTAAGCTCGGTTTCCGTAGTATCAAACAGTTTAAGAATAAAACATTTAAATTAAAGATTGGGGCTTTGGATTTGTAGGCGGGGTTAAATACTGCTTCACTTCTTCAACGATTTTATCATTAGACATTTCAGATTTAAAAATATACCCGGTCGCCCCAAGTCTAAATGCCTCTGTCACAACCGCGTCATTTCCCAGATTGGTTAAAACTATTACCGGAATGTTTTTTGTTGTTTCATCTTTTTTTAGAAATTCCAAAACTTTCAGACCATCCATTTTCGGCATCATTATATCCAGTAAAATTAAGTCGGGGTTGGAAGTTTTGACCTTAGCAAGTCCTTCTTCTCCGTCTCCGGCAATTTCAATAGAAAAACCGGCATACATAAATATTTTTTCATACATTCTTGCTACCGCAGCTTCATCTTCTATAATAAGTATTTTGCTCATATTAAAATTATATAGTATTCACTTTGCAAAGCGAACAAGCATTCACGCTTTATCCGCTAGTGGAAGAGTGAAATAAAAAACCGAACCTTTGTGCGCATCCGATGATTCAAGGCCTATTCTACCCCCCATTCCTTCAATTAGCAGTTTGGAAATATAAAGACCCAATCCCGTACCTCTTTTAGTATCTCTTATCAACAAACTATCGTTTGCCTGCTGGAATTTTCTAAATAATAAATTCTGATTTTGCTGTGATATGCCCTTACCAGTATCCGTAATTTCTACTTTCAAAAAACCGTCCGATCTTGCAGCTTTCACTTCCACCCCACCGGCAGAAGTAAAAGTTATAGAGTTACTTATTAAGTTGGTTAGCACTTCATGAACTCTGTTCGCATCAGCAACAACATCAAAACTTCCGGTTTTTGAGGACTTTGAAATAAAATTTTTCAAATACAAGTTTTTGGCTTGTGCTGTTATTTCCAATTCTTCCATAACTTTTTGAACAACGGGTCTAATATCTATAGCATCTTTTTTAAATTCAATCTTCCCTTGCTCCAAGCTGGAGGTTGTAAGAAAATCATTAACCATATCCAGCAGCCTTATACTCGATTCGTGTATGTCGGTCACTATTTCTTCAAAATTTTTATCGGCAACATTTGAAATATATTTATCCATAAGCAGTTGAGAATTTCCTTTTATAACCGTAAGAGGAGTTCTTAATTCATGTGAGGCAATTGTAAAAAATTCGTCTTTGGATCTTTCCAAAACTTTCGTTTCAGTTATATCATCTATTAACACAACTATTCCAATAGACTTTTGCCCGGTGTTAACCAGTATAGGAGCCATAAATATTTCCAAATATTTAGTTTTAAAAAAAATGTTGCCGATCTTCGACGGGGACCCTGACGCTTGAACATTTCTATATTCATTCAAAATATCAACACTATCTCCTAAATATCTTTGAACTCCTTCAATAGTCCATAATCTGCTATCCGCATTTAAAATTGAAACAACTGCTTTATTGGTTAAAAGTATTTTCCCTTCATTATCGGCCACAATCAGACCTTTAGGAACGCTATTAATAGAAGCCAGCAGACGGGCTTGTTCTTCTTTCAGTTCATGCGTTCTTTCATCAACTTTCTTTTCCACATTGGACTTTTCTTTTTGGAGTTCTTCCTCTAAGGCTTTGGCATCTTCAAGCAAATTGAACATTGCTTTTCTGGAATCTTCCAAATACCTATTTTTATCTTCAAGCTGTGCGGCTCTATCTTTCAAATTTCTTTCGCTTTGTTCCAGTAGCCGTTGTATTGTATTTCTAACCGTCACATCAATTCCTACGCTGAAAATCCCTACAGAGCGATCTTGATCATTTTTTAAACTGGTAGAACTCCAATACACTTCTATAATTGCCCCTGATTTGGTTTGCAACTTCGGCTCCAAACTGGCATACAAATCGGAGCCTATAATTTCATCTTTGTTATATCCGCTCAAACGTAAAAAATAAGGATTTATATATATAACTTTACCTTCTAGATTATGGGCAACAGCTAACAAGTCAACATTTTCCAGAATTGCAGTCAGGCCTTCTTCCAATATTCTAAAATTTAAGCTGTAATTTTCATTCTTGTTTTTGGGCATTTGCTTCCATTCCTTTTAATTTATCTATCTCTTCTTTTAGTGAAATCATTTTTAATTCACGGCCGATCATAATCTTATTTATTTTTTCAAGTTCTTCACCTTTTTCCTTCAACTCTTTATTTGTGTTTCTCAAGGTGTTTGAAGCGTTTTTCAACGCATCCAGCATTTTATTAATCTCAACAGATAAAATATACACTTCGTCTACTCCCGTGTTTTTCACTCTGGCTTCAAAGTTTTTATCATTGCGTACTCTGACAACATCGGCGAGCAAAGTCTTTAGGGGTCTTATAATAGTATTTTCCAGATATATACTGAAGAGTCCTATTAAAATTACTACTAAAAGCGTGAGAAAAAAAACCAGATAATTAGCTATATAAACTCTACCCAGTTCATCTATTTGGGTTTCAACAATAATCTTAACCGCAAAAGAAGCCAAAAATACGGCAATAACGCTAATAAATAAAATGAATAAAAGGATTCTTTTTCTTATGCCTAACCTCATTACATTCTATGGTAATCTGGAGCGGAGATAAATGCAATTATTTTGTTAATGAGGTCAGCAAAATAAGAGGCTTGCAAAGCAAGTACAGCGAAGCGAGCAAGCTCTTAGATCCTTGTTATAAGCAACGCGTTAGTTTTCCCCGGATCTCTCCATTTGGAGCCGTGTAAAATAATTACAGTTTCATTTTCTTTTACTATACCTCGTTTTTTTAAATCAATGCTCAGTTCCGCGGGGATAGAGAAAAATCCTTCGGGAAAATCATAATAAAACGAAACAATTCCGTAATTCAAAGACAAACTTTCAACAGTATTTAAATTATTACTCAGCGCTACTACCGGAATATTCGGCCGGAAACTTGATAAAACCCGAGCGGTATAACCGGTTTCGGTAAAAACAATAATTTTGTGTATTTCATGAAATTTTTCGGTGTTTAAAATATTCATAGCGGCGCTAACAATTGACTGCGTATAATCTACTGCTTTAATAATAGAAATATCTAAGCTATGAGTACGCCCTTCATTATATTTAAGTATTTTACGCATTACTTCCACCGCTTTTACGGGGTACTTACCTGTTGCAGATTCTCCCGAAAGCATAACCGCGTCGGTACCGTCATAAACCGCATTAGCGACGTCGGCGGCTTCCGCTCTAGTAGGCCTGGGCCTGTCTATCATGGATTCGAGCATTTGAGTCGCTACTATTACAGGCTTGCATTTTGAGCGGCATTTTTTAATTATTTCCTTTTGAATGTGCGTTACTTGCTCCAAGGGTACTTCAACCCCCAAATCTCCTCTCGCTATCATTATTCCATCGGAAGCGTCGATAATAGCATCTATATTATCAACACCTTTTTGGCTTTCTACTTTTGAAATTATTTTTGCACTAATAGTTCTTTGACTCATTTCCTGTTTAAGCGTCATTACATCTTCAGGAGTTCTAACAAAAGAAAGTGCTATAAAATCAACTTTAGCCAATGTTGCAACATCAAGCTTATCTAAATCTTCGTCAATTAAAGAGGGTAGAGCGATGTCCACTCCCAGCAAGTTCAAACCCTTTCGGGTATTTATTATTCCGGTATCTCTTGATTTAGCTATAAAATAATTCTCTCCGGCGCTCTCTACTATAAACTCAACCATCCCATTATCTATAGAAAATCTATCCCCGCGTTTCAAAGTTTCACAAACCAGTGGATGAGAAACACGAATCTTTCTATAAGAGACATCGAGTTTTTTTAGTGCACCACTATCAAAGTCGCTGCAAAACACAATAGTATCATCCGTATTTACTTCTATATCCTTTGCCTCAAATGTTTCAATCCTTATTTCCGGCCCTTGCAAGTCTATGAGTATACCAATATTAAGTCTTAATTCTTTCGCAACTGTATTTACTCTGTTAATTCTTTCAACGTGCCACTCTTTCACATTATGTTTCATATTAAATCTAAAAATATTTACACCGGTCAATATCAATTTTTTTATTAACTCTTCGGAATCGGAGGAAGGCCCTATAGTTGCAATTATTTTTGTCATTTTTCCCGCGTGCATACATAAATGATAACATTGGATCCTATAAGCGAACAGGAACAAAAGTGTTTGCATTCACTTTTGAGTAAAGTACAATACACACTATATGGATTTTTCATTAACAAGAGGACCAATCAACGATCCCTTAATGAACGGACAAATGGAACAATCGGGAGTACCGCCAACCAAAAATACGGATAACGCAACTACCGCATCTAAACCCGCCAGAAAAAAAACATTTTTCATAATACTTATTTTGGTTTTAGTATTATTGTCAGTTGGTACAGCTTCCGCATCAATGCTCATTGCTTACAACAAAATAAAAATAGCAAATCCTCAACTAAAAAACTTACTAACAAACACAATTCAAAGCATCCCTTTTATGCCCAAAACGCCCGATTACATATTGGCTAAATCCGGAGAAGCGCATGCCGCAACTACAAGCGCCAACGTAACCCTGTCCATTTCATTACAAAGCGATAAACCGAACCCAGTATTTGAACAACTTACAAGTTTCGATATGTTAATAAAGGGTCCTTTTTACTTTGCCGGTTCTGCAGATCCAAAATCGCACTTAACTATTTTAATGGGCAAGGACTTAGATATGGAAGTAATAACTTTAGGAAAGGACGTTTATATAAAAATAAACAAAGTACCTTTGTTTTTGAATTCAATCTTGGGACCTTACTATAATATTGATTTCGAAAAATTCACCAATCAGTGGGTCTATATGGATGCAAAACCCCTAGACAGCGAAGCAAGAGAATCATTGGAAGAGAAAGAAGGTAAGGACAAAGAACTTGATGTTTACATGAAAATATTAGAAGAATTAGGAAGCGAGGAAATAAACCCGAAACTAAAAATGGCTACAGAAAATCTGGTCGACAGAGAAAATTACAAAATAAGCAGTAGCCTTACCGCCGATGAAATAAATTTAATATTTAAAAAAATTTCAGAAGCAGAAAATAACACATATGCATCAAATTTCAGCAACGTTTTTGAAAGCTTAACAATTGATATATGGATAGACAAACAAACTTATTACGTAAATAAGTTCATATTAAAATCAGAATTGGATTTAAGCAAAAGTCAAACGAGCAATGCTGACTTAATGGTGCCGTTGAACCCTACTGCATTGGTACCGGGAAAATTGCAAATGGCGCTGGCTTTCATAATGACCGAACACGGAAAGGATTTTCAAGTTTCCCCTCCCTCAGAGTTTATAACTATGGAGGATTTCATTAAAAACGTGATGTCCAACCTAACACCTTCCGTGGATTCAGAAGGAAACTTTGATTCGCAAAACAACTTTGATTTAGATAAAAACTTAGAAGAGTTAAAAAGCATGCCAAAAGAAAATGAAAACGATTCCGGAACACCTTTTGGAAAACTCCTATGAAATCAAAAGTTAAAATAAAACGCGCGACTATTAAAGATATTAGAGAAGTTACGGATTTATTTGTGGAATTCGGGGAGCATTATTTGAAAAACGGCGGAGACGGTTTGGGTAAAGAACACACAGAGGAGTTAAAAGAAGAGGCTAAAGAACTACTGGAAAATAAGAAACACTATATATATTTGCTGTTTGAACAAGGCATGGTTTGCGGTTTTATGCATTTTTTTATATGTAAACTAGGTGACTATATTATGCTGGAAGACATGTTTTTTTATGAGTCCTATAGGGGCAGGGGATATGGTAAACTTTTTTTGAACCTTCTGGAAAAATGGAAAATTAAATACAATATGCCTATTAAAGTTGAAGTATACAATTGGAATAAAAAGGCAATAAACTTTTATTTCAAGAATAATTTTAAAGAAGATTCAACTGTCCTGATTAAAGAATGAAGCCAGTCCAAAAAATTCCATATTTAGGCAATGACTACGAAGCACTATTTGTCGAGAATTCCAGGTTGATAATCGAATTTAACAATAAAAACTTTTATTTAAACGAAAAACACACAGCTAAAATGGAAGAACATTTAAACAACTGGTACATAAGACGCGCAAAAGAAATAATAATACCCAAAGTAATCCATTTCGCCAACAAATACGTATTTAAAGTCAATGTTATTAAACTTAAAAACACCAAAAGCAGGTGGGGATCCTGTTCGCACACAAACAATATAAATATCAATTGGCACTTAGTAAAAGCGCCGCCGGAAGTAATAGATTACGTAATTATCCACGAACTGGTTCACACGGACGTAAAGGGCCACTCGAAAAACTTTTGGCGGAACGTAGAAAGCTACATTCCAAATTACAAACTTCATGAAAATTGGCTAAAAGAGAACGCACAAAAGATTTTGAGCATTTCATTGACAAAAATGAAGAATTAGCGCACACGCAAATTCTTCCGTTTCTCTTGCGAAACGTAACAAATCGTAATAGAATTTTATATGAATGAAGCTAAAATACATTATTCCTTTATTTTTACTGGTTTTACTGGGTTTTTATTCAAGATATTCACAAGCATTAATGATTATAGGCCCGGCTTCTTTTACCCAACAGAAAGCGGTTATTTCATATGATGAGTCATCAAAGACAGAAACTTTAGTTGTGTCTCCAAGCTTTAAGGAACAAACCCCCAGAACCAGTTTGGGCTATTGGAAGTTTGATGAAGGATCCGGAACTACCGTAAATGACGCCTTAGGCAAGTACACAGGTTATATTACAGGCACCGTAAGATGGCAGGATCCGTCAAGTTGTAAAAGCAAATCCTGCTTGAGTTTTAACAATATAAACGAATACGTTAGTGTATCTCACAACGCATTAAATCTACCCCCCGCGGCAACTGAGTTAACATTATCAGTGTGGCTAAACCCTTCCGATTCTACACAGCCTTCTGGTGCCGGAGTTATAGCTAAAGGATACGGGGGCGGCAGTGAATCTTTCGTCTTAGATATTATAAATAACGATCAATTAAGATTTTTTACATGGAACAATGGGCAACTCAACACCTGCGTAATTTACGATTGGCTAACCCCGCATGTCAACAAATGGACAAATATCCTAGTAACCTATGACGGATTTTCCAAAACCGCCACCATATACGAAAACGCCAAACAAATACAAAAATGTGACGGGTTCCCAACCAGCTTGTCGGTAAATTCACACCCATTAACCATAGGATCAAGACAAAGTTCCTACTCCGGCTATGACTTATATTTCGACGGTTTAATCGATGAGGTAAGACTATACAACTATATAGTGAACGAAACCAAAATAAACGATATATACAACTTATCACAAGAAACGCAGGAGACAGACTCAAAACAAAAATATTTCGGCTTCATTATTCCCGTTCCTTCAAAACCCGAAGTTGAGGTGGTTAAAGATGAACTATTTACATCCTTAGAAGATTTGACCAAACCGGTTTATGGAATTCCTGTCCCAATGATGGAAATACAAAATGGAATGATGGGTTTAGATACACAAGAAAGAAAAGAACCTTCAGTCTCAGTAGTGCAAACAAAGAAAGCCGATATTTATGATTTGACCGTTCTTGAAGCCAACGATGAAGAAGCATTGAGAAACTGGCTAAAAGAAAATAAATACTACATTCCGCAAGATTCGGAATTCGTATTAAAAGAATATATAGAGAAGGGCTATTATTTTGTTGTCGCAAAAGTGAACCCGGATAGTATAAGCACATTTGTCGCAGGACAAATAAGAGAAGGACATCTTAATCCTATAAAAATGACATTTACAACAGATCAGCCAATATATCCGTTAAAGCTCGCAGGTGCTTCGATGGCCGAAACAGACACAGGAGGAACAACACCGGACATCAGGATTAAACCCACACCTTTATACAGCGACGTTTATGATCCGCAGTACTACTACAGACCGACTTACACAACAACACCTATAGTTATTTACACCATAGCAAAAGACAAACAATATCTGCCCGGGTTTTCTACAGAATATGCAGGATATGTAGAAGAAAGAAAAATAGAGAACCTGGCAACAAACTCTATGGATAAACCATGGACAGACGTAAAAGGTAAAAAGTACGTAACCAAACTTAGCAAATACATGACTCCTTACGAAATGAATAATGATTTAGTTTTTAGAAAAGCCGATGATAACGAACCTGTTGGAAGCGGCGTAGGAAGTTTGGATTCCGAAACCAAACTTTTGCTTATAGTACTTGTTCCTATTGCTCTGGAACTGCTCTTGTTCGCTTATTATTTTAAGAAAAGGAGGAAAAATGTCTCCGGTTTATGAAAATACCGGAACATACACAAACCCTATGATGGATTATTACGGATTCTTCAGCGTTTTGGGATTTTTGGTGCCTTTAGCCGGACTGGCCGGAATTATAGGGATCATTTATATAATTATTAAGTCAATAATTTCCGGCGGAGGCTCTTCTTCGAAAATGGAAGCTGCGAAAAAGGGCTATTATTACCTAATATCTCTCATTACTTTGGGAATTCTCTATGTTGCCGTAGCGGATGTAATAAGACTAGTGTTAGAGTATGTATCACCAGGAAGTCAAATGTCTATAGGATCAGGGTTTCCCGGAACTTACGGTTACGAAAACTTTGTCCGCGGCATTGTATTTAGGTCTTCGGTAATTATATTTGTTTTGCCTCTGTTTTTATTTCATTGGGCGTCTGCTAACAAAAAACCAAAAGAGGTCGACGAAGAAACAGCGCTTTATATTAAGAAAGAGCGAAAA
>Ga0209323_10003857_pt1 | contig 9971 bp, 9 predicted proteins | sample Rifsed19ft2_FD_184014 | JGI IMG/M metagenome (GOLD analysis project Ga0209323, IMG submission 184014) | Soil microbial communities from Rifle, Colorado, USA - sediment 19ft 2 (version 2) | ecosystem: Environmental > Terrestrial > Deep subsurface > Rock core/Sediment | place: Rifle, Colorado...
ATATGCAAGGAACAGGGAACGAATGTGCTTGACTTTATGGGAAGGGGAGTAGGCTCGAAAGTAGTCACAGCCACTGACAAGCCCCTTCAGGAATCAGAATGTACATTCTGCGGAAGCTGTGTTGATGTATGTCCGGTTAATGCCCTCCTTGAAGCTGAAAGATGGAGAAAAGGAAGGGAGTGGGAATATGAGAGGGTACAATCCCAGTGTCTTTCCTGTGGAGATGGATGCGACATCATTGTCAGCACAAAAGATGGTGAAGTAGTAAAAATAAATGCTGGTGCTGAGGAAGGTTCGGCTGAACGTTTTATCTGCGCTGTTGGAAGGTTCGGATTTGATTCTCTGAATAATGAGTCACGAATTACCTCTCCCATGAAGAAAGTCGGAAATGAACTGAAAGAGATATCATGGGATGAGGCTATTTCCCTTGTCTCAAAAAAAATGAAAGAGGCAGGAAAATCCTCGGGGTTTATAACTACAGCAGGGATTCTGAATGAAGATGCTCTTTCCTTGAAAATATTTGCCTCAGATGTTGTCAAGACAAAGAATATTGATACAACAGTGAGTCTTTATGCAGGTGCTGATTCGATGAGAGGCAATGAAGCAGACCTTGAAGAAGCTGACCTTATGGTTCTCATCGGACTTAACCCGAACCAGTGGTTAAGGGTTCTTCCAGCACTCGATGCAATAATAAGAAAGAAGGTCGAAAGGGGTACAAAACTCATCGTTATAAATTCAGGCGAACCTAAGATTGCATCTGCTGCAACAGTAAACCTTAAAGGCGACGAGGCATCAACCCTTTCTGCCTTATCAAAGACTTTAGAGGAACAAAGAGTAAAGGGTATGGAGCGAGAAGCGAAAGAAAAAGAGCAGAAGGCAGAAGAAATGTCTGACCTTGAAAAGGCTGCTGATCTTATTGCAAAGGCTAAAAACACTGTCATTCTGACAGCGCCTTCTCTTTACAGCGCTTCCTCTAATATTGAAGCCACTGCAAGTAAACTGAAACTGCCTGTTCCACAGGTTGTTGCAGTTCCTCTGGAGGCAAATGCAAAAGGCGTAACCTTGATGGGTCTTGTAACAGAAGGCAGTTCATATAAGGAAATGATAAAGGGGGGTGCTGTTAAAGTTCTTTATGCTGTTGGCGAGATTCCAGGTAAAAGGCCAAATGTGGATTTTCTAATTGTTCAGAATTCGCATCTTACACCTCTTGCAAGGCAAGCAGATGTTGTTCTTCCCTCTGCAGCCATTCTTGAATCAGATGGAACAATTGTGGATTACCTCGGAAGATTAAAGAAGGTACAGAAGGCTATAGAGCCACCGGGAGAGACAAAGACTCACAGGGAGATTTTTTCAAGTCTTGCAAAAGCCATGGGAAGCACAATAAAAGTGACGGATACGGAAATCAAAAAGGCTGCAAAGGTAAAGAAGGAAAAGCCTTCGATTGTTTCATATAAAAAGCAAGAAGGTCTTGATATCGATCCCCTGATGACGATTGAATCTCTCAATTACTCTATTATGAATGGCTCAAGACTACTGTGGCTCAAAGAGACCGAGAAGGCAATAGCAGTATAAAGACTCTGAGTATTCCAAATCAATATTTTTTATCCAGTGATAACTGTCATTGCGAGATCGTTTCAACCGTGGCAATCTGACACAAAGTGTCATTCTGAACCCTTCGCTCTTGTCATTTCTTCGCCTCCTGTCATTCTGGGGTCGCATCGGCCGAAGAATCTCCTGACTCAGGACAGGTCTGAAGAAGTGAAAGTGACAGGAACCCCAGAAAATTACTGCTATTGCTTTATACACACAAATAGATTATTATTGGTGTATAAGAAAGGAGGTTCCTATGTCAAGGACAAACATAGAATTAAATGACAAAGTTTTAAAAGAGGCATTAAAACTTACGAAAATGAAGACCAAAAAAGACCTTGTTAACTATGCCCTGGAGGAACTTGTGAAAAAGCTCCACAGAAAAAAGATACTCGAACTTGAGGGCAAGGTAAAATGGGAAGGCAATCTTAACGAAATGCGTATCAGCAGAGTATGATACTTGTTGATACAAGTGTATGGATAGATTTTCTTGCCGGGAAGGACACTCAGCACCGGCATATACTGCACCAACTGATAGAAAAGGAAGAGGATATTTGTATTACTGAAATTATTCTGACGGAAATCCTTCAGGGGATAAAAGACGATGAGGTTTATGAAACTACAAAAAGTTATCTCCTTGAATTTCCAATTATTAAGCCAAAGGGACTCGAAACGTATATAGCAGGGGCAGAGATTTTTAGAAAATGCAGAAAACAAGGAAAGACTGTTAGAAAAACCGTTGATTGCATAATCGCAGCAATAGCTCAGGAGAATGACTCTGTCCTTTTACATAATGATAATGATTTTGCGATTATCGAAAAATGTATGGGTTTAAAATCTTTTAAGATTTAAAAACTCCTCCCAAAATTTCCTATCTGTAATCTTTAAATCAGAATTGACAACGGCGTAATGCTGATAAATAAAGGTTCTTCTGGGTTTTGTATGGAATTTCTTGTCATTCCCGCTTGACGGGAATCTTTTTTCTTAAGATAACTCAATGAATCACCCTCAGCAAGCTGCAGGGTATCCAAAAATTTGTCATTCCCCGACTTGGAGACTGTGTCGCAATGTCATTCTGAGGCTAAAGCCGAAGAATCTCAGTTTTATAACACATAGATTTTATGAGATTCTTCACGGAGTTTACCCTGAGCTAAAACCGAGACCCTTCGCTTCGCTCAGGGTGACGCATAGCGAAGGGTTCAGAATGACAAATTTACATTTCAAGATAATTGCAACACAGCCTCTTGATCGGGGAATCCAAAAATACTGAAAACTGGATTATCCGGTCAAGCCGGATAATGACAGACATATGGAAACAAGGCAACTCTGTAGCAAGCTAACAGGGGATATCAAGTTTAACGAAGATATAGCTGGAAGGATTCCGGACAAGCCGGAATGACAACAACAGGAGTGCTGTCTACAAAAAGCATAGTTTGCATTGTCCACAGGAAAGCCCGAGGAATGTAAGTAAAAAGAAAAGATTGAAATCTTATCAATCTGCTAAAATATTCAAACTCAAATAATGGATGAAATCTATAACATAAAAATCCCAGTCTTTGAAGGACCTCTTGATCTCCTGCTTCATTTAATCAGGGAAAACAAGATAGATATTTACGACATACCCATTTCCCTTATCACACACCAGTACCTCAAATACCTTGAGATCATGAAAGAGATGAACCTTGACATAGCCGGTGAATTCCTTGCCATGGCAGCAACCCTTATATATATAAAATCGAGGACGCTCCTTCCACCTGATGAAGAAGTCCCTTTAGAAGAGCAGGAAGATCCAAGACATGAACTCGTGGAAAGGCTGATTGAATATCAGAAATTCAAGGAAGCTGCAGTACAGCTAAAGGGAAAAGAAGAGGAGTGGATGAAGGTATTTCAAAGAGAACCTGTGCTGGAAGAAGATGAAGGAGAGATTTACCTGTCTGATGTCAGTCTGTTTGACCTCCTTGGCGCACTCAAAAAGATACTTGAGACTGCTCCGCCTGAAATTGGGACTATTACAAAAGAGACCCTCACGGTAAAAGATAAGATGTCTATGATTATGGAGATGATCGAAGGGCAGGAGGCAATCAGATTTGAAGAGCTTTTCAAAGGAAGTATAACAAGGGTCCAGATTATTGTTACATTCATTGCCCTCCTCGAATTAATCCGACTCGGCCTGCTCAGGGGATACCAGGAAAGGCATTTCAGCAATATATGGGTAATAAAACAGAATGTAGAACTCCCTCCAACTCTTGCCGGGCCTCAGCAGATATCTGAATAAGTGGGGAAATGATGGTCATAGGCGTACCAAAAGAGATTAAACCTGAAGAAAATCGCATAGCCATTGTTCCTGGTGGTGTAGAGACCCTTGTTCACAAGGGGCATAAAGTTCTTATTGAGAAGGGCGCTGGAAATGGAAGCGGTTTCAGTGACAATGAATATAAGAAGGCTGGAGCCCAAATTTCTAAGAGACATGAAGAAGTCTTTACAAAGTCAGACCTTGTCCTTAAAGTTAAGGAGCCTTTGCCAGAGGAATACGGGTTTCTACGTAAAGGACTGATTGTATTCACCTATCTTCACCTTGCTGCTTCAGAGGAACTCACACGTAATCTTCAGAAAAAAAAGATAATAGGAATTGCGTATGAAACTGTTCAGGCAGAAGATGGTTTCCTTCCCCTTTTAGCTCCCATGAGTGAGATTGCCGGAAGGATGGCGCCTCAGGAAGGTGCGAAATATTTAGAAGAAACCTATGGTGGAAGAGGAATCCTTTTAGGCGGTGTTGCAGGTGTTCCACCAGCAAATGTAGTGATACTGGGAGGAGGAAATGTTGGCTACAATGCTGCCCGTATAGCCCTGGGCATGGGAGCATCAGTGACTCTCCTGGATATCAATCCAAGGAAACTAAGGATGCTGGATGAAATTTTTCAGGGAAGGGTTACCACAATGATTGCTGACAACTACAACATCAGAATGGTAGCAGGTTATGCAGATTTACTTATATGTGCTGTCTTAGTACCCGGAGCTAAAGCCCCGATATTAATTACCCGTGAAGTGTTGAAGACCATGAGGCAGGGATCAGTCCTTGTAGACGTATCTATTGACCAGGGAGGATGTGCAGAGACCTCCCGGCCAACTACCCATTCTCATCCGATTTATCAGGAAGAGGGAATAATCCATTATGCAGTATCTAATATGCCTGGAGCTGTTCCCAGAACATCCACCCGTGCTCTAACACTGAATACCCTTCCCTTTGTACTTGAGATTGCTGAGAAGGGCTGGAAGAAGGCTGTAAGAGAAAATCCTGCTTTAGCTAAAGGAGTAAATTTAGTTGAAGGTAAGACTACTTATCAAGCAGTGGCAGAGGCCTTCAATCTTCCTTATACACCTCTGGAAGAGATTTTATAGAAGCGTAAAAAGCAATCTCTTTAAAATCCGAGGATCTGTTAAATTTTATTTACGCTTAAATAATTTTAAGAACTCTTCAGGACTCAATATCTTCAAATCTTTTACACTCTTTAGCCTTTGTATTACTTCAGGAGATAAACTGGAAACGTGGGTATCTGAAAGTATTCCTATCTTCAAACCTGTTACCTTCTTATCTAATTCTCATAAGTTTCCTAAACTCCCACGGTGGCAGCGGATTAGCGTGTGTCCACAATCCTGACCTTTTATCCCTTGCTTCTTTTTCAGCATTTAAATATGCTGAAGCATAAGGTCTGTCTAAATATTCCCTATATGCCCATGCCCATCCACCTCTTACCATCTCAAGATTTATGTCTCTTCCACCCAGGTATACGATACCTGCCATCCTTTTATATCTGTCTATGTCTATAATATCGACTTTTACTTTTCTTCTTAATACTTTTGCCTTCAATACTTCATAAGAAGATTTGCCATAGGGTTGTCCCTGCTTGCTTATAAGGCCGGTTATACGATTAATCCTTTCAACTTCTGGAGCATCAATGCCATAAAGCCCCATATTCAGTTTAGTGCCTTCAGCAGTTTCGACTTTCAGGGCATCTCCATCGGTTACCTGTATGACAGTGCCTTCTACAGTTCTGATTATTGCTTGAGAAATCGCAGAAGTTAAGAACAAAAACAACAAAAGAGAAGTGCAAATCAAGATTAGCATATTGATCAGTGAGTCTTTCCAATATCTTCTAATCATTGGACATTATACATCTTTCTATGGTCTTATCTATGTACATACTTTTTCAAGGTATTTGGTTCTCATTGATCACCTTAGCTAAGTAGGATTCTGATCATTTATGATTGGGTGAATATAACTGCAAGCACGCACCTCAGTCACACGACGAGAAATAATGATTTCCAATCGAACTATTGTTTTTTGCGAGAGATGCCGTCACCTCAGCTCCTTCCTCTTCTAAGGAAGTTGAAGTCTTCAATTCCAATAATTGCTAAAATAGTGTAAATTATGTCCAGTAATCTATATGGGTTACGGGTCTCTGGATAGAAATATATCAGGGTAAGAAACAGTCGTGGATATATATGGAAGAACTATCTAAAGCACAAATAGCTATAGTGAAGGAAATAGAAAAACTAATAACTTCTTTACGAGGCGGACCTGAAGAGCAAATATGGAAGAAGTCATTTGAAAAAATCCTTGCCTTAGTAGACGAATTTGAGCTTACAAAACACAAAGACACAATAGAATCCATATACGATAGCTTTATGAAAGAAGGTTTGTATGAATATGCTGCCAGGTTTGCTAAAAAATGTAACCTTTGACATGCAACTTATGATCCTGATCTTCATCCGGAATACATCTCTGGCACGAGGCAACAATCCTTCCTGCAACGAACAGAAAAAGAATTGGCAGAAGTGCATATATTATAATTGGTAATCAACATATGTAAATTTGCCTTTTTTCATCAAATATACGCATGCAAAATGAAGAAAAAACAAAAGAGCAACTTATAAATGAATTAATGGCATTGCATCAACGAATTGCTGATTTAGAAATATTGGAAATACAGCACAAGCAAACAGAGCGAGTACTTATAGAAAGTGAAGAACGCTACAAACGGCTGATCAATGCAGTTACCGCCTACACTTATTCTGTGGAAGTCAGAGATGGGCATGCAATCTCCACTCGCCATAGTATGGGATGCCTTCCAATCACGGGGTACAATCCTGAGGATTATGAATCCGATCCTTATTTGTGGCATGAGATGATCTACCCTGATGACAAGATGATGGTCGAAAACTTGATCCAACAGATGCTCGCTGGTAACGAGATCCCGCCCATCGAGCATCGGATAATCCGTCGTGATGGCACAGTGGTTTGGATTCGCAACACCATGGTGACCTACCATGATGAGAAAGGACTGATGACGCGGTACAATGGTTTAATCGAAGACATAACTGAGCGTAAGCTGGCGGAGGAGGAACTCAAAAGACTTGCAACAACGGATAAACTAACCGGAGCTTATAACAGAACAAAATTTAAGGAAATAATAGGAAGAGAAATAGAAAGAGTTAAGAGACACAATCAACCATTGTCTATAATAATATTTGATATTGACCATTTTAAAGACATAAATGATAGATATGGACATAGTGCCGGTGATTATGTGTTAAAAACTATAGCTGATATTGTGAGAGAGAATATAAGAAAGATAGACTACTTTGTAAGATGGGGTGGTGAAGAATTTATGATAATTTCTTCAGAAACCAATTTAAATGAGGCTTATGTATTGGCAGAGAGAATAAGAGAAACAATAGAAAGCTACATTTTTGAAGATAATGGAAAAGTAACTATTAGTCTTGGTGTAACAGAATTCAAGGAAAATGATACAGAGGATAGCTTGATAAAAAGGGCAGACAATGCCATGTATGAAGCAAAGAAAAAAGGTAGGAATCAGGTTGAAGTGACTGTCTAAATCTCAATACTCTCTTTCTAATATTATCTCTACTTCTTTAACAAGTTCAGCTGCTTCGTTTATAGCCTTATTGTCTGATAGTTCTTTATCAGGTCTTTTCATTAGTGCATGCCCTGCTCTGATGCCTTTAAATTGAGGGCTAATGGGCCGACCTCCCTTCTTGGGAAAGATATCTCGTCCTAATATCTTCTCAAGTTTCTTTATAAACATCTCACTGCCAAGTTTTGACATTTCTCTTGACAAGACAAAATTTTTGTTGTATCGTTTAGCAAAGATATGGTACTTCCGATAAAACCTTTGATAAAAAGAGAAGGAAGCGGAAGGCAATTACAAAAAGCGCCGAACTGCAGAAGGATAAACCTTCTGGTAAGTTCGGCTTTTTTTTGATGAAAGGAGGTGAAAAATGAATAGTTTTAATTTATTTGAAGAAACCATGAAAGTAGCGTCCGAATTGTATGAGAAGAATGGCAGGGAAGAAGGCCGTGACATTGAAAACTGGCTTGAGGCAGAAAGAATTGTTCAAACAGCAATGGACATAAACAATGATAATTCAAACAACAATAATTCACATGATGAAACCATGAAAGTAGCATCCGAATTGTATGAGAAGAATGACAGGGAAGAAGGCCGTGACATTGGAAACTGGCTTGAGGCAGAAAGAATTGTTCAAACTGCAATGGACATAAACAATGATAATTCAAACAACAATAATTCACACGAAGAAACCGTTAAAATCGCATCCAAACTCTTTGATAAGAGCGGTCGACAAGAAGGCCGTGATTTTGAAAACTGGCTTGAGGCAGAGAGGATTGTGAAGGCAAAAAAGGAATTTTGTGAGATGTTCATGCAGATGCTGGTGCAGAACCCGTTAGGTGCTTCCAAACTTATGGAAGCAATAAAGCTCTTGATTGATTTTAAACAGAAACAGCAACTGGGAAAAACTGATTCACACATCGTGATTCAAGGTAATTCCTTTAGCGAATAGCATATAGCTATTTATTTGCGTTAAAATTTAACCCTTCACAAAAGGGTAGTAGGTGTAATATTCATTCCTTATTGCCACGTCATTTTCCTGCCAAAAGATTGTTGCATTTTTCAGATCCTGTCTAATGACTGCTTGAGGTCGGCGATGAGGTCGTCTACGTCCTCCAGTCCCAGTGCAATGCGGACGAGGTTGTCAACCATGCCGATCGAGTGGCGGTAGTCTTCTGGATAATCGAAGAATGACATTGTTGACATCTGAGTTACCAGGCTTTCACTTCCGCCAAGGCTTGGTGTTATCAGAAATAACTCTAACGAATCAATGAACTTGCGGGTTTCCTTGTCTCCGCCTTTGAGCAGGAAGGTTATTACACTTCCAAACCCATTCATTTGCTGAATTGCGATCTGGTGATCCGGGTGTGACTCAAGGCCAGGATACCATATCTTTTCGATCTTCGGGTGCGATTCAAGCATGCGGGCAATGACAAGTCCGGCGCGGTTATGGTGCTCCATACGGAGTGCAAAGGTCTTCAGACCCCGTTCAAGAAGGAAAGAGGTAAACGGCCCGGGTGTTGCGCCAATCATACGCTGCATCCGGTAAACGTCGTTCAGCAGGCCGTGTTTGCCAAGGGTAACGCCAGCCAGCAAATCATTATGACCACCGAGATATTTGGTAGCAGAGTGGATAACAATATCAACTCCCATCTCCAGCGGTCTGATATTGTAAGGAGTAGCCATTGTAGCATCAATAATTGTCATCAGGCTGTGCTGTTTGGCTACTTTCACTACAGCAGGGATATCCAGCACACGCAGGTATGGATTGGTCGGAGATTCGGTAAATATGATGTTTGTATTGGGTTGAATTGCTTTGGCAATAGCTTCGGAAGTCGGATCCACCAGTGAGACCTGTATGCCGAACTCGTTTAGCAGTGTCGTTGCAAAGTCACGGGTCTGGCGGTAGCAGTCATTGGTGAAGATAATGTGGCTGTTGCGTTTCATGTATGCCATCACCGTCATGATTACTGCACTCATGCCGGTGGCAAAAAGCAGTGCCCGCTCTGCACCTTCGATGGCTGCCAGCTTACGTTCACATTCCTGCTGGGTCGGGTTTCCGTAGCGGCCGTATTCGTGCTCACGAACCACGCGGCCTTCGCCCTTTGCCTTCATGAATTCCAGCACCTCAGCAGTGGAGTCAAAGTAATAGTTGGAGGTCTGGACGATTGGCGTGGAGACTGAATAATGGGCCTTGGGCGTTCTGCCAAAGCCGTGGATAGCAAGAGTAGCTGGCTTCCAGTTCTTGACTTTTGATGTTTTTTTAGACATTGATTTCCTCCTCTTCTGCAAAGCTTGCTGGAGAGCTTCCCTGACTGCATCCACGCGTGGTGGAAGCTCGATTGGTCTGTTAGCGTGTCGACAAGGGAAGTCCATCGTCCCTTCATGGTAGCGCATCTTGAAGTCAGTGAATTTCAGACCATGAGCTGTGGAAATTATCACAACGCGCTC
>Ga0209323_10003859_pt1 | contig 9963 bp, 8 predicted proteins | sample Rifsed19ft2_FD_184014 | JGI IMG/M metagenome (GOLD analysis project Ga0209323, IMG submission 184014) | Soil microbial communities from Rifle, Colorado, USA - sediment 19ft 2 (version 2) | ecosystem: Environmental > Terrestrial > Deep subsurface > Rock core/Sediment | place: Rifle, Colorado...
CATATCTCCTCCTTAAAGGTCAGGCCAAAAGCCCTGTCATCTCTGCAATCTCGGCCCTGACGGGTGGTTGGAGCCGTGCACCTGGGTATGGCAGTTGAGGCACGCCTTGCCAAGCTGCTGCTGCGCTACGCTGCCGCCTCCGCCGACTATCTTGCTGCCGTCGTAGATGGTGCTCGGATGGAACTGCACCACGTGGCACGACTGGCAGAGATACGGGGGCTTGAGCTTCAGGAGCGAGTCATAGTTGGACCCGTGCGGGTCATGGCAGTTCGCGCAGTTCTCCCTTACGGGCGGGTGCTCCCAGAGGAGCGGCCCCCTCTTCTCGGGGTGGCACTGGTAGCAGGTCTCGTTTACCGAGGCTGTCTTCAAGAGGCTCGGCCCGGGCCCTCCGTGCGGGTTGTGGCAGCTCGCGCAGTCCATGAGCCCCTCACGCAGAGGCATGTGCGAAGACCTCTGGAGCTGCGCCCGCCTCTCCTTGTGGCACTGGAAACAGGCCATCTTCGAGTCCTCGTTTATGGAGAGGTTTTTAGGCGTCCTCCTCTCCATGACGTAATGGCACTTGGCGCAATTCACGTTGGCCATGTCGTGGGAGCTGCCCCGCCAGTGCATCCTTACGCCCTTCTCGTGGCACTGGAGGCAGACCCCGTTCTTCCTCTCAGCGCGGACGGAGCTGTCCTTGAACGAGAAGATGGAGCCCTTCACCGGCTCCATTATGTGGCGTCCCGCGGGGCCGTGGCACGCCTCGCAGTCGTTCGTGCCCCCCTGCATGAAGACCTTGCCGTGGCGTGTCCGCGCATAGCTCTCGACGTAGAGCGGGTGGCACTGGGCGCATGTATCGCGGTCAAGCACGTACGGCGCGCCCTCTTGGGCCGGGTTGAATCCTTCCAGGTCCTTCGCGCCAGCCTGAGCGAAGGCCGCGAGCGCGATAATGACCGTCAATCCCAAAGGCAGGATCAGGAGTCGCCTCATCATCTCTCCCCCTTGTTTTGTCTTCCGCGCGGCTCGGCATTGCGCAGACAATGAACGCAATCCGCCGCGAACAGAAGTCTGGTGATGCGCCTGCCTGAAGAAAGGAGAGCCGACTGAGATGAAAAAATTCTGGAGAAGAAGGAGGTGATGCGGAAAATCGAGAGGAAAAACCGAACGCTCCGGCTCTGCTTTGAAAACTTACTATCACATATCAGCTTTGAGAAGGTTTGTCAAACGAGCGGGAGGTCAAATTGGCACAATTCAAAAAGATCGAACGCGGTGAAATGCCTCTGGCTGAAATAACGATGGAGAGGAATAAAAAAGGCGATGGTCGGGGCGAGAGGATTCGAACCTCCGGCCCCCGCGTCCCGAACGCGGTGCTCTACCAGGCTGAGCCACGCCCCGATTTCTCTTGAAAAATCAACTACTTACTGCTATATCGGGCCTTAAAAAACGACCTTCTGCAAACTTACTCGATGCTCCTGCCATTAAAAAAATATGACCAATCAGCAGGTTGCCAATTCAAAAAGACTCAAGGTTCATTTTATTGCCGCAACGGATAGACATTACCGCAAAAAAAATTTATACCATATCTCAATACATCAAGCAAGTTTTTCAGCGGTATAATCCTATATTACTTGAAGGGGCGGCTGCCTCGAAAGATCTTATATAGCGACCAAAGTGCCGACAAAGAGCGCTCCAGGCTGCAAGAAGGTAATCAAGTCCTCTTGACCTGCTCGACACAGTGAAATAGATATTTCGGGAAGGACATGCTACATATCGCTTTTCATTTTGTTTCTTCAAATAATCCTTCATCACAAGCCCACATATACAACTCAATGGAGAGCTTCTCAAAGGCCGCCAAATCCTTACTTCTGTCCGCGGTTAATTCAACCGAAAACATTTTTTCAAGAGTCTTTTCAGTTTTCATTACTTGTATATTCAGTTTCATATCTAACCTCCGCGGCGTGTGCATGTTTCTCGTCTTTCGCATGAAGAAACTTCCATATGGTTTCTCTTATTTCGGGTGTTTCACGGACCCTGCATAAAATATCTCGCAGTCTTTAAACAACTCGCTTGCCTTATCGAACATATTAAGCATGGGTCCCGCCATTGACCTCAGGACGCTTACCTTTTCGACGCGGGGATGCCGGAAGCTGCCGTGAATTTTCTGCCTTAACCTCGCGCACCCTTTTTCATCCACCACCGCCACCGTCACATCGTCGAACTGCTCGTTGACAAAATCCAGCTTCCCCTTAATGGCGACCCTGTTCTGTCTTGTCGAAAAGGCAACGTCTTTAGTCTCTGCAATGCCGTTTTTCACCTTCCACTCAGAAACGAGCGTTTGTATCGTGCTCTTTCCTCCCAGGGATGCCCCGTAGAGGCTCCCAAAGTCATAGCCCTTTGCCAACAACGCGCCAAAGGGGCCTGCTATGAAAAACGCCCCCATATCGACCAGGCCGATGCTCTGGGTCTTTTCGTACTTCTCCAACACGCGGTCGAAGTCGATGCTTTCGTGAAGGAGGCCCTGCCCCCGGAGCGAGATCTCTCCCTGTGCCGTCCTCTTCATCTCATTCGAGTTTTTACCTTTCATCGCGAGATGCGCATTCAGGTCCAGCTCGCCCCGTATGGATTTTTTCTGTTTAAAGGCCCCAAGCACCTCTTCGAAACGGAATTTTGTAATTGCGAAATCCACCATGTACTCGGGGCTTTCACCTGACATCACACCCTTGATTCTCCCCCTTACGTCCCCGCCAAAGATTTTCATCGTGACGGGATCTGCCTCAAACTTCCTTTCGCGTGCTTTAATGACAACGCGGACGTCTGATATCTTCAATCCTCTCGCTTTCACCTCCGAGCATGACAGATCCCCATCGAAAGAGATGGCGTAAACAGGCTCCCCTCCGACCACAGCGAGGTTCTTGATCTCAAGGTCGCACCCGTTCGCCTCGCTCTTCCCGCCTGTTTTTTCATCCAGGTAGAGGACTTGCCCCTTTTTGACGAAGATTTTTCCCATCTCAAAGGATTCCATGAGGAACTCTTTACCGGCGGGTTTCATCTCAGGTGTTTCGAAGTTGAAATGCCCTCTTCTATCTTTGATGATAAAGAACCTGGGGTTGATGAGCCCTACCTGGTTGACGAGGATTTTCCGTCTGACAAGGGGCAGTAGTTTTATTTCCACCTCTGCCTTTTCCGCGGAGGCGACGTCAGCACTCTGGTCTTGTATAAGGATGTCTTCAAGCGATAGGCCTGCGCGGGGAAAGAGCGCGAGCTTCAGTTTGCCGTTAATGCGGACCTTCAGCCCCGTAGCCTCGGAGGCGGCTGCCTCAATGCGGGGCTTGTAGCTGTTTATGTCGAAGGTGAGGGCGAAAATGACTATTGCAAGGACAACGGCCGCTGATAAGCCGGCGAGGATAATAACGGCTTTTTTCATCTTCGCGTTCATTCCTGCAGCCCCTCCGCGGTACAGTGAGCCTCAACCGCAGAAATTGTTCGCCTTAAAACCATCCATTTTTTTCTATCTCAGATTCACCTATCACCAGGTGAACGCAATTACCTTCCGATCGCTTTTAAAATGCCTTTGAGTATCTGTGAGGGGGACGGCGGGCAGCCGTGTATGTACGCGTTCACGGGCAGGACGTTTCCGACGCCGCCGAGCGAGGCATAGCTGCATCCGTAAATTCCGCCGTCAAAGCCGCAGTCCCCGACGACGACAACCATCTTCGGGGATGGCATCGCATCGTATGTCCTTCTGAGGGCCACCTCCATATTCACCGATACGGGCCCCGTCACGAGGAGCAGGTCCGCGAACCTCGGCGAGGCCGTGAAATTTATCCCGAAGCGTTCAGCGTCGTAGATGGGGTTCGTAATGGCGCTTATCTCAAGCTCGCACCCGTTGCATGAGCCCGCGTCCACGAACCTTACCGTGATGCTCCGTTTGAAACGCCTCATGACCTCCTCTTCGAGCCTGGCGCCGGTGAGGGTGACCCGCGCCTCTTCCGCCGCGTCAAGGGGCTCTGTCACTATGCCTGTCCGGAATATCTGATGCAGCATCTTTATCATTGCTTAAGCCTCAAAGGTCATGGCCTGAGTATGTTTGATTAAAGCTCTTGTTGCAGAGCGGAAAATCGGGGACTATGTTGCCCTTGATCGCCTGCTCGAGCGCGATCCAGTTCATGCTTGACGGGTCGCGGACCATGCACCTGCTTATGCGTCTGTCCGGGGCGCTCTGTACCCAGTAGATTATCTCGCCGCGCCATCCCTCCACGGCCGAAAAGCCTGACTGGTCAGGGAGCGGCTTCGACCACTTCGATCGGACCTCTCCGCCCGGCATCTCCTTTATTATATCGTGTATCAGCCTGATAGAGTCCCGTATTTCCTCTATTCTTATCCATACCCTTGCGTGGACGTCGCCTGAGGCGAGTACGCGGACTGCGGGAGCAAACCTGTCATACGGGGAGAACGGGTTCTGTATCCTCGCGTCCAGGCGCTGGCCGCTCGCCCTTGCCGTGAAACCCACTACCCCAAGCTCCTTTGCCACCTCCGGCTTCAATATGCCGGTGCCGTAGACCCTGTCCTCTATGGAAGGGTTGTCTTCGTATATCCGCACCAGCTTGTTGAATTCATCCGTGAGCGGGGGCAATTCATCGAGGATGGCCTCCAGGTCTTTCCTTGACGAGTCCGCGGCGACGCCCCCGAGGCAGACGCGGTCCATCATGAGCCTGTGGCCGAATACATTGAAGTTGGTCCTCAGCACTCGCTCCCTCAGTATAGTGAACTGGCAGTTCAGGAAACTGAAACCTGTATCATTGCAGATGGCGCCTATGTCCCCGAGGTGGTTCGCTATCCTTTCCAGCTCTATCATGAGCGAACGGAGGTAAAACGCACGTGGAGGAGGCAAAGAGCCTGATGCCTCTTCAGCCGCCATGCAGAAGGCTATAGCGTGCGCCACCGTGGAATCGCCCGAGACCCTGCCCGAGAGCCTCACGGCCTCCTCCCACGAAAGGGCCTCGAAGCGCTTTTCTATTCCTTTGTGGACGTAGCCGAGTCTCTCTTCGAGGTTTATTATGTCCTCGCCGACCGCCTGGAACCTGAAGTGGCCCGGCTCTATTATGCCCGCGTGCACCGGCCCGGCGGCTATCTCGAATACGCCTTCGCCTTCGGCCTTTATCCACCGGTACGACCCTTGCGAGCGTTCCAGCGCCTTTGTGCCGTCGAAGGACTTCCTCAGGGGATACGCGCCTTCAGGCCAGTGATCGTGTTTTATCCATGGCCTCAGGTCAGGGTGCCCGCCCGGGTTCAGGCCCATAAGGCTCTCTATCTGCCTCTCAAGGCGGTACGCGGCAGGGAAGTGCCTTGCGAGCGTGGGAAAGGACGAGTCCGCGAAGGAGAGCGGCGATTTTATGATTATATAGTCCCGGCCTTCGTTGTACGCGGCATAGACGGCAAAGGCCCTGTCGAAGAATGTCTCGTCAGCGGCCCATTCGGCAACGAGCCTGAAGCCCGCGCCCTTCAATATCTTGGCGGCCTGCGCGAAAAGGGTGCTCCGCACCTCGCAGGCGAGCGCGCCGCGGACGGACGAGTCCATCGTGACCGCGCCCTTGCTTTTGAGATACATGAGGAGGTTCGTTATCTTCTCTGTCATTTTATCAGCAGCTTCAACGCCATATGGAACCAGTCGCTGAGGAACGCGGGCAGGTACAGCCCTATCGCAAGCACAAGCCCCAGGTGCACCAGCACCGGCAGATGCGCCATTTTTACTGTTTTTTGATTCGCGGGCGCATTGCCGAATACCATGGGCATGACCCTCCTGAACATGGCCGCGAAGGCTACCGCTATCCCCAGCAGGAACAGAGGCATTATATAGGGCGCCTCCTTTATCAATGCAGTAAGGATCAGGAACTCGCTCGTGAATACCCCGAACGGGGGCATGCCCGCTATTGCAATGACGCCCAGCATAAGGCCCCAGCCCGCAAGGGGGTTGCCCTTTATAAGCCCTCCGATGCCCGACATCTCCTGGGTGGAGTGCATCTGGGAGGCGTGGCCCGCGGTAAAGAAGATGGCTGATTTGGTAAGCGAATGCACCAGCATATGGAGGAGCCCGCCGAATGTGGCTATGGGCCCTCCGAGGCCGAAGGCGAATGTCGCTATGCCCATGTGCTCTATTGAGGAATACGCGAACATCCTCTTTATATCCTTTTGCCTGAGCAGAGAGAACGACGCGACAAGGAGCGAAAGCAGCCCGAATATCATCATGATATAACCGGCCTTGTTGCTGTGCGTAGCGCCGTCTACCAGCACCTTGCAGCGCACCAGGGCATAAAGGGCGACATTGAGGAGCAGCCCCGAGAGGACGGCGGAAATTGGCGTGGGGCCCTCGCTGTGCGCGTCAGGCAGCCAGTTATGCAGGGGCACCAGGCCGACCTTGGTGCCGTAGCCGACCATGAAGAATATGAATGCGAGAGAAAGGACGGTCGGCTCCAGCTTGTCAGCGACCGCAGAGAGGTTCGTCCATAGAAGGCCGCTCGAGCCCTCGCCGAATATCTTCTCGGAGGCGAAATACAGGAGCACGGTGCCGAAGAGCGCCTGGGCTATGCCCACGCCGCAGAGGATGAAGTACTTCCATGCCGCCTCCACGGCGGACGGCGTCCTGTAGAGGGAGACGAGAAGGACGGTGGAAAGGGTGGCAAGCTCCATAGCTATCCAGAGCACGCCGATGTTGTTCGTAAGGAGCGCGAGCAGCATGGCGAAGATGAAGACCTGGAACATGGCGTGATAGAAGCGCATGCCCTTGTGGCCGACCTTGCCGTGCTTCCTTTCGTGGGCCATGTACTTCCTGCTGAAGACGGCGGTCGTCATCGACACGAATGCGGTAAGCACGCAGAGATAGACGTTGAAGGCGTCCACGAAAAAGAATCCCCCGCCGGTGATGAACGGCCCCTCTTCATATACCCGGAGCGCGAGCGCGACGCTTACGGCAAAGGTGGCGGCCGAGCCCAGGATGTTGAGCTCGGGGGCGTGCCTCCTGTCGCCTTCGAAGGCGAGGATTATCGCCGATATGAGGTTTACTCCTAAAAGAGCGAAGATGACCATTCGGCTCTATTCCTCCTCCTTGAGTTTTTCCATTGCCTTGAGGTCGAGGGTTTCGAACGTCGTGCGTATCTGGAAGAAGAATATCCCGAAGATGAACGCGGCTATGAGGATGTCGAGGGCCACGCCGAGCTCTATTACGAGCGGCATGCCGTAGGTCGCGCTGGTCGCGGCGAAAAACAGGCCGTTCTCCATGGCAAGGAAGCCGATTATCTGCGTGACCGCCTTCTTCCTCGTTATCATCATAAGGAGCCCCAGCATGACTGTCGCCAGCGCGACGGCAAGGGTCGAGCGCGTGACGAGATTAGAAAGCTCCGTTATGGGGGACATCAGGTGGTATGAGAGGATGACCAGAATGATGCCGATGAGCATCGTCGCGGGGATGTTTATCATGGCCTCCACTTCCTTGTGTATCCTCAGGCGGTGTATCAGGAGGTAAAGTATGTAGGGCAGCACTATGACCTTGATCGTCAGGGTCAGGAGAGCCGAGATGTACAGGTGGTGCAGGCCCGCCGTATATCCGACTATGGCCGTGCTGATGGACAGGAGCAGCCCCTGCCACGCGAATATGTGCAGGAGGCCGTAGATCCTCCTCTGCACCAGGAGTCCGAAAGAGGTAAGGAGTATGAGGGCCGCGAGGACGCTGTTTATCTCTGCCGCAAAGCTTGTGCTCATCTAACTCTCCAGTATGAAAAACGAAATCATGCCCAGGGTCGCCAGAAGAAAGGACATGCCGAGGAACTCGGGCACCCTGAAAATGCGCATCTTCGCGAACATGGTCTCTATGAACACGATGAACACGCCTATGAGCGCCAGCTTGAGCACGAGCAAGAGGACGGCCGCCGGCAGCATCCATATCTCGTTAGCGCCGGCTATGCCCCACGGGAAGAAACAGGCGATGCCGAGCGCGGCAAACAGGAAGAGCTTCATCATGTTGGCCCACTCGATCAGGGCCAGGTGCCTCCCGGAATATTCCAGCGTCATGGCCTCGTGTATCATCGTAAGCTCAAGGTGGGTCGAAGGATTGTCAACCGGTATCCTCCCGGTCTCGGCGAGCGCTATCATCACGAACGACATGAGCGCGAAAGCGAGCGACGGCCTGAGCTCTATCGTATGCGAGGTCAGGACGTGCGCCATGTGCGAAAGGGATGTCGAGCTGCTCACGAGCGAGACCGTGAAGACGCTCATCAGCACGGCCGGTTCCGTGAGAGACCCTATCATCATCTCCCTGCTCGACCCCATGCCGCCGAAGGCTGTGCCCGTGTCCATGCCCGCAAGGGCCAGAAAGAACCTTGCTATGGCGAATATGGCGACAAGGGCGATGATGTCGGCCATTGCCGAAAGCGGCAGGTCGACCGATAAAACCGGTATTATGGCGCCCGCAACGACGGCGGAACCGAAGACGATATAGGGCGTCGCGGTGAATATCCATGACGCGTTCTCCGCAAGGACGGTCTCTTTTATGAATAGCCTGGAAAGGTCCCTGAACGGCTGGAGCAATCCCGCTGAGGAGCGCCCCTGCGACCAGCACTTCAAGGCCTTTATCCATCCGGCGAAGAGCGGCGCGCCGATGAGCACGGTCATTACCTGAAGGCACTCTATCAATACGGGGTACAGGCCCTCTCTCATGAGAACACCAACAACGCGATGAGAGTAATGAAAGAGTAAAGGAGATACAGCTGTATCTTGCCGTGCTGAAGTCTTGAGGCCCTCCTGGCGAGCCAGAACGCGGCGTCCGAGAAAGGCTTGTAGAGTATGTGCCAGACCCGGTCCCTTATCTTGAGATGGTAGAGGAACCGGTTGTTGAACATCGGGAAGTAGGGGTTGACGCCGGACTTGACGCTCTCTTTTATGTTGAATAGAAACCCGTAGAGCCTCCTCGTGGGCATGGAAAACGAGGTGGAGCTGTACTGCATCCTGCTGGTAACGTAGCCGAAGCCGCAGTCCCATGCCGGCGCCCTTCTCACGGGCGTTGTCCTCGACCTGAATATGACATAGACCGAGAGTATTATCGCGAAGAGGCCAAAGAAGACGAGGGGGGCCGAGTATGACGCCCTGTCAGCGGCAACTGGCGTGAGCCAGATCGGAAGCGATTCCGCGGCCGAAAGAGATATTTTAGTCCCTATGAGCCCCTCGGGGATAATGTCCATCCAGCCCAGTACGTAAGTAGGGAATACGCCGAGCCCGAGGCATGCCGAGGCCGCAAGGAGCATGCCCAGGCGCATGGGCCAGGCGACTTCATGGACCTGCACCTGCTGGTTGCTCCTCCACTGGCCGAGAAAGGAGACGCCGTAGACCTTGACGAAGCACCGCGCGGCGAGCGCGGCAGTAAGGGCCAGGAGCGCGGCGCCGAGCGGTATGAGCAGGTTTAAAAGGCCGCTCGGGAGCGCAGGGGAGAGAAGGAAGCTCTGGAAAGTAAGCCACTCTGAGACAAAGCCGTTAAAGGGCGGCAGGCCCGCAATCGACAGGCATCCGACGAGGAAAAGCGGCGCGGTCCACTTGAGCTTGTGAATGAGCCCTCCCATATGCTCCATATTGCGCTGGTGAGTCGAGTGAATGATGGCTCCTGCGCCCATGAAGAGAAGCCCCTTGAACATGGCGTGGTTCAATGAATGGTAGAGCCCAGCTATGAGCGCGAGCGAGGCCAGGAGGCCCATCTGGAAAGAGGTGAATATCATCGCGAGCCCGATGCAGACGAATATTATCCCGACGTTCTCGACCGACGAATAGGCGAGCAGCCTTTTAAGGTCGTTCTGCATCAGGGCGTAGATAACGCCCATTATCGCGGAGAGAAGGCCGAAGACAAGCACGACCCCGCCCCACCACCAGTCGGTTATCTCAAGGAGGTCGAAGGAGACCCTGAGCATGCCGTAGACGGCGGTTTTGAGCATGGCCCCGCTCATG
>Ga0209323_10003862_pt1 | contig 9961 bp, 20 predicted proteins | sample Rifsed19ft2_FD_184014 | JGI IMG/M metagenome (GOLD analysis project Ga0209323, IMG submission 184014) | Soil microbial communities from Rifle, Colorado, USA - sediment 19ft 2 (version 2) | ecosystem: Environmental > Terrestrial > Deep subsurface > Rock core/Sediment | place: Rifle, Colorado...
AATCTCAAAAGGAGATGCCGAACCTCTTCGACCAGTCGTCTTGACGTGGAAGAGTAAGAAATACGCCCAAGCTTGTTTACATAACCATCTGTAGAAAACAGACACCTCAAGAACACGGACACATTGCTTCTCGTGGAGGTAAACACGGCCGTTGGAATGAACTTGGTTCTGCTTCTACTTCCATACAGTCCGTGGGTCTCCAAAAAAGTCATCAGCGGGGACCTGGCCATCGTACCATGCCGTCTATTTCTCTTAACCACGCGATGTGTATACGGCCCATGAGCCACCATGTCCATGGCGACCCCACTCTTCTCTCCGAGGGCCTTCAGCGCCCCAGCAAAATCTTCAACAACTTCCCTATCAGCGTTCGTGAATGAGACCTGGGGGCCGCAGTGTCCATCCCCAATCATGTAAGCCAGCAGTTTCAACTCCTCGTCTTCCATTTTCTTCGTACCCCAGACATCCAACTCTCTTGGAGTAGCGATAAAGTCCGAACCAGGTAGCAACTTAGCAGCAGGAACCCAGCCGAGCGGAGTCAACAGAGGATGCTCCGGTGTAACAAGGATACTCCTCCCAGTTCTCGTCTCGACCCTAACCATTCCGTCCGAGGGTAACTCATAATGTGCCACGGCAGGCAGCGATACAAATCCATCGCGCCTCAGCCCGACCACGGCGGCCTCTCTGGCCGCCACCACTTGCGACGCAGCAGGCCAACGACCATCTGGAAGCAAGATGCGGGTATCTGGCCCGACGCACTTACCCCCGCCGCGGTTCCCCGTCACAAGGATAATTCTCCCCTCCCCCAGCATCTGGGTCAGCGCCTCCTTCATCCGGCGTTTCCTCGACACGTCGGCCTCGTCCATCAGAAGGCGTCCTCCAGGGAGGACACCGTGCGCCTGGCAGCCTTGCGGTGCGCCGTGACCACCTCAACGTACAAGATAGAGTCACGCAGCTTCTCCAGGAGCAGGACCTTCATGTCCACACCGGCATAAGTCACGAACGCCCGCTTGAATACTCTGGACTCGCTCGGCGAAAACACCCGGTCCCCATGGTCCTTGCAGTAGTCGAGAACCTCCAGAAAAGCCTGAGTCGTTTCCTCCCTGGACATGAGCTTGCTGACGAGGACATACCATTCATCCAGGGGAATGTTCTCATCGGAAACTATCCTCGCTATGGTCTCATCGTAGAACTCGCCGAGCCGCTGGCCAGCCCGCTGCTTCAGCTCAACTTGGTTCCGGCTGTCCTGGTCCTCCGGCATCAACCACCTCCTGAACCTGCCTCCCGGCTACAATCTCCCGGGCACGCTTTCTGGCCAACTCCCTTCGACTCCCAACGACGAACTCTTGCTGCATGGCCTCGATGAGTTCCGCCGAGAAGTTAGGATTGAACGGGATGTTCGTAAGCAGGATGCCCAACTGGTCCATCCAGAACTGGTAACGGGACAGTATCCGAAAGTAAAGCGAGAGCAGTTTGGAGTGATACTGAGAATCGTCCGGAATCAACGCCCCTGCGCTCTCCACGAGGATAGCAATGTCGTAATCGAAATCGTTCTTGGAACCACGCCTCTCGGCCAGCGCTTCCATGCGAAAGTACAAGTCGCCAGTGATAAGTGTGTGAGCCCGGTTCAACGTTTCCGCCAGGGACAGTGCATCGAGATTGTTCCAGTCACGGACAACCGAGTTCAGTAGGCGGCGGGCATCCATCATCGAGTTCTCCAGATTGATGATGAATTGGACATCCTTCTCCTCGGTTCTTTCAACAGAAGTCTTCGCCTCAGTCGCCATCAGTCCCCTCCTCGTCACTCAAATCGTCCTCTTCGTCCTCTTCACCTTCGCCACCACGAAGGGGCGCCATGATATGGGTGAACGAGACCCCGAGTTCCCTGGGATGCTCCCGGACGATTTTACATCTGGCCAACTTCCCCATGACCGCTCCGATAATGGGTGCAAGGACCGTGTTATAGTACATCTCATGCCGCTGGTCTTCAACTGCCCTCAGACCAACCTGGAGATGCTCCATGGCCACGTCGCTGGAAGATTCCGTGGCGCCTCCCACACTAATTCGATACACGAAAACTCGGTCAGAAGTCTTCACAACGGCCATCCGGATGCGCGGGGCGCTATAGGCCTTCAGAAATGCCCGCAACTTGTAAGAAGTCTTCTTGTCTTTGTCCTTCACATCAGCCTCGAATTTGGCCAAGGCCGAAGCCGCAGCACTCAACAGACGGTGTCCGGCACGAACACGCTCGGCCAGCGGGAGGGTGTGGTCCTGAAACGCCTTGAACTCGTCCTCAATGGCATCTGTAGAGACCGAGATGAACCTCCGCCTCTGCAATGCCTGCATTGACGGCGGAGGCTGTTCCTGATTCTGAGGTTCCTCGGGAAACAATGTAGCCACGGCTTAGCCCTCCATCTCTTCCAGGGTTCTGGCCAGGTTCTCGGCACTGTCGGCGGTATCGTCGGCCGCGGTCCTTCTCTCGGGCTTCTTCTTCCGTTTCAAGATGTCCAATAGCTTCCTGGGTTTCGTGGGTTCTTCCCTGGGAGGAAGAGATTCCTGCACCGGGATAAGACCATAGCGCACCGGAGGCTTCTCATCGTCCTCTGGCCGCTTCCGGACGTGCCGTCTAATGACTGGCATCTTCCCCCCTACCCCCCAGGAACGTCTCCACGAACCTCTTCCTGGAGAACCCGCGCATCCTCTCCAGGAATGACTTTGGCGCAAACCCTTGGACCCCATGCAGGACGAAGTCCTCGACCGTCTCACAGGCCTTGCACTTAACCTGAAGCGTCTGGGACTCCGCCACGTAGGTCACGACCGTTCTCTGAAAGGACCGACAGACAGGACATAGCAGGCGATGCCCGGTGTTCTTACTGCTTGCCGCGACCGGCCCTGCCGATGCAGTTTTCTGGACAGTATCAAGATAGGTGTCCAGGATGTCGTCTTCTTCCTCAACCACTTCTTTCTCAGTCACTTTTCAGCCTCCTCAGGAGATATCTTCTGAGGCCCGGGCTGCTCGATAGGAGTCTCGCGGAAGGTCTTGATGGCGTCGAGCTTGCGCAAGAACTCCTCGGAGAACACGTCCGAGCTGGCCGCGACCTCTCCGCGCCACTGCTGGAGCAGGCGTGCCATGCCCTCCATTGCAACAATCTCCTTGGGGAACTCGTCCGGGTAAAGAGTCTTGGAGAACAGGACAAAGTAGACTCGTGCATTTCCAACCTCCCTTCCAAGAGTATCCCGGATTCCGGGCCTGGCCAGAAATGCCGCGGTTTCCCCCGAACTCAGCTCCAGAGGAGTCCCCCGAACAATGAAAAACCTGTCTCTGGCCATGCTCTCAATCATGAATGGCGACGCGGTGACCAGGAGAGTGGTCGTCCCAGAACCGCCTACCTTCTCGATGTCTTGCTTGCTGAGGAACCGCTTCGCAGCATTGTATCCACCAACAAAAACTACTCCGAGATAAGCCCCCCACCCTGGGTCATAGACCACTTCGGCACGAGAATCGAACATGGTGAAAATCTCCGTCTCTGTGATGACCATCGGACTGTGAAACTTCACCGTGGTCATGAAAGTCACGAAGATGGCAAAGAAACACAACAGCATGATAAGGATGAAGTCCAGGACCAGCATCCGGACGGTTATTGCCGCCGTCAAGACCAACACGATGATGCCAATGATGACCATGGCAATAAGTGACAGCTTGTCCTTGGTCCACCGTTTTTCGGGCATCTACTTGATTCGCTCCGCGTCCGCTGCCTTGGTAGTCTCGTCATCTCCAGAAGAAAAGAACAGCTTTTTTGCGGTCTCCTTGGGAGTGCTCTTCCGCATGGCCGCGGCCAGGACCCGGATTTCCTTGATGAACCTCTCGCCGCCCTGGTGGGCCCAGCGCCGGGTCTCCGCCATAAGCCTGGCGTACTTGTCCACGATGAACGCCTGCTCCTCGCGCAGGCGCTGCGAGTCCTGCCCGTGAAGGGAATCAAGAAGGGAGAAGTGAAGCAGGCTGTCCCCCTTGGGAATGAACCCGCTGAACGAGGTCCGCACGGCTTGGTCGTGCTCGTGGGCGGCGAGACCGGCCAGCAACGCACCGGGAATAGGTTGCGTGGGTGAGTAGATGAGGAGAGCCTTGCGAGCGAACCGTTCCGTGGACGCCTTCGGGACGAAGAGAGCGTCCTTGTCCGAAATGGACGTGCCCCCCCAGGCACCGCCGCCGACAAGGTAGAGGCTCTGAGGCGGAAACGGGTCTCCGCCGAGGTCGGTCTCCGCAAGGGGCTGAAGCGTGCTTGCGCTCTGCCGCATGGCCGACTCCGTGATAACGACCACCGACTTGGCCCGGATGTAGAGCAGGCCATAGTACCCTGCGAACCAGAGGACGGCTGCGCCCATGGCAAGAAGCAACACCAGGGGAACATTGGCACTGGTCGAAAGAGGTCTCAATACGAGCAGGAGGACGATGACTCCGGCAAAGAGCAAGTAAGAACGCGAGAGACGCACGGTGAGTCTGTTTCCGCGTGGAGTATTTAAAGCTTGCTCGGCCTAAGGCATCCTTTTCTCACGGATGACCAGGAACGAGCGGACCGCAAAGCGGACGATGAGTGGAATTCCGATGAGAAGGAATATGACCAACTCTGCGTTGGCAGGACTCATGTACGCCAGGATGAAGGTGAGAAGAAAGACCGCATAAATCGCAATCAAGTAAGCGAGACCAGCAACGTCAAGGACCTGCGCAAGAGTGACCGAGTCGCTATTCCGGGGTCGCATTTTCGTCCTCATTATAAAATTGGCAAATAGGACAATTCCTGAGTTCTGCTGCGACGGAGGCGTCGTTCATGCGAAGAGAAACTCCCCACACCGACCCGCAGCTTTCGCAAGTGACATCGAGGAAACGACGTTTTGACATCGACTTACACCTCGTACAGTCTATCGAGATGGTCCAGCTCGTAGACGCGAGCCCTGTCGCCCACTTTGCAGACAAGAATGAATAGTTTGATGAGCAGCCAGGCCGTAAGGACCATCACCGCGCCGACAACAGACCAGAGAACCAGAGCCTCAACGCGCAGATAGTCGGCAACCCTTGTGCTCACGATGGGATGCGTCATATAGTATCTCACCGAGGCCAGAACACCGCTGTCAACGGTCCAGAAAAACATGATGAAGAAATACGTCGTAAGAAACCCAAGGAAATTGACCAGCGCCCGGTTGTACAACTTCTTGTCTTCTGGATTCTTCATGCGCTCCTTGGTCATGACCATCGCTACCTTCATCCGGAGGAAGCCTCCAGTAATGCCACCAACATTCTTTGCCTGGCGCATGGAGAACTGCATTCAATCCTCTTTGGGGTCGGAGATACTTGAAGGTTTCCCCAGCTTGACGTGCATGCTCTCGTGAAACAGAAAGGCTGCCAAGAGAACGAAAAAGAGTACCTTCACCGATTGTACCGTGAACCCGCTGTAAAGGGCCCCATGGTCAAAGAAGGCCAGCAAAAGAAGGCCCACCGAGATTGCCAGCAACACGAACTTGATAACGACCCTGGAAACCAGTCCGCCTTGGCAGCGTTCACCAGGAAGTTTCAGTCTCTTGTGCATCTTGCACCAGATGACCGCAACCGGCCGTGGCTCTACTTTTCCGGCCATATAGGGTCGGCGGTCCTCTCCCGGGTCATCCTTCACTTCGCGGTCTCCCCGTTTTCCGGTTTCCTATTGGAAAAGAGGGCAATTCCAACCAACAGCAGAATGACCGACAGTGGTCCAGTTCCGAACACGAACCATCGATGCAAATCCATAGCGGTTCCTACCCACGGGTTCGGACCGGAATAGGGATACAGGGCGGCATACCGGACATCGTAAGGAGTTAGCAACCAGAGAACGAGAAGCGCAATGATGGTGATGAACATCAGCACGAACCCCGCCATGAACAAGTTGAAAGCTACCCGTTCTCGATTCACTTTTTCGCCTCCTTGAAGACGACTTCGCGGGCTTTCAATATCGCCTGGATTGCGGCGAGCTTGCTCTCGGCTCTCTTGACTTTGTCCGCCGAGATGCGGTAAGGATTTTTCCAGGCTTGGACAGCACGCTTCCAATGCTTGCGACAGTATTCACTGGAATCCAAAGCACACCCGCCCCTGGCACCGGCATCCTCCAGACCACAGTCTACCAGCCTCGCAACTTTTTTGTACTTGGCCTTCATCTTCTCGTACTGGTTATAGAAAAAGCATGCCTGCCTGTACAAGCTCTCCGGGCTCTCGAACTCGATGGGCTCTGGATACGACATTCAGTACCTCTCCGGAAACTCGAAGTCGCAGCGACATCCCCGACAATGCTGCTCCACAGCGGAGCCTATCCACTCGTCCAGGTCCACCAGAGCCATCCGATTCGGACTACCGTTCTTCTGAAGCACGACAACGGCGATACGCTTGCCTTCTTCCAAGGCTTCTTTCCTGGCCTTCTCGAAGAATCTCCAGCCAGGAACGCGCTTCAGCTTCTTGTACTCAACGAACAGGAGCCCGGTCTCCTTGATGTCGGCCTTCGTCCCAGTCGCCCGGGTCATACCGCTGAGCGGGTTGCGATGCGCCTTCGGGAAGAGAGGCAGCAGGATTTCAGCCAGACGACGCTCTCCGGCCTTCCAGGCTTTATCAGCCATTCCAAGCCTCCCGGAGTTCCTTGTCTGTCCGGCGCTCGACAGTGATGCGTATCTTCCTATCTGTGATGAAGCCCTCATACATTGCGCTTGCTTCAAGAGCGTAAGGTGTCTCTACCTCGACCTCCAAACTACCGTCTGGCAGATAGCGAACCGTCACAACGGGGTCCTTGTCTGTCATGCGGTCTTCCTCCGTCGCTGTATCTCGCCACGAAGAAGGACAAGTAACCTCGCGTCCCGAAGCTGCCTTGCTCCTGCTACGGCAGCTTCATAGCTCTCCAGCGCAATCTTCATCCTTATCTCGGCAAGTGGATTCACACAGGAATCAAGAAATGCGCCTCTGTACCGCACAAAATCGGCCCCATAAGACGCATCGTACTCCTCCCATATCGCATTGAACTTCTTCGCTGCCATCTTTCTCACAGGCACATCGTAAGCGTCGCCCATCTACGTCGCTTCCTCCGCCAAGAGCTGCTTCAGCCGCTTCACCACGGCACGCATGACCAGGTCGTACAGCAGCTTCAGGTCGAGCTTGTCTCTCCGGGTCACGATGTCTCGCCAGTTCTCTTCCCAGCCATCCTCGTAGACGAGCTGGGCCACAACCGGGACCAGCTTCATGGAACGCTCCGAGCCTGCCCCGACCAGCTCGTGGAACTTCTTGTCGATGCGGGCCTTCGGCCAAAACTCCTCGACCAGGTCGGGCTCCGACGATACGTATTTCTTGACGCCCCAGGCCGTCTTTAGGGCTTCCTTGAACTCGTCGCGGACAAGTTTCGCATAGAGCTGACGGCTCCACCGGTTGTAGTGGTCATAGGACTTGATGACAATCCCCTCGGGCATGCCCGGATATATCTGCGAGACCTCCAGGAGCGCCTTCAGGCTTTCATGAGTCCACCGGTCGTTGCCCTGATAGAGAATAGGCACGAAGGACAACCCCAGACCCTCGAACATCTGCTTGGCCACGTTGGCCGACACGAACCGACCGCGCAGCTCGCCGCCATCGAAGTCCGGCGCATTGGCCCAGGTCCACACGTCGATGCCAATGGCCTGAAGCGGAACAGGATACTTGATGGTATGAGCCAAGCCCTCACCGAAGCCTTCCAGGAAGTAGACCGCCTCGGGCTTCAAGTCGTCCGGCTTCACCCGCTCCAGAATCCACTCGGCGACCTTCCGATGCAGGTGTTTCTTTGGAATCAGGTCGATGGAGCCCAGGACGACGTGATGCGTTCCGAAGACGATTTGACCATCGCGCAGAGCAAAGCGAACGTTAGAACCGTCCACCTTCTCACTAATGACCAGGTCGTTGCACTGAAGGATGCCCTCGTTCTCCTCATCGCCGAGAGTCTTGATTTTCGGGTACTCGCAGAACGGATGAGAAGGCATCAACGGTCCCCCACGACAGACTTCACAAGTTCTCTCAGCGCTTCCCGCTTCTTCTCAGCCTCATCACCGACAACGCCCTCCGGCTTTGTGGTCCTCACCTCGCTGGACTGTGTTTCCTCGAAGACTCCTTTGGAATCGGGCGTCTTTACCTTAGGCTTGAAAGGATTCCAACTACGTGTCCCGATAGAAACCTCCCCGGTCAGTGCCCTCTTAGACGCAGGCGTCGGCACGTAGAGGATGAACCGGTATACGACCGAGCGGCAGATTGGACAGAACACGGACTTCCCATCCTCCAAATGCTCCCGGCAGAACTGGAACGTCTCCTTGCACTTGGGACAAGTCGTCATGACGTAAGACTCAGGAACATCGCCCATGGTCAACTTCATGTGGCAGGAGAGGTATTTGAAGGTTGTCCAGAAAGATGGAACCAAGCACGTCCCACCAGGCCGGTTAAGGTACGCAGAAACCCTTCAGGAGCAAACCCCGATTCGTCTGCCACCGCACCAGGGCCAGGAATCGAACCTGGCTATCAACCGTACTTGGCGCCAAGTGAGTTTAGGAGGCGGACCTATTTGAAGGTTCTGCTTGAACTATGTTGTTCAAAACCTTTAAATATGGCAAGGCGCTTGAAACTGTCCATGAGAATAACGCCCAGAACGGTCTTTCTCTTAGTGGCCACGTCTGGGGCCGTCCTCTTGTTTTTTGGAACGAGTTTTATTTTTCAGGTACTTGGCGTCTTCTTCCTTACAGTGGCAGGCATCCTCGCAGTGCGGAGGCGCTGACCATGCCAACCAAAGTCCGCCGTCATCTCCGAAAGCAACCCGGTCTTCTCTTCGCCCACAGACGCGACGTAGGTCGAACTCCTCCGCCGTCCGATAGGAACCTGCTCGCGCCCAGGATTGATGCACGCAGGAACGCCCTCAAGAACAAAGTCGGAATAGGCTCCAAAGCCGGAACTCCATTGACAGATGCAGACATCGAACGGGCCGAAGCCGCTACCCACATCGACTCAGCAGAGCACAATGCTTACCAAAACGTGCAAGCCTGGGGACATGCATCGGGTTACATTTCGGAAGCCGAGGCCCAAGTCATCTACATTGCTCTCGGAGACGTGGGGTCACAGGCCAACGGCGGGTGGAGGGCGGGAACTGACCTGGCCACAAAACTCGTCGTCATACAGGTTATCACCGAGCTGTTCAAAATCAGGCTGGGTCTTGGAGAGCACTAACCATGCGAAAACAACTCATCGTCTTGACAGTCTTGTTCGTCGCCGCAGCGCTCATCGGAGGAAGTCAACTGGCTCTCATTAGCTACAACATCGAGATATACGGATATATCGACAAAGGCAAAACCGTCCTTTCCTTTACAGGGCCAAGTTCATTTGGATGGTCAGCTATTTACCTGTCATCCAGTATCGGGGTGCCCGTACAGAGAGAAGGGTATATCAATGGCGCATCTGTCCACCTGGGAGCGGTAGAAGCTGCAAGCCCACACCCCGGAGTCGTTCCCGACAATAAGATGTTGGTCAAGATTATAATTGCAAGAACATGCGGCACCAACGCAAACGTTCCTGTTTCTCCCATAGTGTTTGGGCAAAAAATGGTTACCCTTAGAGGAGGTAGCGGAAATTGGTTCGACTTCACCATGAACCAAGTTGGCGACCTCCCAACCCGCGTATCCTATAAACTCAGATTGTGTCTCTTCGTCATGGTTGACTTGAACGATGATGGAAAGGGTATGACATTCAGAATGTTTTATGACCCCTGGGACGCCGAATCTCCCGTTGACCGCTTTGGCATCAAAATACTGGGACAGAACGAGTTTCCCAGACCCGGAACCCCCGGAGGAACGCCTCCGGGAGGCGGCGGGTGCATCAGGGCAAGCACGCCCTGCCCCGTAGGCTATCCGATAGCTTACGTTTAAATAATTGACTGCCCCCTTCCAGCCG
>Ga0209323_10003863_pt1 | contig 9961 bp, 9 predicted proteins | sample Rifsed19ft2_FD_184014 | JGI IMG/M metagenome (GOLD analysis project Ga0209323, IMG submission 184014) | Soil microbial communities from Rifle, Colorado, USA - sediment 19ft 2 (version 2) | ecosystem: Environmental > Terrestrial > Deep subsurface > Rock core/Sediment | place: Rifle, Colorado...
TTCGCGCGGTCGATCTCGGCGGCGCGCGGCGCGATCTCCTTCAGGGCGAAGTCGCGCACCGTGGCGCGCAGCATGTCGATGGTCTCGCCGTGCGCGAAGCGCAGGAACTGGAATTCCATGCCTCACTCCGGCGTGTCGGGTGTGTCGGGGAGCATCATCAGCGTCTGCAGCATCGTCGCCACGGGCTTGCCGTCCTCAGCGTACACCTCGCCGCGCGCCACCGTGAGGCTGCGGCCCGGCCTCAGCACCTCGCCGCGCGCCGGGGCGAGGATGTTGATCTTGTATTCGACCGTGACGAGAGAGGAGCCGGCGGGCATCAGGCTGTAGGCGGCGTAGCCGCAGGCGGTGTCGGCGATCATGCCGATCACCCCGCCGTGGACGTAGCCTTTCTGCTGCGTGAGATCGTCGCGGTACGGCAGCGCGATCTCGGCGTAACCGGGCTCTACCACGGTGAGCTCGGCCCCGATCAGCGCCATGGCCTTCTGGCGGCCGAAGCTCGCGCGCACGCGCGCGGCGAAGCCCGGGTCGACCGGCTGGAACTTCGCCCTGGGGGCGTCCATCGCCCAAGCCTATGTTACGTTTACGTAAACGTCAACCTCGGCGGCGCGCCACCAGCTGCTTGCGCACCCGGCGCTCGAACGCCGCGATCTCGGAGAGCTGCGCCTCGAGGTCGGCGCGCTGCTGCGCCAGGCTCGCCTTGTGGGATTCCAGCACGGCGAGGAAGCGCTCGAGCTGCGGGCGCTGGTCGCGGCCCGGCTCGTACATGTCGATCAGCTCGCGGATCTCGGACAGCGCGAGCCCCAGGCGCTTGCCGCGCAGCGTGAGCTTCAGACGCGTGCGGTCGCGCGGCGTGTAGATGCGGCGCTGGCCCTCGCGCCCCGGCGCGAGCAGCCCCTGGGCCTCGTAGAAGCGGATCGCGCGCGGCGTGACGTCGAACTCGCGCGCCAGATCGCCGATCGAATACTCCGCGCGTTCCTTTTCGATCGTCGGCATGTTAGGGTGCGCGCGGATTCTACCGCTTCCACCGTGAGCGCCGCCCCGTCCCTCGAGTATCCGTTCGGCGAAATGCCGGCGCCCGGCGCGACCCTCGAGGTCGCGCCGGGCGTGCGCTGGCTGCGCATGCCGCTGCCGTTCAAGCTCGACCACATCAACCTGTGGCTGCTCGAGGACGAGCTCGACGGTGCGCCCGGCTGGACGATCGTGGATACCGGGATCGGCGACGCGGGCACGCGCGCGCTGTGGGAACGGATTTTCGAGGCCTGTCTCGACATGCGGCCGGTGCGCCGCATCATCGTGACTCACTACCACCCGGACCACGCGGGCAACGCCGCGTGGCTCACGCAGCGCTTCGGCGCCGAGCTGTGGATGACGCAGGCCGAGTACCTGACGGCGCACGCGGTGCGCGAGAGCCTCGCCGGCTATACCACCGAAGCGGTGCTCGAGGTGTTCCGACGCAACGGGCTCGCCGAGGAGCGGCTCGGCGGCATGGCGGCCCGCGGCAGCAACCGCTATGCGCAGCTCGTCCCGGAGTTTCCCCGCTCGTACCGCCGCATACTCGAGGGCGACCTGGTGCGCATCGGCGGGCGCGCATGGCGCGCCATCGTCGGCCACGGCCACGCGCCCGAGCACCTGACGCTCTACTGCGAGGCGCTCGGCGTCGCGATCGCGGGCGACATGCTGCTCTCCACCATCTCGACCAACGTGAGCGTGTGGTCGATCGACCCGGAAGGCGATCCGCTGCGCCTGTTCCTCGAATCGGTGGCGCGCTACCGGGAGCTTCCTGCGGGCACGCTGGTGCTGCCCTCGCACGGCAGGCCCTTCCGCGGCGCGCACCAACGGGTGGCGCAGCTCGAAGCGCACCACGAGGCGCGCCTCGCCGAGCTGGAGGGCGCGCTCGCCGGCGGGCCGAAGAGCGCAGGCGAGCTTCTCCCCGTGATCTTTCCGCGGCGCCTGGACGTGCACGAGACGTTCTTCGCCATGGGCGAGGCGATCGCGCATCTGCACTACCTCTACTACGCCGGGCGGATCGGGCGAGCGTCGGGCGCAGACGGCGTCATGCGCTACGCGCCGCGCGCCGGCGCCGCGCGCGCCGCGGCATGACCGGCGACCCCGCCGCCCTGGCGCGCGCCTGCCACGAGGCCGCCGAGCGCTCGGCGAGGATCCTGGGCGATTTCGCGCAGAAGTCCGCCGCCGGCCTTTCGTCGGCGGTGCGCGACGAGCTGGGCATTGCCAAGGCGTTCATGGACCTCTACGCGCGCGCGGCGGCCGACCCGAGCGTGATGGCGGCGCTGTCGGTGAATCTCTGGGTCGACTACTCGCGCCTGTGGCACTCGAGCTGGATGAAGCTCTTCGGCGTGGACGCGCGGCCGGTCGCCGAGCCGGCGCAGGGCGACTCGCGCTTCAAGGACGACGACTGGTCCGAGCACTTCGTGTTCGACCTGCTCAAGCAGTCCTACCTCATCGCCGCGCGCCACATCCAGCACGCCGTGGCGGGCGTGGAGGGGCTGCCGGAGGACTCGGAGAAGAAGGTCGCGTTCTTCACGCGCCAGTACGTGGACGCGCTCTCGCCGACCAATTTCGTGCTCACCAATCCCCAGGTGCTGCGCGAGACGGCGGCCTCGGGCGGCCAGAACCTCGTGAGGGGCCTCAACAACCTGCTCGCCGACATCGAGAAGGGGAACGGCGAGCTGCGCATCTCGATGACCGACGAAGCCGCCTTCCGGCTCGGCAGCAACGTCGCCACCACGCCGGGGAAGGTCGTCTACCAGAACGATCTCATGCAGCTCATCCAGTACCAGCCGGCCACCGCGGACGTCTACCGGCGCCCGCTCGTCATCGTCCCGCCCTGGATCAACAAGTACTACATCCTCGACCTGCGCGAGAAGAATTCCTTCATACGCTGGGCGGTGCAGCAGGGCCGCACGGTGTTCGTCGTCTCCTGGGTCAATCCGGATGGGCGTCTCGCGCAGAAGGGCTTCGACGACTACATGCTCGAAGGGCCGCTCGCGGCGCTCGACGCGGTCGAGCGCGCGACCGGCGAGACAAAGGTCGATTTCATCGGCTATTGCCTCGGCGGGACGCTGCTCGGGGGCACGCTCGCCTACCTCGCGGCGAAGGGCGAGGACCGGGTCGGCTGCGCCTCGTATTTCGTGAGCCTGCTCGATTTCTCGCAGCCGGGCGAGCTGGGCGTGTTCATCGACGAGGAGCAGGTGGCGAACCTCGAGCGGCGCATGAACGAGCGCGGCTATCTCGAGGGCTCGGAGATGGCGGGCACATTCAACCTGCTGCGCGCGAACGACCTGGTGTGGTCGTTCGTGATCAACAACTATCTGCTCGGAAAGGACCCGTTTCCCTTCGACCTCCTGTACTGGAACTCGGACTCGACCCGCATGCCCGCGCGCATGCACAGCTTCTACCTCAGGAACATGTACATCCGGAACCTGCTCGGCGTGCCGGGGGGGATCTCGCTCGCCGGCGTGCCGGTCGATCTCTCGAACGTGAGGCTGCCGTCGTACTTCATCTCCACCGTCGAGGACCACATCGCGCCGTGGAAGACCACCTACCGCGGCGCGCGCTACCTCGGCGGCGCGGTGCGGTTCGTGCTCGGCGGCTCGGGCCATATCGCGGGCATCGTCAATCCGCCGGCGGCGAAGAAATATCACTACTGGACGAACGAGGCGTTTCCCGAATCCGCCGACGCATGGTTCGCCGGCGCGGCGCAGCATCCCGGGTCCTGGTGGGAGGACTGGCAGGCATGGATGGACGCGCACAGCTCGAATGAGCCGAGGGTGCCGGCGCGCGTGCCGGGCGAGGGCGGGCTCAAGGCGCTCGAGGATGCGCCGGGCAGCTACGCGATGCTCAGGCTCGGGAAGTCATAGCGGGAGGTCGCGCGGCTTGCGCGGCGCGCGCGCTGCGAGCCGGTCGTAGAGCCACCCGGGAGTCGCTCGCAGAACCAGCGACGCGAGCGCCATCTGCCAGGGGATCACCGCGAGCCTGCGGCGCGCGGCGATCGCGCGCGCGATGCGGCGCGCGGCCTCGTCAGGCGAAAGCAGGAAGGGCATCCGGTACTTGTTCACGCGTGTCATCGGCGTGTCCACGTAGCCGGGGCAGACGCACACCACGGAGACGCCGCTGCCGTGCAATTCCGCGCGCAGGCTCTCGAGGTAGGCGATCGTCGCCGCCTTCGAGGCGCTGTAGGCGCCGGCGCCGGCGAGGCCGCGGAATCCCGCCACGCTTGCGATGCCGGCGAGCGTGCCGCGCCCCGCTTCGCGCATCGCGGGGGCGAAGGCGGCAAGCGTGGCCGCGAGACCGGCGACGTTCACGTCCAGGACGCGCTTGAGCTTTTCGATGTCCGCGAGATCGTCGCCGCGGGTGCCGATCGAGACCCCGGCGCCGGCGATGACCAGGTCGGGCGCGCCGAAGCGCGAGACGAAATTCTGCGCCGCCGCGGCGAGCGCCGGCGTATCGGAGACATCGAGCGGGTAGATTGCGCTTCGGCCGGGCAACGAAGCGGCCAGCGCCTCGAGCGGCTCTCGCCGCCTGGCGATCAGACCGAGCACGCAATCCGGGGATGCGTATCGCCGCGCCAGCGCCTCGCCGATGCCCGAGGAGGCGCCGGTGATGACGACGCGCACTATTTCTTGCGTCGCTCGGCCGCGGCGCGCTCGAGCAGGATTTCGACCACGCGCATCATCTCCTTCACGCCGCCCGCCATGCGCGCCGAGGTGAGATATTTCCCGTCGATGACGAAGCTGGGCACGCCCTTCACGCCGTAGAGCTCGAGCGCCTTCTTGGAGGCTTCGACCTTGGCCTTGATCTCGGCCGAGTGCCACAGCTCCTGAAAGCGCTTCGCGTCCACGCCGTTGCCCGCGACCCACGCCACGACGTTCTTTTCCTCATTGAGCTGCCTGCCGTCGAAGTGGTGGTTGTCGTAAATCGGCCAGTGCAGCCGTGCGATCTCGTTCATCGCGCCGAGCGCGTAGAAGGTGCGGGCGAAGGATTCCGAGCTTTCCGTGAACACCGCGGGCACGCGCGCCATGGCGATCGCCGGGCCCGCCTTCGCCAGCCACTTGGCGATGTGCGGCTGCGACTCGTAGCACACCGGGCAGCCGTAGTAGAAGAACTCGATCACTTCGATGCGATCGCCCGTGGCGACCGCGCGCGGCGGGCTGAGCTCCTGGTAGTCGCGCCCGGGGACCAGCTGCTGCGCCTGGGCCGACGTGCCGGCAAACGCCGCCGCGGCGATCACGACAAAGCGCGAGAAATGGGCCGTCACGGATTTCCCCCGCCGGTCAGTCTACCCCGATGCCTCGGGCGAAAAAAGCCTATTTCTGCCTGCGCACCACCTCGATCAGGTAATCGACGGTGGCGAGCATCCCCTCGCGCGTGCGGCCCTGCTCCGGGCTCACCGTGTAGCGGCCGTGCACCGCGAGCGCCGGCGTGCCCTCGATCTTGTAGGCGGCGGAGAGCTGCGCCGCGCGGCGCACCTTGCTCTGCACGCTGAAGGATCTCGAGACCTCGTCGAATTTCTTCACGTCGACGCCGTTCTTTTCCAGCCAGTGGGCGAGCGCCTGCGGGTCGTCGGTGCGCAGCCGCTCGCGGTGGATCGCGTCGAAGAACGGCCGGTGCACCCTGTCGAGAACGCCGAGCGCCTCGAACGAGTAGAAAGTGGCCGCATCGCGCGCCCAGCGCTCGTTGAACACCGCCGGCACCCGGCGCAACTGTGCGTCGGCGGGCAGCTTCGGGGCCCACTTCTCGACCAGCGGCTCGAGGTTGTAGCAGTGGATGCAGCCGTACCAGAAGAAGTAGATGACCTCGATCTTGCCGTTCGTCTCGACCGGCTGCGGTGGCCTGAGCTCGCTGAACTGCGGGCGGGGCTGGGCGCGCGCCACGGGCGCGAGCGCGAAGGGAGCGAGCGCGAGCACGGCGGCGAGGCGTCGTCGGGCGTGGTTCATGTCAGTTCGTCCTCTCGCTTGCGGAATCGCGGATCTTGACCAGGCTCGCGTCGATTCCGTTCTGCGCGAGAGCCTGGCGCACGCGGTTGATCTCGTCCACCTTGCGGTACGGTCCCAGGCGCACCCGGTACCAGGTGCCTTTGTCGGGCAGGCTCGCCGGCTCCACGCTCGACTCGAAGCCGAGGATGGCGAGCTTCGCCTTCTGGTTGTCCGCGTCGGCCGGGTTCTGGAACGAGCCCGCCTGGAGGAAGTAAACGTCCCTGACCGGTTCCTGTTGACCGCGCGCGGCGCCGCGAAGCTGCTCCTTCAGCTCGCGCTCCGTGACCGGCTCCTCCTGCCCCGGCAGGATCTTGTAGAAGTCGAATTTCGGCTTCTCGGGTGCCTTGGGGGCCTCGGCGCCGCCTTGCGGGAGTCCGGCGATCGCCGGCGACTTCGCCGCAGCGTTCTTCTCGGCGGGCTTTGGCTTCGAGGAGGCGAACGGGACCGGCGTCTTGTTGACGTAGAACGCGACCGCGAGCGAGATGCCCAGGCCGAGCAGCAGGCCGACGAACATCCCGAGCAGAAACCCGCCGCCGGAGTTGCGGCGCGTCGCGGAGGACATTCGGGCGGGTCTCGCCATCACATCTTCTCGGGCGCACCGACGCCGAGGAGCGCGAGGCCGTTCGCAAGCGTGTGGCGCACCGCGGCGCACAGCGCGAGGCGCGCGGCGCGCAGCCGCTCGTCCTCGACGAGGATGCGCTCGGCATTATAGTAGCTGTGCAACTCGGCGGCGAGCGCGCGCAGGTAGAACGCGATCGAGTGCGGCGCCAGCTCGCGCGCGGCCTCCGCCACCAGCGCGGGAAACTCGCCGAGGCGCAGCGCGAGCGCGAGCTCGCGCGCGCCGGCGAGCGGAGAAAGCTCGGCCTGAGCGAGCCGCGCGGCGTCGCCTCCCCACTGCGCGAACACGCTGCACAGCCTCGCGTGCGCGTACTGCACGTAGTACACCGGGTTCTCGTGCGACTCGCTCCTGGCGAGGTCGAGATCGAAATCGAGGTGCTGGTCGCTCTTGCGCAGCACGTAGAAGAACCGCGCCGCGTCGTTTCCCACCTCCTCGCGCAGCTCCCGCAGCGTCACGAATTCGCCCGAGCGCTTGCCCATCGCGACTTTTTGCCCGCCGCGGTAGAGCACGGCGAACTGCACCAGCGCCACGGTGAGCCGCCCCGGGTCGACGCCGAGCGCGGCGAGCGCGCCCTTGACGCGCGCGACGTAGCCGTGATGGTCCGCGCCCCACACGTCGATCGCGCGGTCGAAGCCGCGCTCGAACTTGTGCAGGTGGTAGGCGACGTCGGAGGCGAAATAGGTGTACTGCCCGTTCTCGCGGCGCAGCACCCGGTCCTTCTCGTCGCCGAAAGCGGTGGAACGGAACCACAGCGCGCCGTCCTTCTCGTAGGCGTGGCCGCGCTCCGCGAGGGTGCGCGCCGCGCGCTCGACCAGCCCCTGCTCGTGGAGCGAGCGCTCCGAAGTCCAGCGGTCGAACGAGACGCGGAATGCGTCCAGGTCCTCGCGCTGCTCGGCGAGCATCTGGTCGAGCGCGAAGCGGTGCAAGAGCCGCCAGTCCTCGCCCAGGAACGAGCGCGCGTAGGCGACCTGCGCGTCGAGCGCCGCCTCCGGGTCGTCGCCCGCAGCCGCTTCGGGCAGCGCGATCGCGTCGCGCTCGAAGCGCACCGCGTGCGCCTCGGCAAGGCGCGCCGCGATGTCGCGCACGTAGTCGCCGCGGTAAGCCTGCTCCGGAAACGGCACCACCATGCCGCGCGCCTGCAGGTAGCGCAGCCACACCGAGAGCGCGAGGATGTCCACCTGGCGCCCGGCGTCGTTGACGTAGAACTCGCGCGCCACGCGGTCCCCGGCGAACTCGAGCAGGCTCGCGAGGCTCGCGCCGTAGGCCGCGCCGCGGCCGTGGCCGACGTGCAGCGGCCCGGTGGGATTCGCCGAGACGAACTCGACCTGCACCGACTCGGGCTTCTCGGCGCGCGCGCGCCCGTAATCGGACCCCTCGGCGAGAACGCGGCGAATCACCTCGAGCTTCACCGCCCTCGTCAGCCGCACGTTGAGGAATCCGGGCCCTTCGACGCCCAGGGATTCGCACGCCCCGCTGGCGCGGATTTCCTGCGCCGTCGCGGCGACGATTCGTTCGGCGAGCTCGCGCGGCTTGGCGCCGAGGGACTTCGCGACCTGGAGCGCGACTGAGCTCGAATAATCGCCGTGCTCGGGATTGCGCGGACGCTCGAGCAGGGCCTCGATGGCGCCGCCGGGAGCTAGCTGCCTCACCGCGTTGGTGAGGATGGCCTCGATCGTTTTCTTCGGGTCTTTCGGATCGGGCATGGAAAAGGGCGCGAATTATACGCCCCGGCTAGTCGAACTCGATCGGATCCACGTCGAGATGCCAGTGCAGCGTGCGCGGTGCCGTCTGGAAAAGCCGCGCGCTCCACGCGGCGAGAAAGTCCTGCAGGGCGGCGCGCGAGGGCGATTGCACCAGAAGCTGCGCGCGCTCCAGCCCGGCGCGGCGGGTGACGATGTGCGGCACCGGGTCGTAGACGCGCACCTCGGCGGGAACGGCGACCAGCCGCGCCGCCTCGCGCAGGAAGCGCATCGCCGAATCCAGCTTTTTCGCCTCCGCCCGCAGCGCCGCCTCGTGGACGAACGGCGGAAACCCCGCAGCGCGCCGCTCGGCGAGCTGCGACGCGGCGAAACCGGCGTAATCGTGCCCGGCCAGCGCGGCGAACAACGGGTGCCCCGGGTAGCGCGTCTGCACCATGACCTCGCCCGGCCGGTCGCGTCGCCCGGCGCGCCCGGCGACCTGCTCGAGCACCGCGAACAGGCGCTCCGGAGCGCGGTAATCGGTCGAGAGCAGCGCCGCGTCCGCGTTCAGCACCCCGACCAGCGTCAGGCCCGGGAAGTCGTGTCCCTTGGCGAGAAGCTGCGTGCCGACCAGGATGTCGGCCTCGCCGCGCCGGATCGCTTCCAGCGTGCGCGGCAGCTCGGCGCGGCGCCGCGCGCTGTCGCGGTCGATGCGCACCAGCCGGGCTTTCGGGAAGCGCGCCGCGAGCGCTTCCTCGACGCGCTGGGTGCCGCGCCCCATCGCGCTGAGATCCGCGTTGCCGCAGGTCGGGCAGGCGCGCGGAATCGGCGCCGCGGCCCCGCAGTGATGACAGCGCAGGCGCGGGTCCGCCTTGTGCAGCACCAGGTGGGCGGTGCAGCGCTCGCAACCTGCCGCCCAGCCGCAGGCGTGGCAGGCGAGCACCGGGGCGTAGCCGCGGCGATTGATGAACACCAGGCTTTGCTCGCCGAGCGCAAGCCGCTTGCCGATCGCCGCGACCAGGGAAGGCGCGAAGCCTTGCTCGGCCGGCTCGCGGCGCAGGTCCACGACACGTACGTCGGGAAGGCGGGAGCCCGGCGACGCGCGCTCGGGCAGCTCCAGCCGCTCGTAGCGCCCGGCGAGGCAGTTGTGCCAGGTCTCGAGCGAAGGCGTCGCGGTGCCGAGCACCACCGGGCAGCCGGCGAGCTTGGCGCGATAGACGGCGGCGTCGCGCGCCGAGTAGCGCAGGCCTTCCTGCTGCTTGTACGAGCTGTCGTGCTCTTCGTCCACCACCAGCAGGCCGAGGCGAGGCAGGGGCGCCAGGACGGCAAGCCGCGTGCCGAGCACGATGTCCGCCTCGCCGCGCGCCGCGGCGAGCCAGGCCGAGGTGCGCGCCGCGTCGTTGAGGCCGCTGTGCAGCACGGCGAGCCGCGCCCCCGGGAACGCGTGCCTGAAGCGCGCCTCGAGTTGCGGCGTGAGACCGATCTCCGGCACCAGCGCGAGCGCCTGGCGAGCGCGGTCAATCGCGCGCGCGATGAGGTGCAGGTACACCTCGGTCTTGCCGCTGCCGGTCACGCCGTGCAGGAGGAACGCATGGAACGCACCGAGCGTGGCCCCGATGCGCTCGATGGCGCGCGCCTGCGCAGCCGTCGGAACATGGCTCGGCACGAAA
>Ga0209323_10003870_pt1 | contig 9956 bp, 10 predicted proteins | sample Rifsed19ft2_FD_184014 | JGI IMG/M metagenome (GOLD analysis project Ga0209323, IMG submission 184014) | Soil microbial communities from Rifle, Colorado, USA - sediment 19ft 2 (version 2) | ecosystem: Environmental > Terrestrial > Deep subsurface > Rock core/Sediment | place: Rifle, Colorado...
GCATAAGACCTTTTATAAAAAATGTAATTGATACCTGCAGTGTATAAGTCTTTCGACATAGTTATGCTGTCAGGTGTACTTGGATCAAAGGTAAATTCTGATCTGTCATGCCGATATCCCCCTGAAAGATAAAGTGCATCAGCTACATTGATTTCGTCATGGATGTAATAACCATAATTCTTCTTTTCCAGGTCAAATATACCGGTGGATGATAATCCGAAAAAAAGTGATTCGTTTACAATATTATTATCTACTTTCTCATAGTCAATACCAAAAATGAGACTGTTTTTTACTCTCGCTAAAGAGTTCTTTAAAAGAACTCTTGGAGACAATGTCACTGTATCAATCTCGCTGTCACCCAAAAAATTACCCCAGTCGCCAGACGAAAAGGATAACCAGGCTTTTTTTCTAAAAGACAAGTCGATTTTCAAGGCACTGTCAGCAAGAAAGTAAATCTCGGGTCCAGCTTTAAAATAATAATCTTCGACTTCAGTAAAGTCGTCGGGATTTATGGATTCTGTTCTTGAAACACCTGCGGCAAAATCGCTTTCTTTCAACGCACCTGGAAGTCCTGTATTATCTTTATGATACCCACTGCTGAAATTTAATTTAATTAAGTCTCTAAAATAATAACTTAGATCCGCACCAATATCTTTAGCCTCCGTATCACTATTTTCCCTATATCCATCTGAAGTTAAATAACGTCCTGATAGATAGAAAGATAGATTATTGATACTCCCGCTGAGGTAAGCATCACTTTTGAATGTTTCATAACTTCCTGCAGATAGCTCTCCTCCCACACTGAATCTGTCCCCTTCCTTTGTAATTATATTGATAGCACCTCCTGTTGCATTATCTCCGTAAAGGACACTCCCTCTTCCACCTCTTATGAGTTCAATTCTCTCTACCCTTTCGAGAGGGATCTGTGTCCAGTCAACACCGCTGAGGTCAGCCTGATTAACCTTTCTGCCATCCACGAGCACTAATACATTTGAAGAAGCGGTCTCTCCAAAGCCGCGCATATCAACAGTAAAATGACGGCGATTTCCTGTTATGTCGTTTACTTGAATACCAGCCTCCATTCTCAAAAGGTCAGGGATATTTTGGGCTGTGGAGTTATGGATGTCCTTTTCAGAAATAACTGCAACATTGGCAGGGACACTCGTTACCTCTTCCTCATATCTCGTTGCAGTAACAACAACCTCTTCTAACGACACAGCCTTTTCTTCTGCATATAAAGAAGTAAGAAGTGAAAAGTACGAAGTGAGTAACAATAAAATACAAATGATAAGTTTTTTCATTTTTCCTCCCTCGAGAAATTTTTGGATTATTATGTTTCAGAGTCTTTTGTTCGTGTTCTTAACTTATTAACTCTGAACTCATAACTCTGCACTTCTTCAAGTCTGGATAGGTCTTCCGGCTCAGGGCCACCTACTTACCCGTCTTCCCATCATGGTATTACCCATGGCAGTGACTTTCGAGTTAGGTTTTCGTTCCCTTCACGGCTGCGGGGCAGCGGAGGACTTCCACCTCTCTTCCCTGACATCCAGCTATCGGAATCAAAATACCAGTATATGGTTTAATTGAAACGGTTCTTTATCACCTCCCTCCTGTGTTACCAATGCTCTCCACACTTGAACTCCCGTTTACGAGCTTTACAACCGGGTATTTATTCCAGAATTCAATAATATTTAATGCTCCATAATCCTGTTCAATCCTGAAAATATTTTCCAAGGGTATTCCGAGGATGTGGCAGAGGATTATCCTGTTCACCCCACCATGAGCAACTATGGCGATATTTTCCTTGTTGTGATTTTCCATAATCTCGTTCATTGCCGGTATTACCCTATCTCTCATTGCTAAAGTGCTTTCACCTTCCATGGGACTGAATTTCAGTGGATTACCTGCCCATGCATCGAACTCGAGGGGATACTTTTCCCTTATCTCATCAAAACTCATCCCTTCCCATAATCCGAAATTTCTCTCTCTCAAAGAGGATACAATGATAGGTTTTAGAGAATGGGGCTCTGCAACAATCTCTGCGCTTCTTATTGCCCTGGTCAAATCAGAACAATAGACAGCACTCATTAATCCCCCCTTACCCCCCTTTCGTAAAGGGGGGCAGGGGGGATTAGATTTTTGCTTTGAACTATTAAAGGTGGAGATATTTTGAGCTAATTCAACTATATATTTTGATATCTGTTCCATTTGACTCACACCTTTTTCAGAAAGCGGCACATCAATTGTCCCCTTATACCGTCTTATCTCGCCACCTTCTGTCTCACCGTGCCTTATTAAATAGAGAGTCGTAACCATATTGAGGTCACCATCAAAAATAGTACTTCTGATATTTCACTTATTGCACCGAGGTTGTCCCCGGTGATCCCGTTAAACTTTTTATCAAAAAACCTCGTTGCTGAAAAACTTAAAATATAAAGCACAAACAATGACAGCAATAGAAGTGGCAGGTGACTGAGTAGAGGTAGCGTGAAACTGAGGACAAACCAGCAGCCAACAGTAAGTGTTGTGGAAAGCAAAAACTCTTTTGCCCTTACATTGTCAATAAATATTTTCCCAAGCCCGTCCTGTCTTGCAGATTTCCCATGAAATATCGCCGGGATCATTGACCACCTTGAAAAAACAGGCATTAGAAATAGCATGAAATAAGAAACGAGGGGAAAGGTATAAGTGGCAAGAAGATTTTTGATTAGAAGGAATTTCAACAGGATTGTAAGCACTATTGCAGTTACACCGATTGCGCCTGTGGCACTGTCTTTCATCACGGATAGTCTATTTTCTCTATCGATTGCTTCGTTCCCGCTTGATTTTACAGATAGTGCGTCGAATGTATCAGCAAGGCCGTCAAGGTGAAATCCGCCGTTGCTTATTATCAATATCAAAATAATAAGTCCGCTCACGATTTCTGAAGGAAGCACTTTTGACAGCAATAAAGCAGACAAAAGAACCAATGAGCCTTGAAATATACCTACGATCGGGAAAAAGGTTACTGACTGTGCTATTTCTTTTTCAGAGATATTCCCTTTAACCTTTAAGGGCATGATGGTAAGGAATTGAAATGCAAGTAAAAAACGGGCGACAAATGATCGACGAATGGCGGGCGATTTTTTCAGCAAACCGTTATTACATTTATCTTCTTTGCTGATAACCCGAAACTTACCACTCATTTTTTGATACCCCTGCCTCACCAAATGTTGCCATCTCTTTATATATCTTTAGTCCTGCCTCAATCATAAGCATTGCAAGTGCAGCACCAGTGCCCTCACCTAGTCTTAGATCCAGGTCAAGTATGGGCCTCAATCCAATTTTTTCGAGCATTGCCTTATGCCCGATCTCAACAGAGTTGTGTGCTGCAAACATATAGTCTTTTGTCTTTGGTTCAATGCAATAAGCTATTAACGCCCCAGCAGTAGATATAAAGCCGTCGATGACAACAGGAATCCTGTTTGTGGCTGCACCGATAATTAATCCAGTAATACCTCCAATCTCAGCACCGCCAATTTTTGAAAGGACATCGATCGGATCTTTTGAATCAGGCTTATTTAGGGTTATTGAATCCTCAATAACTTTAACCTTGTTTTTTAAAGCATTATCACCTATACCCGTACCTCTCCCTGTTACCTCTGACACAGGCCTGCCTGTTAGCACTGCTGCTATTGCAGAAGAAGGAGTTGTATTTGCGATACCCATGTCGCCGGTAGCAAAGATTTTAGAACCTTTCTTTGCGTATTCATCGGCAAGCTCTATTCCCACCTCTATGCATCTTAGAGCCTCATCTCTTGTCAAAGCAGGCCCTTTTCGCATATTCTTTGTCCCCATAACAACCTTTTTTGAAATGAATAATCCCCCATACCCCCCTTTAATTCCCCCCTTAGTAAGGGGGGATAAAGAGGGGTCAAAATCATAATCAACCCCTATATCAACTACCACAACTTCTGCCCCTGCATGCCTTGCAAGAACATTTATCCCTGCACCTCCATGCAGGAAATTAAAGACCATCTGCCGTGTAACCTCTTTTGGATATGCCGAGACCCCTTCTTCTGCAACACCGTGATCACCTGCAAATGTAAAGATGACTTTTTTGTCGAGCAGAGGCATGATATTTCCTGTAATCGCAACAATCCTTCTTGCAAACTCCTCAAGCCTTCCAAGGCTCCCCTGCGGTTTTGTGAGACTGTCAAGCCGTTTCTGTGCTTTCTCAGCAAACTCATTTTCAATAAGTTTTATCTTTTGAACCGTCTCCTTTATCATGCTCGTTTATCCATTATCTTTATGGGAATACCAGCCACGACTATGAAAACTTCGTCAGAGATTTCAGCCACTTTCTGATTGAGTATCCCTGCCATATCCCTGAATCTCCTTGCCATTTCATTCTCTGGAACTATACCCATGCCTACCTCATTAGAGACGATAAAAATCAGTGATGAGTGACAAGTGACGAGTGATGAGATAAAATGTCCAATTTCAGTTTCTATATTCAAATCAGCTTTCATTAGATTTGATAACCACAGTGTGAGACAATCAATAACTACCAAACGATATCTTCCTTCTATTGTTTTAAGAACATCAGGAATCTTTATCGGCTCTTCATACGTAACCCAATCATCCCCGCGCCGGCGTTTGTGTTTTTCAATTCTCTCTTTCATCTCTTCATCAAGGGCTTCTGCAGTGGCAATATAAGCCTTGCGCATGGGGGAGATTGCATCTCCCCCATGAACCCCCTCATAATTATTGGCAAGCTGCATTGCAAATGAGCTTTTCCCGCTTCGTGCACCCCCTGTGATAAATATTATCTTATTACCCTTCATCTTATGACCCTGTATTCCTTATTTCATAAGCTGTCTGAAAGCTTCTTGCTTCAATAGCTACATCAAATGCCTCTTTGAGCAAGTCTCTTGACAGCACAATTTCGGGATTACCCATGCCTAATACTTTCCCGTCTTTGATTAGCATCACCTTCTCAAACTGCAGCGCCATATTTATGTCATGAAGGGCCATTATAATCGAGATGTTTTTCTTTTCTTTCAATTCCTTGAGCAACTTGATAACTTCAATCTGATATTTAATATCGAGGTTTGCAAGTGGTTCATCTAAAAGTAAAAGTCCAGCACCTTGAAGAAGGGTCATTGCAATAAAGGCCCTTCTCCTTTCTCCTCCGCTAAGGTTCTTAATATATAAATCCGATTTTCCATCAAGCCCAACCATATTTAATGCTTCAGAAAGAGTCATCTCAGGAATTATGTCGTAGGGATAAATGCCCATGGCCACAAGCTCTCTTACCCTGAAAGGGACATTCATATCAAGAAGTTGGGGAAGATAGCTCAACAGTTTTGCCCTGTCTTTATACCTGAATGATTGCAGGGGCTTTCCCCATAGTCTTATCGAACCTTCAGAGGGATTTAAAATCCCGCTTGCAAGCTTGAGGATGGTTGATTTTCCAGAACCATTTGCTCCTAAAAGCCCGATAAACTCTCTGTCACTGACAGTGAAGGAAAGCTCATGGATAAATTCCTTATTCTTTTCATAGAAAAACCCGACATCGTCAAATTGAAGAATGGTATATTTATGCACTGAGGACATCTCTCCTTCCCAACAGATAGAGGAAATACGGAGAACCTATTATGGCTGTTACAATACCTGCCGGGATTTCCATAGGCGATAGAATCGATTTCCCGATCAGGTCTGCCATACACAAAAGTGTTCCACCCCCGAGGGCTGAGGCAGGCACCAAGAACCTGTTGTCAGCTCCGATAAGAAACCTCATTACATGAGGCACAAGAAGACCTATGAAGCCAATAATCCCTCCGAGTGATACAGAAGCTGCGGTCATGAGAGAGATAGAGACAAACAAGAGGAGTCTTTCCTTGCGGACGGAAAAACCAAGGCTGTGTGCAAGTTCATCACCTAATATTAAGGCATTCAGGGCCTTTGCCCGTGAAAGGGAAATAGAGATACCGGATATGATGAAGACTGAAGCGATGGGAATCAATGACCAGTCTGCAGTCGAGAGGTCTCCATATATCCAAAACATTATTCTCCCCAGGCGCTCATCAGCAGAAACGCTCATGAGGAGCATAAGAATTGCATGAAAGAGAAAACTCAGACCAACTCCCGCAAGAAGAAGTCTCTCAGGCCAGAGTCTCCCTTTTTTCCACCCAAAAAAGCCAACTAATACGCTGACTAATGAGGCCCCTATAAAGGCTGCCAAGGGAATGGTGAACTTTCCAAAGAAATAAATCCCTGACAGGATACCCGCCACAGCTGACAGCGAGGCTCCGCTTGAGATTCCAAGGATATAAGGGTCAGCAAGGGGGTTTCTCAATATCCCCTGAAGGACAGCACCGGAAACTCCAAGGGCCATTCCCATAAAAAATGCAACAATCACTCTCGGAAATCTTATTGAAAACAATATATTTCTCTCAACGGTATCCATTTGAAAAGGATTTATCACTTTTGGCAAAACAAAAAGAGAAGCGGATACAATTAATACCAAAACAAGGATTAGCATTGAAATTTTTATCTTAGACATCTTGCCATCTCATCAATACCATTGATAACCCTCGGACTGAGCCTGTAAATGCTATCGCTTACATAATAAACCTCACCATTTTTAACTGCCGGAACCTTTGAAATCTTTTTCAGAAGCGCTCTTGACGTCTCTTTCATATTCATATGTCCTTCTCCAATAAAGATTACATCTGGAGATTTGCGAATGATTTCTTCCACAGAATATTTAGGGTAAGAGGTATAAGTCACTTTTGCTATATTCTCACAACCAAGCAGGCTGATTGCATCGTCTATGGCAGTTCCTGAGCCTGCAACTATTAATGGTTCAGGCCAGACAATAAACAAAATCCTCTTTTTCAGTGACGAGTAACGAGTAACGAGTGATGAGTTAGTTAATCTATTCATCGAAATTTCTATCTCTCTTGAAAGTCCTTCTGCTTTTTCTTTAACTCCAAGCGCTGTACCTAAATCCCTAATGCCCTGCGGCAGTTCATGCAATCTCTTTGCTTTGAATACGTATGTCTTTATTTTCAATGAACGCAGCCTTTCTTCAAACTCCTTTGTGTTGCCATCCATAGTCATAACAACAATATCTGGCTCTAATAAGACAACTGCTTCCAGCGAGGGATTATAGATACCTCCCACCTTTGGCTTTTTTCTTGCCTCATTAGGATAGTCGCAAAAGTTTGTTACGCCTACAGTCCTTTCTCCAAGCCCCATCGCAAAAAGTATTTCTGTTATGTTTGGTGCAAGAGAAACAATGCGATTTGGTGGCTCGCCTGCATAAACAGAGGTGAGAAACAAGAAATGAGAAGTGAGAAGTAAAAATGAAATTACTATTTTTTTCATATAAAAACGCTTCTTTCTGTCATTGCGAACCGAAGGTGAAACAATCTCGTCATTTAAGGATTGCTTCGTCGGTCGAACGACCTTCTCGCAATGACATTTCCATAGTCCTACAAAACAAAAATCCCCAGAACTTTCTGTTCTGAGGATTGCACCCTGATTTACTTCATCCCCACCTTCCTCCTCGGGAAAGCAAGTTCGGAGCTTTTAGTTCAGTGTTTAGAGATTTTTATCTCAAAACTCATCACTCCAAACTAATTACTGTCGTTACCAGGCAGGTCTTCTGGCTCCCCGCCCTCTGGCTACCTTCCCATCCCGATATATCGAGACAGTGGTTTATGAATGCCAAAGGGTTCCCTTTTCAGTCGAAAAGGGCAGGATTACAGCGGCGGGACCGCTCCTGCATTCCACAGGATTCCCTATTAAGCCTTTTAGCACCTGTGACGCAAGGATATTTTTGTCCAAAGACTAAAGAAAGTCAAGAATTCTTTTTAATGATTCTCTGCCTATTGCCCCCTCCCGCAAGATTTTAATCTCCTCACCTGTAACATCCACAATCGTTGATGGCATATCGACACGAGAAGGTCCTCCATCAATAAGGAGGTCTATTTTATCCCCAAAATAATTTATGACAATTTCTGCATCTTTTGCTGGTGGCATTCCTGCTGGATTGGCACTTGTTGCGGTTATTGGGAAATTAGCCCTTTTTGCGATGTAAAGAGCAAATGATTCCCCGGGTATTCTGACTGCAACCCTGCCAGTACCTGCAGTGATGTAACTCGAAATATTTCCTTTCGCAGGAAGAATCAGGGTAAGAGGACCAGGCCAGAACCTCTCCATAAGAAGAAGAGCTTTGGGATTGGCAGATTCTGCAATGAGAGTGAGCAATTCTTTATTACCTATAATCAGAGGCATAGCCTTGTCTTTTGGTCTCTGTTTTACCTCGTAAAGTTTCCTTAGTGAATCTTCTATATCAAACTTTACGCCAAGGCCATAAAAAGTCTCTGTTGGATAAGCAAGAATGCTGCCTTTTTCAAGTGCCTCAACAGCCTGCTTTAAAATCAACTCCCTATTTGTTTCAGATAAAACTACTCGTAGCATTCCAAAATACTAACACAGAGATTTCCCTCTTGCATTTATTATTTGACAAATGGCCTTTTATCATGCAAAGCTACTATATTCCTTTTAAGGCCCCTGGGGTCTCTGGGAAACTAAAAATATAAAAGGAGGAGGAATGAGTACTAGGATTTATGTAGGAAACATCTCTTTCAAGGCCTCAGAAGATGATCTGAAGGAGCTGTTTTCCCAGGCAGGTGAGGTTGTTTCTGTCAAGCTGATTACGGATGCAGCCACTGGCAGAATGAGAGGGTTCGGCTTTGTGGAGATGGCTTCAAAAGAAGACGCACAGAAGGCAATCTCCATGTTCAATGGTAAGCCCTTCATGGACAGAAACATTGTTGTTAATGAGGCAAAACCACAGGAGACGCGCGAGAGAGGCTCCTTTCGGGAAAAGGGTGGTTTTGGTAGAGAGGGTGGTTTTGGTAGAGGGAGAAGAAAATAAGCTTTCCTTGATAGTTTAACCAGCCAAGAAGATCAGGATTTCTTTAGAAGCATCGAGCCAATTGAAAGGCCAAGTTCTTTAGAAACCACATCACATTTGGATTGGAAGAGGAAAAATATTTTCTTTTCACAACCGGTAAGGGTCTCAAAGTTTCCCTGTCCCTTGCTTATAACAAGTTGTGATTCCCTGAACGCCTCTTGAAAAGGTGAAGATGTCCATTTAAGGATGGTGCCTACAGCATCAGAGCCATTGTCAATTATTTCACACACTTCTGAAAGGCCTATCTCCAAAGCATCTTCTGCTGTAGCGTCATTGATTACTGGAGAACCCTTGACAGCTACAATTACTTTTTTACCAGCGGAAACGAGTGCTTCTATAAGAAGTCTGTCGAATACGATCTCTCCAGCATTGTCTACCAGATAGAGTATCCTGCTCACTTTAGAAACAACATCTTTGAATGTGCTGTAGTCATTAACGGCTAAAGGGTTGTTCAGTGCCCTGTTTATGGCACCCTCTATATCTATTGAAGTAAAGATTCCAAAGTCAATCACGTTTCCAGCAATCGCAAGCCTTGCTCCTGTCCATAGGGGGTCAGGACTTTTTTCAACGATACTCTTCAAAGAGGGATATAACCCGAGTGCAACCTTATTATATTCTGATTTGATCTCCTTGAATGGGTCCCGTCCAAGCAACTGCCTTATCTTCCTGTGAATAAATGTGGTTGCATAGGCAGGTGGTCTCGAAAGATCAGCATTCTGGATTTCGGGCAGGATATTTTTTAAAATCCTTTTCTGCAACGCTTCATCTTTTGTACCAAGCCTAAGAGAAATGATAGATTGCCTCAGAAAGCATGGGAAACAATCAAGGTGTACCTTCATCTTTGCTGTCTTCTGAGTATCTTTGCCCTTTCCTCAACCTTTTCAGACATCTTCTTTTTATACTCTTTCAGCCTTTTTGCAACCTTTGGGTTTTTCCTTCCTATAATCTGAGCTGAAAAAATAGCAGCGTTTTTTGCCCCTGCCTT
>Ga0209323_10003876_pt1 | contig 9949 bp, 11 predicted proteins | sample Rifsed19ft2_FD_184014 | JGI IMG/M metagenome (GOLD analysis project Ga0209323, IMG submission 184014) | Soil microbial communities from Rifle, Colorado, USA - sediment 19ft 2 (version 2) | ecosystem: Environmental > Terrestrial > Deep subsurface > Rock core/Sediment | place: Rifle, Colorado...
TGACACTATCTTGTTATCCTCGTCCCTGCCTTTCCTTTCATCGCAGCCTCTACAAGCTCAGGTGTTGTTATTATAACCTCTTTGCCGCCTGTCTCAAGAAACTCAATAGCTGCCTCTATCTTCGGGCCCATGCTGCCTGGCGGGAATTCTCCCCGCGTGAGATATTTTTTCACCTCTGAAAGAGCGGGCCTGTTCAATGGCTTCTGATTTTGTTTCCCGTAATTTATATACACACTGTCAGTCTGGGTCAGGTCTATGAATGTCTCGGCCCCTATTGCATTGGCAAGCACTGCTGTTGTTAGGTCTTTGTCTATAACTGCATCTATGCCTTGCAATTTGCCCTCATTCACTTCTACCACAGGCACGCCACCGCCGCCTGCGGCAATCACAATAACACCATCCATGGCAAGTCTTTTTATAATATCTGCCTCAATGACCTTTAACGGTTTAGGGGAGGGGACAACCCTCCTGTAGCCCCTGTTGCTGTCTTCATGTATTGTCCAGCCTTTTTGTTGTTTGATTCTTTCAGCCTCTTCCTTTGTATAAAAAGGGCCTATGGGTTTTGCAGGTTTTGAAAAGGCAGGATCATTTTTGTCAACTACAACCTGCGTGACAATCGTTGCCACATCTCTATGCGCGTTAAGTTTTTCAAGCTGATTATAAAGCGCCTGCTGGAGCATGAATCCTATACCGCCCTCTGAGTCAGCATTGCATATATAAAGGGGCATGGGTGGTATTATATCCTTTGCAGCCTCATTTCTTATTACTATGTTGCCGACGATAGGGCCGTTGCCGTGGGTTATGACAATCCTTTTCCCTTGCGATGCCATCTTTGCAATATAGGCCATACACTTTTCTGTATGCTCAAACTGTTCTTCAATGGCGCCTTTTTCGCCTTTTCTGATAAGGGTGTTACCGCCGATGGATACTATGGTAATGGATTTGTCTTTCACAGCCTGATGATAACTGCTTTCAAGGTGAGAGTCAAACCCTCTGCAAAGATTATAAAAATAGCTTGACAATATATTTTAAAAATGATAATCATTTTCAACATAATGTCCGAGGGGGTAAAAATGTCATTTAGACGAACATCTTGCATTGCTGTTATATTTATACTTTATGCTTTTGCATCTGTCTTTGCGGGTGAAAAGAGGTGGACGGATGTTGTTCATGAAATAGAAAGTGTTTTGAACAGAGGTGTGGATGCGTATGCAGAAGGAAGGATAGATAATGCAAAGGCATCTGTATCTGAGGCATATTTTAACGGTTTTGAAGGAAGCGGTATGGAGACCGCCGTAGGCTTATATATTTCCACAGGCAGGAAGAGTGAACTGGAATCCATGTTCGGTGAGATAAGAAAGGCTATGGCTGCAAATGCGCCTCCGGATGATGTAAAGAAAAAGATTGGTCTGCTTGCAAGGGCGTTGGAAAATGACGCTAAAAAACTCCCGGAAAACAATGAGGGGAAGAAAGAGTCGCCATACACCGCATTCTTTAATTCGTTCATAATAATCTTAAGAGAGGGCTTTGAGGCAATCCTTGTAATAAGCGCGCTTACAGCCTATCTTACAAAGGCAGGGCAGAGGGATAATGTTAGAACAGTATATAAGGGTGCGGGAGCGGCCCTCATTGCAAGTGTTATTACCGCTGTTCTTCTCCAGACAGTAATCACCATCAGCGGCGCCGGCAAAGAGGCCCTTGAGGGCATTACCATGCTCTTAGCTACCGCTGTTTTATTCTATGTGAGCTACTGGCTTATAACAAAGATACAGGTTGCGAAATGGCAGCATTACATAAAATCAAAGGTGGAGAGTTCTTTGAGCAGGGGGAATATGTTTGCGCTGGGCTTTGCCGCATTTCTCGCTGTCTATCGCGAAGGCGCTGAGACAATCCTGTTTTATCAGGCCTTGTATTCTACGTCAGACGGCAATAGCGCCGCAATCATTGCTGGATTTGCCGCAGGCTCTCTCTTGCTCATCGGCCTATTTATCCTGATTAAATATGGCAGTGTCAGAATTCCCATAGGCCCGTTTTTTGCTGTAACATCCGCACTTCTTTATTATCTTGCCTTTACATTTGCAGGAAAGGGCATACGAGAACTGCAGGAGGCTGAATGGGTCTCCTTCACGCCGATAGAAGGATTGCCGGCTGTAGGTTTTCTGGGATTCTATCCAACATGGGAAGGTATTGCGCTTCAGGCCGTCCTTGTGCTGGCGCTTCTTATTGCTGTTGTTTACAGTTTTGTCTTGAGGCCTTACCGCGAAATGGTAACGGTTACCAGTGATATATCCCATATAGAATCTGATATAAAAAATTTGCACGATGTGCTGGATGATGTGAGCCATCATGCCATGATATGTCATGGGCTCGCCAGCGGGGTCACAGGCCAGGAGGTGGATGAGATGAGGAAACACCTCTTAGATATAGATAAAAAAGTCCATGAGGTGGCAGGGCATCTTGATAAACTCGCAAAAGGGCTTGAGGATATATTCTCAGAATTGGAAAGGGATATAAAAAATCAGAAATGAGAAATAAAGATATTTCCAGAACAATTGAAAGCTTTTTTGTAAAGAACAGGGAGAGGTTCATATACATCCATATGTTTATGCTGATTGTCTTTCTGGTATTGATCTTTATACCGGCATTTCTCCCCTTTCCTTCTGAAGACGCAGCCATCTTCAATAACTTTACACTTGCGGCACGGTTTATCCTGTGGGGGCTCTGGTTTCCCCTGGTGCTTCTCTCGGTCGTTTTCTTTGGAAGATTATGGTGCGGGCTTCTCTGTCCGCAGGGCGCACTGAGTGAATATGCAGGCAGGAGGGGATTCAATAAACCGATACCGAGGTGGATGCGCTGGGAAGGGATGCCCATAATTAGTTTTATCGCTGTTACAATCCTTGGACAGTTGGTTGGCGTCAGAGACTATCCTCTGGCTGCTTTTGAGGTTCTCGGCGGAACAATGGTGATAGCTGCCATTGTTGGTTTTTTATACGCAAGCGGATGGAGGCCGTGGTGCCGTTACCTCTGCCCGATAGGGCCTCTCCTCGGAATATTCTCAAGACTTGGCGCAGTAAGTTTTGAAAAAAATGGCGGAGACGGAAGGGGCTGCGTTTGCCCAACTTTCATAAATACCGCAAACAAGGTTGCAAGCTCCAACTGCATAGAGTGTTTTAGATGTGTGAGTACTGAAACATCTCATTCCCTGCACTTGAGAATAAGACATCCAGGCATTGAGATAGAGGAAATAAAAAAGAGGGAGCCGAGCCTATGGGAGGTAGTCTTCTTATTTTTAGCTACAGGTCTTGCGCTGGGCGCATTCCACTGGCAGGTAAATCCTGTTTACATCCAGTATAAACAGGCTGTCGGCGGCTTTCTGTTGAATAGCGGTTTAGGCGAGTTTATAGGAAAGAGCGGGCCGTGGTGGCTTATGGTCAATTACCCTCAGGCAGGGGAGGTGTTTATCTGGCTGGATTTTATCTCAATAACTACATTTATGCTTATCAGCATGGCAGGCATTGCAATTATCCTGTTTATGCTTACCATGTTATCGGCATCTGTTGTGAGAGAAAAAGAGCGGATTATGGCAATCGTTGCAAAAGTGGGTTATCTCTATGCGCCTGTAGCGCTGATATCCCTTATCATCGGGCTCGGGCTGATATTGTTTCAATCATTGGGCGATATTGGCATAGGCAAGGATGTTGTCCGCATAATGCAGGGTTTCTTATTTGCAGCAGGAGGGATTTGGAGCATCTATTTGGCTGTAAGGCTGCATAACGGCTGGAGCATGGCCGTGATCCCGAATATCATAGGCATAGCGGTTGTGACCGCGGCATGGCACAAGGTTTTGTTTTAAAGAGATAATGAAAATAACAATCACAATCAAAAAGGAAGCGATGGGAATGAAACAGATTTTATTGGCCATTTTTCTTTTCTCTATAACAGGCACGGCTCTGGCCGGCCAGAATAACTGGGCGCATATTGCAGATGAGATTGAAAAGGCATTGCACAGCGCCTTGAAGTCTTATGAGGATGGCAAGGCGTCCGATGCAATGGAGAAGGTGGCGGATGCGTATTTCGGCGTATTTGAGGGAGATAAGGCAAATATGGAGATAGCAGTCAGGCGGTTTATATCCCTGAAAAAGGCTGTCGAGCTTGAAAAGGGGTTTTCTGATCTGCGAAAGGCGATGTTTGATAAGGCTCCTCTAACCGATATTAAAAAGCAGGCGATGCTACTTATAAGAGCGGTAAAAGAGGCTGCCGGAAAGCTGGATGGAAAGGGGGTGAGATTGGAATAGTTTGGAGTCAGGAGCTTGGAGTTAAAAAAATAAAACCACAGGAGGAGGAAAGATGAAGATGAAATATCTAAAAACAGTAATATTAGCATTGGCAGTTTTATTTCTAAGCCATTCTCATGCAAAGGCGCTGGAGACACCAATAGGTCTGCCGCAATCCTTGTACGGCATGGAAATAGCAGCAGTCTATCTGCAGGCCATTGAGATGGAGCCACATGGCGTTATGCGGCCTAGGGCAGAATCAGACATACATCTGGAATGCGATATTCATGCAGCGGAGAATAATCCCAATGGTTTTGCTGCAGGGGAGTGGATGCCGAATCTCACCATCAGTTATACCCTTATCAAGCTAGATACAGGCCAGAAGATAGAGGGTCCGATGAAACCTATGGTTGCAAACGATGGTCCGCATTATGGCGATAATGTAAAGATGCTGGGTGCAGGCAAATATAAGGTCATCTATAAGATAGATAATCCGCTTAAAAAAGGGGAGTTTGGCAGGCACACGGATAGAGAGACCGGCGTAAGAGACTGGTTCAAGCCCTTTGAAGTGGAGTGGGAGTTCAACTATTTCGGCGCGGGCAAAAAGGGCGGTTATTAACGGGCGCTCTTTTTTTGACGCTATATTGAAAATAATAATCATATTCATAGGAGGGTGTATGGGAGTGAAATTTTTTTGCCGGATAAAGGCTGTGTTTTCAGCCCTTATTCCGTTGATTATATGCTTTCCGCTCCTTGTATTCGGAGCAGAGGATGAGCTTAAGAAGCTTGAACAAAAGCTGGAGACCATAGAAAAAAGGACGGAAGATTTAGAGAAGGAGATAAGGCAGGAGCATAAACCCCTTTTAAAGGAGATAAGCGAGCATGTAACAACCATGGAGAAGGAGCTGGATACAGTTGACTATAGAACAGCCAGGATAAAGGCCCTGGGTGAGAAGGTAGAGGCCTTCAGTATCGGAGGAGACCTCTCCTTATTTCTTCAAGGTATTGGAAATAACAGCAAGGGTTATGGAGAAAAGGCCGATGCCTCATATTCAGGCGACCTCTTCCTTATTACACCTGTAGGCCCTTATGGAAATGTATATTTCAGGGGAGCTGTAGGAGAGGGTGAAGGGATCGCCCCGCTGCTCCCGCCAACATTTTCAGGGCCTAACGCAGACCTGGGGTTCAATGAACCGAAGTTTAAATTGGTAGAGGCATGGTATTGGACAGAGTTTGCCATTCCGGATATAAGGGATAAAAGGCTGGAGCTTACTATAGGCAAGATTGACCCAGCAGGTCTTTTTGATGCGAATGCGGTAGCCAATTCTGAAACAAGCCAGTTCATTGCAGACACATTTGTGAACAACCTGGCCCTTGAATTTGGAGGCAATGCAGGTGTATCAATAGGCTACAGATTTACCTCTATTTACGACAAAGGCCTAAAAGTAGTCGGAAGGATTGGCATGTTTGAAGGGGACGGCGATTTTAAAGATGTCCTTGACCGCCCTTTCATCATAGCAGAATTGGATACATGGATGCCCTTCTATGGACTGAATGGGAACTATCGCATCTATGGATGGGTCAATAACAATAAACATACAGACCTTCTTGATTCAAGCAAGGATAACCTATCTAATCAGGGTTTTGGTATAAGCCTTGACCAGCAGGTATCAAATGATATAACCCTTTTTGCCCGCTATGGCATGCAGGATGGGGATGTCTCAAAATTTGACAAGGCCTTTACAGCAGGCGGCCAACTCATTGGAAATGGCTGGAGAAGGGCAAATGATGTTATAGGCATTGCCTACGGCGCGAGCCATGTGAGCAGCAAATACAAAAAGGCGTCTCTCGGGCTTGACGGCTATGCAGCCAATGCGGACTATGAACAGTATCTGGAAGCCTACTATAAATATTGGGCAAATAATAACCTGAGTATATCGCCTGATATACAGTATGTCATAAATCCCGGCGGCGATAATGCAAAAGACAGCATATTTATTTATGGCGTAAGGATGCAGGCTACATTTTAGACAAAAAGAACCTCCCTCTCCCATTGCGGGAGAGGGAAGGGCGAGAGGGGTTGCGTTTATTAAATATATTTGCTATCTTTAACGCATGTTACTGCGGATAAGGGTTTATTATGAAGATACTGATTGTGCGGGTGTAGTCTATTATGCCAACTATCTGAGATATTTTGAGCGCGGCAGGGTGGAACTTTTAAGGGAGCGCAAAGCCTCGCTTACAGAACTGGAGGATAAAGGCATCCTCTTTCTTGTTACCTGTGCTGAGATAGAATATCTCTCTCCGTGCAAATATGACGACCTTCTCCTCTTAGACACACAGATAGCTGACATATCAGGGGCAACCCTGACATTCAAACACACCATAAGAAGGGAAGGCTCGGAAAAGGATTTGGTCAGAGGCAAAGTAGTCCTTGCAACAGTTGGCAAAGACGGAAGGCCGATAAGAATCCCAGAGGAGGTGAGGAAGGTGCTGGGGGGTGATAAGTAAAAAGGATATTCTTTAATAAGAAAGAAAGGCCTTTCTACCTCATCTTAGCTATACAACCCAAATCTTCTATTACAGTAGCCAGTATTTCACTTATGTCGTCCAGTGTACTGCGTTTAAGATTCTTTTCTATCTCATCTTTAAAATAGATTGGCTCACCTTCTATGACGACATCATCTGTTTATATTCTGTAAAATAGCGATTAAAAACCTCGCTATTTTTGGGTTATATACACTTGATTGCAAAACAGTGAAATCCTGCTATATTTTGATATGCAGGAATAATAACAGAATCAAGGAGGTCATTATGAGGCGACTATTAATAGGTTTGGCTATTATTGGATTAGAGTTGATTTTTGCAGGGCAGGTTTCAGCAAATGCGAAAATTCATGAAAGCTCTGTTGAGTATAGTTCTCAGGGTGTTGTGCTAAAAGGTTACCTGGCATATGATGAGCATTTAGAAGGGAAACGGCCCGGAGTACTGGTTGTTCATGAATGGTGGGGGCATAATGAATATGCGCGCAAGCGTGCCAGAATGTTAGCGGAATCGGGGTATACAGCCCTTGCTGTGGACATGTACGGTGATGGCAAGCAGGCCGGTCATCCTGATGAGGCAGGGAAATTCTCATCAGAGCTTATGAAGAATTTTGATGTTGCTCAAGCCAGATTTACCGCAGCGCTGGAATTTCTTAAACAGCAGCCAACAGTTGCTGCAGATCGTATTGCTGCTATCGGCTACTGTTTCGGCGGAGGGGTTATACTCAATATGGCGCGGCAAGGCAGCGAGCTTAAGGGTGTTGTCAGCTTCCACGGCAGCCTTGCTGCAATTAAGCCTGCACAGACTGGCAATGTGAAGGCAAAGATTCTCGTATTGCACGGCGCTGATGACAAATTTATTTCTCCTGAGCAAATTGAGGCATTCAAGCAGGAGATGAAAGCAGTGAAAGCCGATTTTCAGTTTATCTCCTATCCGGGAGCCATTCACAGCTTCACGAATCCGGATGCAGATACCTATGCAAAGAAATTCAACTTGCCGCTCGGATACAATGCAGATGCTGACAGGAAGTCATGGGAGGAAATGAAAAAATTCTTCAAAACAATTTTCAATAAATAGATTATTTAGCTGGAAAACGGAATGTGGTAAGAGTCTGATTTTTGGCTGTTCATCCAAATTGTTAACTGGCTTCCAGCAAATTGTGAAAATGTCCTTGGAGGGTAACGATGCATTCTGCAAGGAGCATAAAAAAAATCCTTAAAAGCGCACCGACGATTGAAGGTGCAGGGGTACACTTAAAGAGGGCGTTTGGTTACCATCAGGCGCCACAACTTGATCCCTTTTTGTTGCTTGATGATTTTCATTCATCACATCCCAGTGACTACCTCAGCGGTTTTCCCTGGCATCCTCATCGCGGCATTGAGACAATCACCTATGTATTGCAGGGTCGGGTAGAGCATGGCGACAGTCTCGGCAATAAAGGGGTAATCTCTTTTGGTGATGTGCAGTGGATGACCGCCGGGAGCGGCATTATCCATCAGGAGATGCCCAAAGGGCGTGAAGATGGTTTGATGTGGGGATTTCAACTCTGGGCCAATCTTCCCGCTTCACATAAGATGATGGAACCCCGCTATCGGGACATTAAAAGGGAGCAGATTCCGGAGATACGATTGGATACCGGTGTGAAGATCAAGCTCATTTGCGGTAACGTCAATAATATCCGGGGGCCGGTGCAAGATATCGTCATTGACCCCGAGTATCTCGATGTGACGGCGCCGTCGAAAACTGAATTTACGCATCATGTTCAGGCAGGGTATACCGTATTTGCCTATGTGATAAAAGGGGAGGCGTATTTTGATTTAAAGAAAGAGAGACATATAGGGGCTGAGAGTTTGATAATCTTTGAAGATGGCGACGAAGTGAAGATTTCTACGGAGGAGGAAGGAGCACGATTCCTGCTTATATCCGGCAGACCGCTGAGAGAACCTGTTGCCTGGCGTGGTCCGATTGTGATGAATACGCAGGAAGAGTTGAAGATTGCATTTGAAGAATATGAGCGGGGAACTTTTCTCAAACATAGAATAATCGACATTAACAATCAATCAAATGAAAGGAATTGGGAATCAAATGGGGACACATCCCAATAACTGTTTTTGTTTTTGACGTGTGTCCAAATTAATTGGGATGTGTCCCCATTTCTCACCCCCATTTTCCCCCACACCCCATTTCTCACCTGAAGGTTTGACCCCTTGACTGTTCTTGCAGCATTAATAACTATAATAAAACTCTTTTACCTTTTTTGACCTTTCAAGACAGGCCTGAAGTACCACAATACTGTGTCTTAATAAAGGCTCGCTACGTTCAGGATCGAACCATTCACCGTTGAATTTTCCCCCATGGAAGAGATTATTACGCACTCGCCTTACATAAATTAACAGCATATCCGCAGTAGTTCCAGACACTCTTGAAGCTTTAAATTCGACCTTCCCATTAATAATGGATTGTTTCTTGGGGGGATCCCTCAACAAGAAATCAACAGCATTTCCGAGGTTTGCGTCGTACTTCCCGTCGAATATATGATCTATGTCTTTTGCGAATTTATCCCAATCTGGGTTTGCTTCCTTTTCGTTCTTGTAATATCCAGATGCTTTCAAAGCATATTCAAATCTAGAAAATAACTTAAAAAACGTGAAGGCTAATTGATCAAGTTCATACTCTGTCTGGTTCATATGTTTCTCCACAATTGACTGCATAATGCGGAGTTAAGCCGTAGCCCCGTAGGGGCGTATCGGTCTTGAGCGCCTGGTTCTCCCCGAGCGGAGCGAGGGGAGAACGTTTGAGGTCAGCGGTGGCTGTAAGCCATCCGCTGGAGTGATTTGTTAGGCGATTTCGAAGACCATTTCGGTTACTTACGTTTGAGCTTGTCAGAAACGGCATATAGCACGCCCGCCAGAGCGCTGATAGCAACTAACTCCAGAACTACCTTTCCGTAGTCGATTGTGGCTGCTGGAATTGGTGGCGAAAAGAAGAGAGAGTAGCCTCTATCCAGCGCTATTGGGAATATTAGGGACAGATACCATTTATTGCGTGAATGATATCTGTTCCTATATTTTCCATAGTTAAACCACCTTTATGGTTTGTTAGGCAATCTTTTTCTGTTTCTTAATAATCTC